>VOFG01004720.1_pt1 | contig 15859 bp, 17 predicted proteins | sample 5384171 | NCBI WGS metagenome assembly VOFG01 (sample SAMN12384726, study PRJNA508395) | human gut metagenome | isolation source: healthy gut F | host: Homo sapiens
GGATTGTGTCTGAATTGTCAATCAGGCAAGATAAGGCTGTGGAGACAGAATATACTGAGTATCCACATCTACCTTTGTAACTATATGTACCGATGTAACGGTATCAGACTTCCCGATATTGCATTCAGTTGGCGAACGGCTGCACCAGCCTAAACAAAAAGCCAGTACAGCTATTAAAAGATATGGTAAGTATTTCATGGTTTGACTACGATTTCAGGAATAAAAGGATACTCAGACCTTACATCAAAGCAAGGACACATCTTTGTCCACTCTTCAGGTTCTACGATACCATCCCCATCCAAGTCAGGCGATGTGTCACGATGGCCCAGCACTTCCACAATCTGGTACTTAGTACAGAGTTCCTTAATCAGCTTTGCCAGCGCCTTCTTCTGTTCCGGAGTTCTGGTATCGGCTGCCTTTCCGTTTGCATCAAGTCCACCAATGTAGCAGATGCCGATGGAATGCTTGTTGTAGCTAATGCCGCTGAAACCCTTGCTGTTGCAGTGTGCCCCATCTATGGTAAGGCTGCGTCCAACCTCTACCGTACCGTCAAGCCGGATAATGAAATTGTACCCAATCGTGGAAAAACCACGCTGAAGGTGCATCTGTGTGATTTCCTTCTTACCGATGTCCTGCCCGGCCTTTGTAGCAGAGCAATGGACTACTATCGCATCAATCTTATTCATTTCTTCTCCTCCTCCTTTTTATTTGTCTCAAATAAAATTTGGGCAGCCAATTTTGCTATATCATCTTTATTCTCAATAATAACAGACATGGTTTTTTCCGCCTTACGTAATTCGGCTTTCTGCCGCTTTTTTTTTTCCCTTACAGATTTAAACTCGCAGAACACACAATAAGGCTGCCCAAAGCATACTAAACACCGGAAATGGTATTACTACACAGCAGATAAGGTCTATAAACACAAGCACCATGAACGGACTGAAATATTTCTGCGCTTTACTTGCGGTCTTCTTGTATCCAGTAGATGTGCGTGCCTCACCTCTCTTTTTTGCTTTAATAAGCCCGAAAACAAAATCTATTGCCATTGCACCTAGTGTAGCAGCAGAAGATAATGCAATCAATACTATATGCATCATCATGTGCTCCCTGATAAAGCTATACACTATATCTTTCATAATTTAATATAAACCGCAATATAAGTTGAAACAATCAATGCCATCTCAGCCCAGAATACCGGTTTTAAAGGCTTACAAGATCGTTGTAAAAACTAGAACTTGACTTTTTCTTAATAAGGCTATACGCAATATAGCCAACATACACAAGCCAAAGCAATAGAATCCACTTGAAATTAAGCCATACCCATATCTGTGAAAATACAAGAAGCATAATTGCCCCAGCATAATGAGCGTTACGCTCAGATTTTTCCCCTTGAAATTCGGAGAAATACCAACTAAAGTAATTCCTACTATGGTAAGGAAAATCAAGAACTGTGATGATTCCGAACTTACTTCAAGGGCAACAGGTAGCAATGAATACCCTGTTGCAAGCATAACAAACGTAAACCACTTCTTGTGCTCAATCCTGTAATAAGTATCCGAAACTGAATAAGGTACTCCTGATTTTACAATTACTACAGCGATATAAATCGCAATAACAAACAATGAAATTAAGAATAGGACAGTCATATCACACAGATAAATTATTAAACAAAATACCAATTCCAACAGCAGCAAAAAATCGTCACACATCCAGCAATAGACGCAAGAACATCAAACCAGTCAGCCTTATCATCCATGATAATTTCTTTTACAACAGACAGAAAAGCCACTACCGTTGTGCCAATTATTACACATGATATTTTTCCCCATGAGTCTAAATCACCCTCCTGAAGAATTGATACAAAAGTGATAACTGCGCAAATCCACCCTCCTCCAAGGAAATGCAATACCTTGTCATTCCCTACCTTTTTAATCAAATCATCTAATTCCTTCATATAAAATAAGATTTAATAAAACAAAAGGCCCTCTGACAATGCACAATACATTATCTGAGGGCCTTCACAAAGATATTGAATATATTATATCATATCTTTTTTTTAGAAAATCCTATAATCACGACTAATCAAATATCACTGATATACAAACACATAACTCAATCCTAAATATATAATTCAACATTGAACGAATCTTTTTTCTCCCATCCTTCTTTCAACGATTCCTGTATATGATTCATAGCCTTCAAGTAAAAATCCTGTAAACTTTCAAGATTCTCAAATGTTTTATAATATATCCTCATCAGTACCTAACTTGAAAGTTACTGGAAGATTCTGTCCGGAAGTCTGAACGGCAATGTCATATGCTGCCTTGTAGTTGAACTGGTTCTCATTCGACAGCCATACAGTATGACCTTCATATTCTAATCCTGAAAGTATCTTCTTATCTGTTTCAGAATTGTACCACTGAGATACGATAGAGCGTATTTCTTCAGAATCAGGCTTATGGTCAAGTTCCTCCTCAATGTATGAGCATGCCCCCATCTTCACCTGCAACAACATCAAATCTTAGACGCCATTTGTTCTTAACTGGGTTTGTGCATTCAAGTAACTTAATATCAGAATATCCTTCTACTCTCTTCATTTTATGTAAATTTATACTTAACCTTATTTCCGTCAAAGGTTTCAGGTTCCAGTACTGTCTCGAACGGAAAGCCATCCTCCATGTCAGAAATCTGGTCAAGGATTGCCTTCATTTCCTCCGATGCAGTGAAGAACTTCTTCCATTCTCCGGTTTTCTTTATCCTAATAGACACAAGATACCGTCCTTCTCCTTCAGATGTCTTAATGTCCGTCTCGTAGTCATGTACCTCTATCTCAAGATTAGTCAACTTATTAAGAGATACCGTTTGCCCAGGGAACCGTTTCTTTCCATCTGCAGGAGTATATACGACTCCCATTTCACTAAATTTTTCATATCCTTATTTGTTAATTTTTGAACAATCTACAACAATCCGCATGCTTGGTCATTCCGTAAAAAGAAGCAATAAGCACATCCCTTCTCTTAGAGCTTTTTACTTCGTGCATTTTTCTTGCAAACTTTTTCTTTATTCTCTTCCTGAGCAATACATGGTCAGGAAATATAACATAGCCTATAAAGTCTATCCCTTGTTCTGTCGGGGAAAACCCTGACGTTATCCTTTATCTCAAGATTTATTCCATCAAGCCTTTCCTTTATTACGTTATAAATGGACCACAAATATTCCTTATTTGAAGATAGAACAACCATATCATCACAATACCTGTAATAATACTTCACACCTAACTCATCTTTCAGGTAATGATCCACAACAACAGACAGAAGAAGATTTCCAAGGCATTGCGAGCTTCTAAGTCCAATGCTGATACCTGAAGGCATCATACGGACAAACTTATCGAGAAGGCATATCAGAATCTTATCCTTAAACACACGGTTTACGCAATCCATCATTGCATCCTGGTCTATACTTTCATAAAATTTATGAATGTCCATTTTCAGACAGTATCTTGTTCCATCCACATCATTACGTATATCATCCCTGATATACTTCATCAGGTCGTGCATACCTCTTCCAACGATACTCGCAGAAGTTGTCCTTATGTAACGTGGTAACAAGTGTTTATCAACAACACGCATTACAGCATTAATAGCTATTCTTTCTCTCAAAGATAAAACCTGAATATGTCGAAGTTTTCCACCTTCAACAACATCTATATCTTTGTATCCAGATATTTCAAAAGGCTCCCTGTCCGCAAGAGACTCGGACAATCCCGTAAGTATTCTTTCCGTATCCTGTATAATACGCTGGCCTGACTGAGACTGTTTCCTTTTTGTCCCACGAAGAACCTGTTTGTAAGATTCATACATGTTCGAATACTCAACAACCTCACTCATGATGTTACCTATTCTCTTCATGCCTTCAATCACCGGGCCCAACTCCTTCGGGAAAAATCCCTACCAAACTCTACCCATTCAAGTTTTTTCAACTTTCCGGTACAAATACCGCTTTTGTTGAGGCTCATCCTCCTGGCATAAAGCCATTATTTCCTTCTGATTGATTCCGAGACGCGAGCCGATATTCGTATTCGTGGACGAGGAATCGTTGCCGCAATTCGCGTACGAGACACCGCCATTCGCATTCGAGTTGTTGTTCGACCGGCACACCACACGGTACAGAGGAATCCACCCTCGTGGCAAATGTAATGCTTTTTTCATAATCCAAAAAATAAAAAATTTCGACGGGCTTACGCCCGTTTTTAAAAGGTGACGTAAAAAACTACGTCACCTTCCTAAATCATATTATGCCAAAATCGCTTTTATCGCTTTAAACGCAGTCACGCTTTCCGCTTCTTCGATTTCGCCCCTGAAGGCGAGACGCGAGCCGATAACCGTACTCGAGGACGAGGAATCGATGCCGCAACCCGCGTACGAGACACCGCCATTCGCAACCGAGCAGTAGTACGACCGGCACACCACACGGGTTGCTGTACCTGATGATGTAAAAACATCACAATAATAAGTAGTTGAACTACCTTTCTGAGAATTAACACCAACAACATCCATATACTTCTGATGATACATACCTGTACAATATCCATCAACAGTTCCAGACTTTACCTTTCTAGTGCTTCCATCTGGCATTTCGATAAGCAACTTATATTGTTCCTTCGCATTCGTGTTAGGCAAAGAAACACCTGACAACCATTCATACTTATCACCGTACAAATTCTCATATCCCATGCAGTTTGTATTGTAAATGAGAGAATATACATTCTTTCCATCTTCATTTGGGCGTACATACCATGCATTGGAAGTCTGATGTGCTCCTCCATCTGAATTATAGCTTATGGTATCCTGCATACCAAGCAATGCCGTAGTTCCGATATTTCTCTGTTCTGTTGACTGTCCATATCCGCACCTGGTCCTGAGAATCACGACGACCATAGAAAGCAAAAAAACAAGTTAGCTATATCCTTGTGCATCTCCCAGTCAATAAGTTGAAGTCCCTTGCTTGGCATAATAGATGAAATCACTCTGAGTCAATGAGCCAACACTTGCATTACCTGTAGCAGCAGAATACAATTTACTACCTATCGTACATGCCTCGAACACAGCTACAAGACAAGCATCATGCTCAACCCAATCAGGTTCCATATCTTCAATCTTATCGCTGTTACTCAATACTACGCAATCAAATTCTGCATTCTTATGAATAGTAAAGTTCAATTCCGTGGCCCCTTCCGGAACATCACAGATAATATACATACCATTGACAAACCTGTTGTTTAGAGAATCTACAAAAACATCCTTCACTACATTCTTTCCGGAATCTGTAAAACATGAACCAATCATTGATGTACCAAGTACAGTCTGGAATCTCACTTTCTTATATCCAAACACGTTAACTTTACAGACAAGATAATTTGAATCCTGTGAATAAGCATCATCAAGATGCTGTCTTCCAACAGTCAGTTTATACCCTTCACGCACATTCTTTTCAGACTCAATCTCATCATAACCAATAACCTTACATTCAGGTCTATCCGGCATTTCTTCATTCGAACTGAAACATGAATACTTCTTGTTATTCAGGTAGTCATTGATACCCTTATACCAATAATGAGGCTCATAGATATACACGTCACCTTCAGTAGAATCCAACTTAGCCGGTGTTCCTGAAGCTGCTACTTCCGCATCCGCATAATAATTACTATCCTCATCATGAAGCTGGCATATAACCATCTTTCCTTCTGATTTCAGTTTACCAAGTACCCGATGTCTGTTTCTCCTGATAACTGATATATGAGCACTTGTCTGATAAGTATTGCCAAACTTGTATCCGGTCTCATTATCAAGGTTAGATATATTTGCATCGTCCGGAACTGTATCATCAAACTCAATCATAGTATATTGAGGCTGACGAATATTCACTCATCAAACCGTTCAGCATATTTAGCATACACTTCTTCATCAAGATACTTAGTCAGTTTGTAGTTGCCAACCAGCTTACACCTTGTATTTGTAGTGATACCTTGAGCGTCAATACCTCCAATACCAGAATCATACCAAACCTTCAAATCACTTCCGTCTCCTTCCAGATTAATTCCAGTTATACGAACATATTTCAATGCACCTTTAAGAGCGAACATCTCATCAAATACCTTTTTACCGTCTATAAGGGCACAATTTTCAATCCATAATCCTGTAAGATTATTCTTTGCATCAAATGTGATAGCATCCCATTCTATATATTGCATTGAACGCAGTACAAGAGTCTGGAAGTTTTCAGGAAGATGAAGTTTATTAATAAGCGCACCCTCAGCAAAGGTTATTGTAGACATCTTTGTACATCCGGATGCGTTCACTTCTTCCAGACGGTTGCATCCTGACAGGTCAAGGCTCGGAAGGTTGGTGTAGTTGACTACCTCAAGCCTTACGCAGCATCGGTATCTTCGTACCAAGAACAAGCTCTGTCAGTGCGTATGTCTTTGCGCTGCTTCCAAGAATAAGGCTCCTCAAGAACAGGAAGCGTCGGAAGGCTCATGTCCGTAAATCCACCCCCACGCAGACAGGTCCAGTTTCTTCATCCATTCACCACCGTACAGGTGGAATATTGTTCAATGTTAGCCATCTGGTTATAAGTATAACTCCATTCCACATCTTTAGTAACCTTTTGATGCACCATTGTATCACCTTCACGACGGAATTCAAAATAGAAATCACGAAGCGGAGTAGCCTTTACTGTAGCACCTGCAGCACTATTTCCTTTGAACGATATATCAGTCGCTGTATATTGTCCCGTACTATATCTTGCATCAAATAACCCCATACGATTCGTTATCCACCAGTGACGGTGTGACTTACGACTACCTTGCATAGCTTCCAGGTACGAATACTTGACATTTGTAACTGAACCATCCTGATTTACTTCAACACCTAATGTCTTCGGCTCAACATATTTGTTCAAAGCATCAAGGTTATATATTCGTTCACAGAACTTTGCGCTCTGCTCGTCATCGAACATTTTAAATATAGTGCTGTTTGACATTCGTTCACGAATACGTCTGTACGCAGCCTGCAATTCTTCCGGGAACTGTTCACGAAGATTCTTCCACAATACACTATCATGACCAGCATAGGCATACACCGTCTTTTCTTCAGTTGAAAGCTCAGGATCGACAGTGTTTTCGTCCACATCCCAGGAATACTTCAGACGGCCGTCGTTACGCACACCCAAAATAGTATCGCAGTCATAGAATATCATATAGGCAAGAACCTTGTCTTTTCCGGATCATACCAGAATCCCATCATCATGTTCTTCACGCGCTGGTCTACGCATCCCATTATTTCAGTAAACATATAATAGTCGCACAAATAGTCTACATCAAACCAGTTTGCGAGCTCAGCCTTGAATTTTCCACCGTCGTTCTGTGTGCTCTTTACCCACTTCACCAACGGCTCAAGATATTTCGGTTTACGGGTTCCAGCCTCATACTCGGCGTTTATGTCGTCATCATCCGGGAATCTCGCCTCAAATACCTTCAGCCAGTTCGGGGTACCGTCATCACCCTTTGTATCAAAATCATCATCCAGGAACATGCCCATCGGGTAGTCGTTGTTCAGGAACTCCCAGCACTCGGTCGGGTTAACGCCACTAAACTTATCTGCTACCCACGACTGGTCATGATAACCAGGTATATCGCAGAATCCAAATACAGCTTCTGTTGACTTGTCGTTATTGAAATTGAACTTGCCAAGGAACTGTGAAGTTTCGTCCAGGGTACCGCGGTAGAACAGGTAACAAGGTTCACCGTCGATGGTTGTTCGCACATCATATCCATATTCTCCTGAACAATGTGCCTGAGCAGGAGTCAACTCTCCTACAGCAGTAAGGATATTCTGTACAATTTTTGCCATACCAGTGTTATGTGATGATGAGGATTCGGCAAAGTCAGCCTTAAGACAGAAACAATCCACAGGAGCCTGCTGCCTTGTTGGATGTACCTGCCTGACGGAATGAGTATTTCGCCTCTTCCTGAGCTCTCCTCCAACACCTTGTTCGTCACAGCCAAGATACAAATCACCGGCTACCTTGGAAGCATTCTTGAAATAAATGCGGTAGTTCTTTATCGGATATGCAAGTGATGAAGTTCCCTGCAGACGGATACATCCTCCCACGCACTTGAAGTTCAATGACTGGTTCCCTTTCACCACACAAAGCATCTCGTCCACATCATATTTCGGGTCTTTGTCGTTATTGACAGCCGCTTGGAGAACAGTAGGAACCCCATTGTCCTGCCGCCCGGTAATGATGATATAACGCATTCCGTCCGGAACACTGTCAACTGTAACATTTCCGTTGTCATCAATCACATTATTTGATTCATACAACGCAAACATGTCATCAACAGAATCCTGGTCAATCATATAACAATCCAAAACCTGAGAATCACTAAGATACGTATTATAAGCCCTCAACAGATACACATCTAACGTGGCACCGTCTGCTCCCATGGTAACAAACTGCGGGTCGGACTGGTAAATGCTATCAGAAGCAGACCTCTGTACAGAACCTGACATGATTCCGTTGATATACAGATATACCATCTCAGTATTCAGTTTCTCATATTCTGATGAACCAGATGCTGATTTAGGAAATGAGACAAACATTACCTCATAGACTTCGCCTGAAGACATCTTCATGGATAATGAGGACTTACCTTTAGTCTGCATTCTTGCTTCCTGTGATGTTATCACAAAACCTGTTCCATCATCGTCAACGCATCTTATCAACTCAGGCTTCATCATCCACAACTTCAGAGACCTTATACTTTACAGCAAAAGCAAAAGCGTTAGTTACGTTCTGGTCTGGTTGCCTTAACGGAGCATATTGAACGACAGCACGAGCTTTGTCATTCAATCTTAACGCATTTCCAATCCATCCGTCACCGCCCCATTTGAATCCTTCGAACACAGTTTGAATGCCGTTATAACTCCATTCTTCACGGTTGACATCATTATTATTTCTTCCCTGTGCAGAAAGTTTGAGAGTCATTCCGTCTGTGGGTTCACTTATATTGAGTTCACTCTTCTCTGCAATCAATCTGAAAGCTGTATTCAGTTTTGCCTACAACAATCCGGCACTTCTGTTCTCCATAATTAGAAGCACGAAGCGTAAGATTCTGTACAACGAAAGGAACAGATGATGATGAGGCTACATCTTCACCAACATATACGATGGCATTTGTAGGAGTTTCTTTAGGATTATATGCGGCATAGGATAGTGTATATACATCAAACTGCTTTGTTTGTATGTAAGGCGTATTTTCTCCCAAGATAAGGCTTCCATCAGGATAGTCGAACCTTGCATATACTATCGGACATTATTATCAGTTTCTCTAACACCTATTGCAAAGTATATGCTGTTTGATTTAATTATATTATCCTCAGACAGCTCAAGTTCTACGACAAGCTGAACAGAATGGGTTCCATGTGACATTCCAGATGTATCTATACTGAATGATCCATTCGCTGTTGAAGCAGTTATACTCCTATCTTCCTTGTCAACACCATCAACGTAGCACCTTAATGTTTTGTTTCCTGCTCCTGACAGAGCATAAGGGATAGTGACACTATCTCCTCTATTGATAGATGTTGCAATATTGAATGAACTGGATAGAGTCAACTGAACCACATTGATTGTCCATGTAATTTGAGAAACCTGCATCTCTGCGCCTTCACCGACCTGAACCTTTACCCTTACAGTATTGGTACCTACTCCCATATACTTTGTCACATCAACAGTATTGCTGCTTCCTGCATAGATGTTACTTTCTAATGTATTGGTGTTAGCACCTTGTATGATTGTCACTATCGCCTTAGCCGGATTTCCCGTTGATTCTCCAGTCTCAGAATTGACATGGTCATACTTGTATGTCAATTTCACATCGTCTCCAATCTTTACAGTCTTGTTAGCTGTAACGCGAGTAAGAATTACCTTCGTTGCAAGACTGCTTCCGCCACCGGCACCGGAGAACTGGTCTGTAGTACTTATCACTTCACCACCTGCATTCAAAAGAGATAGAATATACCTTCTGATCACCCTCTCCTATCTCGTTCAATTGTATTCCTGACGCCACCGAGCCTGTATTCTTCTTTAACTCATTGAATACAGCCTTTCCACTTACAGGGTTAGTTGAATTTTCATTAACGGCCTGGTCCACTTCAACAACTGGTATCTCAAGGTCAACCTGTCCATGTTCATCCGGCGTCAACTCTTGAACAGAAATACCTTTTGTTACTTTAATTTTCTTAATCGCATCTCCACCTCCGAAACGTTCCCAGGCAGAAGGCTCAAGCCAGCTTTCAATGCTGGTTCCTGAAAAACGATAGTCCTCCCATTTACCTGCAGATACTTCGAATGTAATAATCTTACCCTTCTTATCTTCATCATCTATCTTGTCGTTTGCGATTGCCTGAAGTGCTGTTTCAATAGTGTAATACCCTTCTATCAATGGATGCTGCACAGAAACATTGTAGAATCCGCTTCCAGTACCTCCACCAGAAATCTGTTTCCAGTTACTTTCAGTGCTCCAGTTTTCAATAGAATCACCGGTGAAAGTAACGTCAATCCATGAACCATCATCGGAAAGATAACGCACTTCAAACCCATTAATTCTGAGTTCTTCCGGAACAAGATTGACAGCGGAAACCAAATCTAATCTTTCGCCATTTTTAGATACATTTTTAAAGAAGATATTTTCATCAATCTTATCAGATAGTTCTTTCTTGGTATCAGTAATGCTCTTTTCAATCTCATTGAACTTCTTAAAAAGAGTAGAATTAGCTACAGGACGGTCTGAATCTTCAGATAGTTCCTTATCTGTAATAGTAATAAAAGCTCTCCTCCATCCTTCCATTTATTTGTCTCTGTATCCCAGTTATAGATGTGACGAGGATTTCCAACAAATGCATAGCAGCCAATAGTTCCCCTAACCGACTGTAGAACTTCTTCAGATTCAAAATTACCTTTGAATTTAGATACATAATCAGAAGGATAACAAGCTGAAGTTAAAGTTATTCTATTATAATCAGGATTAGAACTTTCAACGCCAGAACATTTAAGAGTTAATACACCAGGATCTGATTCTTCTTCATTAGCAACAATCCTTCCAGTCAAATAAGGATTAATTGCTTCTAAATTCATTGAATAATTTTTATTTACACTATCTTGTAAAAAAATTACATTATATTTCTTTCTATCTAACAGTGCTTCTCCACGTACCTCAAATGATAAAATAAAGAATGGGACAGTACATGGTATTTTAGTAACGTACTTATTACTTCCATCAAAATTTATAATTATACTATTTAAATCTAAATAATTATATTCAGTTACAACAGACTTTATCCCAATATTTTTTAATACTTGCGCTTGTTCTTCTTCCGATAATGATTGTTCGGTCTTAAAAAGTACATCATTCGTCACCCTTTTAGCAGCATCTTCAGCAATAGAAACAGCTTCTTCTCCTTTCTCCTTAGCATTGTTACCCTGTTCTTTCGCATAATCTCCCTGTTCTTTCGCATACTGCGCAAGTTCACCTGACTGGCCGGCCAATACAGCCTGTCTCTTTGCTTCTTCAGAATACTCCTTGGATTTTTCAGAATATTCCTCAGATTCATTTGCAGACTCTTCGGACTTCTCAGCATAGTTCTGTGATTCGGCGACAGCCTGATTAGCATCTTGAAGAACTTTTGAAGATACATCCTTTGCAAGATTCTCAGCACTGATTTTTCTTCCCTTATTCAGCTCTATAAAATCACCCTCTGAACAAGATTCAACCTCACTCAACTGGTCTATTGTAGCAGAATTTGTCTGTAAGGATTGAATCACAGATGATATGATTTCCTGTTTTTCTTCGTTTGTCATAAATCTATAGTTTTAAATCTGTAATTATCATTATCAATGGTTCTATAACGTGAATCATCTACACGTCTCATTATCATCTTGTTGTTCGTTTCAATATCAGGATTTAACAATGAAACCCTTCTTATTGCCTGTTTAAACACATAAGACCTTATACCCTCTACAAGTACATTCATTTCAGGTACATTAGAATCAACCCTGGCATAACGAACGCCATCGACATAAAAATAGCTGCAACATAATGCCTTGTTTAGCAACTCTGCATACCACACTGGACAGCCTTTTGAACCTCCCATAGTAAGAGTCTTCTGTACATTGTCAATACTATATATGTCAATAACATCATTACCTGAAGTTGTATATTGCTCATTATCTACTCCGAAAACCCAATCATCATCCTTGAATCCCCCAGGTATTCTGAAATCAAAAAAGTATTGCATTCCATCAATCCAAAATACAGCATCCTTTCTCATCCTATTATTAGGATTTGAATACTGTAATAGAACAGTTCCAGAGACATCATCTGTCACACGGAATACTTCTGAACATACCCCATCAACTTCAACAGAATATAGGCCATCATTCAATCCTGTTATTTCTGTGAAATACAAAGTTTCATTGGGGTTCATCAACCAAGACCTCATGTTAACCATCCGCCTTTTCCCGTCTATTACATCAACGATATATACTGATGGGGAATTACTTTCATTGTATGCTATTATTTGCAAAAAGAATATGGTCATACGGAGAGAATGACTGCATATATCTGCTTGATAATCCAATATCCGTAGATGGCTTGAAAAACAATGGTGTAAAAAGGACTTATCTTATACATATTACTTAATTTCTATAAGTTCATACTTGACAGCTTCCACATTTGATAAACTGAATTCCAAGCTTTTAATAGCTCCCTTATATGTCTTTTCTTGATTTGATAATTCTATGCACAAAGAGTTCAAATTACTATCAATTATAGTATTCTCCATTGTGAAAGAAAAATTACCATTACCAAACATAGGACTTCCCATCTCTATATCAGAATTCACTTTTCTACCGTCTATAATGATGTCAGAATTACCTTCCGATGATGCAAATGTCAACTTCCCAGCAAACGAAGATAAATAAGCCATATTAGCTTCTATCATATAAACTGGAGCAAGTTTCGCATTAAAAATGGAATAAGTATATGTACCCTGAACATCTACACTTCTGTCAAGATCATATCCTGATTCATTTTCAACTGCGCACACAATAAATATCTGCTGGTCACTGTCTGTTGTCGTTGAATCCTGATTTCTCTTTTCCGCCAATTCAACGAATCCATAGCAATCTGCCCTATATGGGGATACAAGAGTAAGTTTTGAATCCTTTATAGTACATCCGGTAGTATATGTATTGTTGAAATTGAATTCATCAGAACCATTATTTCCAAAGTCATAATCCTGCTTTTCATATCCAATCTGTACGGATGAATATATTCTGTCGGAAGCTACCGAATAATTAAATTCAGACACATTTCCTATAACAATCTTATTATCGGTACTAAAAAGCTCACTCCTGTGTACAAAAACGCACATCATTGCCATCAATCATATATACATATCCATATACGGCTTCCATATATTCACAGAACTTCGAGAAAGATGTATATATTCGTGGAGTAGCCATTTCACGGATACTCTCTGCTGCGACAAGACAAGAGTTTTTCAACCTGTCGTTAGTTATTCCTACTACACTCTCTATAATAGAACCGGTAACATCCTTTTCAGGAAATATCTTTTTCAATATTGCATTAAGCAATGTAACAGGCCTTACAATATCAATCTTGTAATTGTCACCCCTTTCATCCCATGAAACCCCACATTCACCAGTGTTTACTCTCAAACTTGACAAGTCTGCATGCCCTTGCTTTAATGGATTGTGATTAAATACAGCATACTGAAGTTTTTCACCTTTTTTCAACTGCCCAGTCCACTTAATTGAATTAGGTCTCGTATTTGAGTCAAGCGAAAGCATATTTGAATATCCACAAGTCAGTGGTTGTATCACACCTTTTGTATCAATCTTGAACAAAGCAAATGCAAACTGATTACTATTTGAGAACTCTATGGAACTAAAATCAATTGTTATAGTATTGTCTCGCAGACATTCCAAAAACCAGCTTGTATTACAAGGATTTGCAGGGAATCCCCATCCTGTGTTGTCACCTGATGCAGAAGGCATAGATTCAGACTGGTCCTGAAAAACAAATGACTTGTTATGAATTTCAGAACCAGAATCTGTAGTTCCGATATATGGTATCCACCACCAGTCCGGCACCCTGTTGTCAAACTCTTTCCTTGTGTAAGATTCTCCTTCAACAGTTTCACCTGATAATATACATACCTTCTCATTCCTGATTATAACACCATCATAATTCAGTTTCTTATTATTCTTCAATTCGTCTACAAAAAACTCATACGTAGTGCCCTTATTAGCATTTAATATGGATTCAATATCATTATCAAGGCATGATATACTTGCAGTATATGAGTCGTAGCTAAAAGACGAGAAATCAAGCTGACATTTAAATAGTTCAACAAAATCCCAGTTATTAATAATTTGTGATATTGAGAAGTAAACTACAGAATTAATTCCTTTTGATTCATACACTCCAATCAGCCTTATCCCTTGCAGAAAAAACAAAATTAATTGTACTACCACACTTTCTCGTTACTCCGTTTAATCCTGTACGAGTATATGTTATCTTGATGTCAGACAGATTTTCAATCATATCTGAAACATCCATAACATCTGAATCTATATGTAAAAAATATCTACAAATCATCCTGTCGTTAATTCATTCTCAAATATATAAAAATAGGCAAACCGACTAAGGCTTGCCTAAAATCCTGCTCTTACAAAAACACGCAAACAACTGATATAAAATGTATTTACACAAAACCGAACTATTTAACCATACTACTTCTGCATACAAGTACATCTCCAGCAATCCAGTCTCCAGGACTTATAGATTCCGATGCCGTTGCCAGTACTGTTGCTACATAATTGAACTGCTTAGACTCAATCTTCCCCTCAGAATTAACAATCATAATATATTCATCAGTCAATTTTATTGCAAACCCCTCCTTATCAAATTCCTTAAAAATCAAAGGACCTACATTCTTTCTTATTGGAACAATCTCTATATTTCCATTAACAGAATCCTGCAATTCTTTCAACGAGAAATCACTCCCGTTTGCCGGGAAAGTAAATGATACTTCCCGGAAGTAGTAACAATAAAACTTTCCATATCAATAAACGGTTACAAGGTTTCTATCTTAAAGCATCTCATCTCTCCTTTATCTACATCAAAGTATGCAAATGTCTTGTAACTTGGCTTTGTCAGTTTTTTCCCGTGAATTGATGTTCCGGCCGGAAGATTGTACAATGTTCCGGAAGCATGTCTGATGCTTCCGTCAACTTTCTGGAATGCAAATTTCACAATACCCTTTCTCATATTTTTAGCAAGTCTGTATAACTCCCATGCCTTAATAAGACAGATTTTCCACGTGTATTCTGTTGTTTTTGCTAACTGGTGTGCATACTTCATCACTCTTACTCGAAAATTACTCTTTTCCATAATGCTAATTATTTGGTTTGACTTATATTTTAATTGTACTATAAAGATAGTTCAGATTGACTATATATGCAATCGTAAACTTCGCCATTTTCAATTGTCAAACCATAATTAACTTATTAATCTACAACACATTGCCTAATCATATTCCGAGCAAACGAGATACGGCTACGAACCGTACCTAATGGTATATGCATCTTTTTGCTATCTCTTCATAAGAGTAACCCTCAGCATACATTATAGCGCAATCAACGGAACATGATTTTCTCCTGCATTTTTCAATTATCCCATAAAGTTCATTCCTTAACGTTTCATTGTCCG
>VOFG01003858.1_pt1 | contig 15853 bp, 15 predicted proteins | sample 5384171 | NCBI WGS metagenome assembly VOFG01 (sample SAMN12384726, study PRJNA508395) | human gut metagenome | isolation source: healthy gut F | host: Homo sapiens
GGTCATGACCGGTATCCGCCGCTGCGGAAAGTCGGTCATGTTGGAGCTGATTCAGCAGGAACTCACGGAGTCCGGCGTCAGCTCGGCGCAGTTTATCGCCATCAATTTTGAGGATATGAGCTATTCCCACCTGCAAACCGCGCAGGCGCTGCACGATGAAATCACCAAGCGCGCCAAGGAGATTGGCGGCAAGATCTACCTCTTTTCGATGAGATCCAGGAGGTCAAGGGGCTGGGAGAAGTGCATCCACTCTCTCCGCGTCTCGCTGGATTGCGACATCTACATTACCGGCTCCAATGCGAAGCTGCTGTCCGGTGAGCTTGCGACCTATTTAGGTGGACGCTATGTGGAGTTTGTGATCTATCCGTTCTCATTTGGGGAGTTCATGGAGCTTTACCGTTCGATTGCGCCTGATGCGTCCATCCAGCAGCGTTTCCAAAAGTACCTGCTCGCCGGAGGTATGCCCTACCTCGCAAATCTCCGATATGCAGATGCTCCGTCCAAGCAATATCTTCACGATCTATTCAACTCGGTTCAGCTCAAGGACATTGTGAAGCGGAATAAAATCCGAGATGTTGACCTGCTGGAGCGAATCATTGCCTACGTGATCGCCAATGTGGGAACGACTTTCTCTGCGACCTCGCTTGCGAAGTTCCTGAAAACGAGCAGCGCACCGTTGCCCCGGAAACAATTCTGAACTATATCAAATACTGCTGCGAGGCGTATCTGTTCTATCAGGTGAAGCGTGTATCTGGAATTGCTGCGCCGGGGCTATGAAGTGACCGTTGGCAGAACGGGCGATAAGGAAATTGATTTTTATGCGACAAGCGCGGCGAAAAAGCTGTATGTTCAGGTCTACTTATCTGCTGGCATCGGAAGAAACGGTCAACCGTGAGTTTAGCGCGTGATAATATCGCGACAACTTCCGAAGTACGTTGTTTTTCGCTCGATGAGTTTGACATGAACCGAAACGGTATCAAAAGTCCTCGCCCTCTTTGCCGACCACCTCGCCCAGCCACAGACAGACCACCAAATTCACGACTGAGCTGCTCAGGTGTAATGTGGAAGCGGCGCTCCAGCTCAATTTCAAAGTAGGACTGTTTCTTCTCATCCGGCAGAGCATCGTAATCCTTCACAATGGCCTCATGCTGGTCAATTTTCCCTTTCTTAAAGCCCAGAATGTCGTACAAATTTGAATCGAGGCTGACTTTTCCGTATAGTGCCTTGTTCAAATCGTGTTTTGATATAGCCTTGTGCGAGACCAGCTCCCCAGACTCAGTATAGAGCCATTTTCCGTTCCAGTCAGAAAAACGCCAATTAAACCCATCCCTATTCAGAGTATGGATTACATCTGCAGGCTCGTCATATTTATTTGGCGTTCCTCCGCCGATATAAACCGTACCAGCAAGGCGGGACATGTTCTCCTGCAGTGTCTTAAAAATCACCTGTGATTTTATTAAGGCGTCTTTAGCTTTCGCATGCTGGGAGATGTAGAGATGGGCCTCTTCCAACTTATCAATGCCGAGTTTCCAGCGAAAGTCTCCGGTCGTTCTCCACTCAGGCTGTCGGCCAGGATTGCCGGTATAGTATTCACCCCAGGTTTTTTCGTCCCCGGTGATGATTTTGTCTGTAACGCCAAGCGCCCGTAGGTCATCAAAGGTGATTCCGGCTGACTGGTATGCGTCAAAATCGACAAAGTAGATATCCGGCGCAATGCCTTTGTAGTATTGCTCCAGCATTAGACCGGTTTCGGACTGAGGGAACCGAATAACCTTTGAATGTGGCCGTGCCCAGTATGCCTTTCCTCCTGACCTGCACTTTATGTAGAACGCTTTCCGAACAATCTGTCTCAGGTCAGCCTCGTAGTCAGAATTCCTGAGATACTTGACAAGGGCGTGAATGTCTTGTACGTGCTCCTCAAATGAACCGCTAAAATCTGTACCAGCATACCGCTTTTCAAGAGATTTTACAAAGTGCTCGTACTCGTTGGGCGTCTTCAGGTGCAGCACATTTTCAAAGAAGGCGCGGCACTTCTCAAATAGATATGGATGGACAAATTCCACCTCGGCCTGCATCGCCTTCTTCGACGGAAGAAATACATTGGGCAAATAAGAAGACTGCGATTTTCGGTATGGAGCAACCATGCAGTTGGATGCTGTGCGGACAATCACAGCGTCGAGAATATTTCTGTAATTTGATTCGGAGAAAATATTCGGGACAGTCTCATACAGCTTGTAAAGCCTAACGAGCCAGTCATTATCTCGGTTTTCCAAAAAACTGTGATTATCGTTGAAGTAGCTTCTAAGGTCTTCCGGACGGATAACCTCTATTCCCAAAATGCTGGAGAAATAAGAGAGCACATCTTTGTACGGGCCTGTCTCCGTCAACGAAACCGGAAGCCATTCATAATGTCTTTTGTCGTTAATAAGTTCCGAGATTAACTCGCTGGGCAATAGCTCTGCAATTTCTCTGCTTCTCGCAATAACTGCATTGGCAGCCTTAGTGTAGCCCTTCCCATCCTTAACCGGCAAAACGCGCTCCGACGAAAACAAATCTCGCATTTCTTCGTATAAAGGATAGAAAAGCGGATAGACATCAAAGTCGTCCTCATCAAGAGGCAGAATCCGAATCAGGCTCAAGTCGAGGAGCCCCATATCGCGCAGCTCAAGGACACTCTGTCTGAGGAGCTTGGCCGTTTGTTCAGCCAGAGCCTCGTTTTCCTCTTCATCGGCAGGAACACTGCTCCGGTTTGGAGTAGTGCGGAATGGGCCTTGGACAATGAAGTCAAGTTTGCTTTCGGTCTCTGTCGGGAAGTAAACGGAGATATACGGATTCTTTGCTTTTTGGAAAGTGGTTTTTCCTTCTTTGTCTGTTGCGACAGTGAACGCAACGTCAATTGTACGGGTAGAAACCATCGAATCAATCGGCATCGAAAATTTGATGAATGACAGAGACTCGTCCGTCTTATCATCCTCGGATTCAATTGCCGACACGCGGGTGCAGTGATCATTTACCGGCTCAGCATCCAGTAAATATTCCCCTGATGCTTCTTTGCCCGGAATCTTGATTTCGTACTCAATGAGTTCGAGGTGCCGCATGAAAAGGAGCGTAGTCACTCCGAGATTTTTGAGTCGCTTTGTAATAGCTTCATTCAGCGCAGCCAGTTTTTTAAATCCCGAAAACTGGAATCCAACGCTATATGGGAACACGAAGAGGGTCGTATAGCCAGCCGGAACATCAACGGCAGGATATCTACGGGCTTCGTGAAGTCCTTTATCTCAACAGCGAAGGGATGGCAATTTTCTGCCAGCTCCTTTTTGCGCGGCGAGCTATACAGCCTGACCGTTTCACATATGCCAAAGACTGATTTGAAGCCGACACCGAATTCGCCAATCTGGTTTAAATCATTAACCTTGTCCGACTGCCCCTATGTCGCACAGGCCCTGCAGGTTCTCCGTAGTGAAGGATTTTCCATCGTGCATCACTTCAAGCCTGTCAGAGTATTGGACAAACCTGAATTCCGGTAGCTCCTGCGTCTTCCGCGTTCTGGAGCAGTTCGTAGACAAAGTGTGATTTATCGGTATAGAGCTGAATTATCCGTTCGAGCGACCGCCTGAGCATGCCGTCCCTATCTTGATTCTGGAGAATCTTATCAGCTATATTCAAAGCGCTCACCTCTTTACTTTACCGTGATAACCCCGTTTGCAATCAACGTAGTATGTATATCTGCCTTCGCAATCTTCGCTTCAATCTCTGAAACCTTCTGCTGATAACGCTGTGTAGCGTTTCCCAATTCAGAGCGATGCATAGTTGCAATTCGTTCATCCCCGGCCTCAGCAATTTTTCTTTCCAAGAGCAATTTCCGGTTTCGGTAATTGTTCTTTAAGCTCTCTAATTTATAGCGAGCGACTTGCCTTGTAGACTCTATATGCTGGGCTTTCTCAGCTTGCCACATCCGGACATGGTGTTCCTCCAAAGCATCCCATGCCTCCGGCTTTAGCTTTGAAGAATAGTCAACTGCGGCAGCTGTCAGGATGTATTCCGGGAGCTCTGCTGCAATTCTCGGCTCTTCGCAGATTGCTACCAATTTGAAATTTGAACGAATCCCAACATAATCCCACGCATAAATAGACATCGGGTAATCACCGGCTGGAATCTCGTCAGAGTAGTATTCCAAGTGAATATAAACGAGCTTGTTGGTGGCAAAATAGAATGCGGCTTGTTTGACCAGCGGGTGCACCGGAGTAACGAAAAAGGCGGTTCGGTTTTTCTCGGCAGCTTCTGAATCAAAAGTAATCGGGTGGTTCGGATTGTTGCCCTTAAGATAAACCTCCCATTTCCTACGCAGGCTGTTCCGCAGGCCAGTCAGATTTCTGAGGTCAGACAGGATTTCAGAACGCGCCACTGCACTTAGGCGCAGTGTTTTCAGAGCACCATCACCAAGGATATAATTGCTACCACCTAATCGGTGATTGAGATACATCTCGACAAGGTGCTGAATGCTTCTGGCCGACAGGAAGGGACTTTCTGCCTCCTGAATTTCCTTTGACATCGTATAGTTCGACAAATCGAACCCGAATAGCTCCTTCTCCTCGCTTTCCAGCTTGTTCAGCTCCTGGGCCTTGCGCACCTCATTATCGGCCATCTGCTCCAGCTTTGCTTTTCGCTCTGCATCCGTAAGGCTGGTATCCAGTGCTATCAGCTCAATTTGCCTGCCGATTTCGCCGAGAATCTCCTCGCATTCACCGATGCTCCCTTCAAAGACACCGATGCGAGAGAGGCAACGGTCATAAATGTCAGCATCCACAGTATCACTGGTGATAACGTTATAGATGTTTACAACTTCGCTCCCTTGGCCTCGGCGGTCGATACGACCAATGCGCTGCTCGATGCGCATGGGATTCCAAGGCAGGTCATAGTTTATCATCATGTCACAGAACTGATAGTCCAAGCCTTCAGAGCCGACTTCTGTGAAAAGCATGATGTCAATGGCTTCGGGTCATCCTTCGGGAGTTCAAACCGAGCCCGGAAATCCAGCCGGTCATCATTTTTAACGCTACCATCGATTTGCTCGACACGAAATCCCGCTTCTCGCAGCTTTCTTTTGATATAATACAGCGTGTAGCGGAATGTGCTGAACAGGATGATTTTATTATTTTCAGATTTCTGCTTTTCTCGGATAATCTGGAGCACCCCATCGAATTTCGGGTCGTCCTCCGGCAGGTTATCCGCCATTTCCAGAATGTTCTTTGCGATGGAGTGGAATGTCTCCAAGTCCATCTCACTGAACTCGCCTTCATCAAAATCAAATTCCGGGTCGTCCGTCATCTGCTCGAATCTGCGGTCAATGATACCCCGAATGTGCGGAGCAAGGCCAAAGATGCAGCTTGCAGCCTGACGGCGAATCGTTGACATCATAAATTTGACGCCACGGCCACCGTGCAATTTGGACAGCGCAGCGACTTCAAAAGTCAAGAGAGCATCATGGAGCTCCCGCTGTTGGTCAGTAAAATCGCTCTCCAGCGTATGCGTTCTCCGAATGCAGAAATCTTGGATATCCTTTCTGCGCGTCCGGTTGAGCATCATATTGAAGCTATGGAGAGACTCAATATCGGTAATGAGTTTTACCCGCTCCTCACGGGTGATGGTGTCCTGTCTGAGAACCTTCCGGATTTGCTCAAATACCGGATTGTTTGCGATTACATTTTCGCCCCATTGGGTCGTGAGAACACTATCCAGCGTTTCCAGTGCTTCTGCTTTCCAGTTTTCCTTCGCAGCTCGAACGATGTGGGCGCACTGAGAGATATACGGATTCGGACGCGACATCATCGTGAAGCTCTTCTTGTCGATTACGACATCCGGGCGCAGCAGATTAAGCAGCGTGTACAGGTCGTCGTCACTTGTCTGCAACGGAGTCGCGGTCAGCATTACGACAGCGTCTGCGTGTTGACAGAAGTAGTGGACGCACTTATATGCAAATGCCTTGTCCTTCTCCATGCTGCCATTGCGCAGATGGTGGGCCTCATCAATGATGACCAAATCAAAATGCGGTGCCGGTTCTAATTGTTGGAGGCCGAAGCTCTTATGGCTCTTGGATTGGTTCCCTTGGTATGTCCTCGCATCCAGAATGGAATACGGGACGATGACCTTTCCATAGCGGGTAGGCCATTCGCCGTCACGGTCGGTATCAGAGATAATCTGCCGAAGAGTATCGCCATCCAAGGGCGTGAATTCCTCGTCAAAGCGCTTCATCTCATTTTCCCACTTGCGGTCTGCGACAAGCGGCTTCGGGCAGATAATCATGATGTTTTCCAAATCGGAGCGGGCCTGCAGCTCCTTGATAATCAGACCGGCCTCGATGGTTTTACCGACACCGACGCTGTCTGCAATCAGAATTCTTGGTTCGTCTGCCTTTATCAGCTTCAATGCCGGTCGGAACTGATAGGGCACGAAATCGATACGGGCAGCATTAAGGGAATACAGATTTCCGGCAGACGGATTGTTAATCTGGTAGGCAGAAAGGTAGCTTCGCAGGGTCTCAGAATCCACCCACTCATATTCAAGTGTGCTGCTCACCAGCGCAATCTGACCCTCATAATAGGTCTTTAGCGCACCTTCGACGAACACCTCGTACTTCTTGGTGTCGCCAAGCTGCGTAACAGAAAATACCATACCCTTGGTGTCCGGGCTGCCGACGATGTAAACGAGGCTTCTTTCTGTGATATCGTTCTCTTGCACAACCTCCGGTTCCACGATGACATCTGCCTGCTTGGGCACGGTAACGGTTGGGCGAAGCACTGGCTGCGGAGGTGTTTCATCCTTAAATGCTTCGGGCCGCTCCACCCTTGCTTTGAACTGTTCCAAATCAGGAATCAGTCCGCTCCGGTTCATCTGGGTGAAGAACCGGATGAGGCATTCAATGTCCGATACGATGGTATCCTTGCCGGGAAGTTCCGCGCTGACATGCGCCCAGTTGTTCCGGACGCCAATCATATCGCGGATGCACTCCCGCTCACTGGTCGGAAGATAGGCGTAGCCGCGCATCGTGTACCAAGACTTGTTGGCAACACGAAGAAGCGCTGCAAGGTCTAATTCCTCCAGCTTGGAAAGACCCTTTTTCTCAATGAGCTCTCTCTGGGGATAACTCAGATTGGAGAGTACGCACTCCTCCCACCAGTCTTCGCCGGATTTGGGCAGCATCACAGAAAGCCACGACGCCAGTGCTTGCGCGGCCTTGTGAAGATAATCGTTCATCCGGGATATGATGTTCTCGTCGTACATTCTGCTTCACCAGCCTTTAACCAAAAAAATCCATCCTCATCAAAAATATGGTCAAGCTCGTCATTGGACATCGCGTGAGAAACGCGGTCACGGACGGCGCTGCGGGACATATCCAGTCTCTTGATGCGCCCGTTAAGCAGTCGGATAAGCTGAAGCCTGCCGACACCGGGATTCTGACGGGCATACTCAGCAAAGCCCTTAGCCTTGCCCAGATTGTCCGTTCTGGTGCCATCGTGAGGCTCCAAAATATCAATGACAAAGCCCATCTCGTCCTTCCGGATAATCAAAAAATCGGGATACATCGATTTCTTCTCCGCGTTCTGCTCATAGGGGATGCACAGTGACCATGACTTCCTCGGCGGATTGCGGAGCCAGCAGATATAATCCGATCGGCCACGTTCGGCCTGAAGGACAGCCTTTTCCCAATTGTTCAGGTTGATGACCGCCTTGCCGGTCGCATTGTCCCGAACACATCAAAAATCTGCATGGCAAGCTTGAACTGTTTCACCTGCTGCACGAGGTCATCGTACTTGCCCTTAGCTTTCAGATTTTCCACATAATCACGAATCATCTGGACAATCTCATCCTGCACCTCTCTGATTGCCTCACGGTGCAGCTTGGACATACTAAGCAGGTGTGCCATCCGATATAGCGATTTGAGGTAATCGTTAATCCGGAGCGCTCTGACATTATAAGAAAGCAGGCCGGCATCATTGATAAATTTCATAACCGCTTCACGGTCAAATAAATCCTCTACTTCTTCCTGCTGGCTATCTGGAGCCATAGTTTCGGGTGCAGTAACTGCGCTCGGCTGAGCATCTGCTGTCGGTTTAACATCCGTCTGAACGGTCTGTGTGCTATCGGCGCTCATTTGCTGGAAGGCATTTGTAGGCTGTGCGGGTGTCACTTCTGCTACATCCGGAATCTGTGTCTGCTGCTGTACCGGAGTAGGTGCACCCTGTGTATCCGTTATGGATACCAAAGCTGGCGCCTCGGTACCTTGATTTGCAAACACCTCCAAAGTCATCTGTCCCGGAATTGACATTTGCATTTTCTTCTTCGGTTTAACAGTTAGTGTCTCGAAGCGTTTTCCAGATAGTGACTCGCCATATATGTCTGTCGGAATATCTCCACCCTCAGTGCTCTGCAATGCCTCCACGACATCTTTGACCGTTTCCTCGTTAAAATACGGTAAAAACAGATGCACATCATTCAGGACATCATCGACCTGAATATGCATCTGCATCGGAGTTCTGACCATGCGTCCAAGGAGTTGGGCAATATAGGTAGCGTCATTCGCGTGTTTGAAGGACATCATGGTCTCTGCCCTTGGGCAATCCCAGCCTGTAGACAGATTTTCTTTAAAGAACACAACACGGATATTTCGGTCATCTGCGATACGAGAAGGTTCCTCATAACGTACTTCAAACCCGTTTACCGTAAGGGAGGCAGTTGTTCCTCCGAAGGTGTGGACTACCTGACCGTTTTCCGTCCGTCGCCCTTCTTTGTCAAGTTGCTGCTTTTGCCGAGCTTCTGGGTGTTCAGAAAATAGATATGCCCATCATCCAACATTTCCTGGTCAAAGGATTCATCGGTGATAGTCACACACTGGTCGAGCCGAATCTTGTCCGCCTTTAGGTCGATTTTGCTGCGCGACTGCTCGTTGAGCTCCGGAGAATCCGAGAGCCACACAAAGACAGCGTCCGGTTGGTCAGGATATTCTTCATCACCAAAATAGATGGATTCAATCAGAGACGCCAAAATGATGGTTTTACCCGCACCGGTGGGTGCGGTGAAAGAAAGCACCTGCGGCGTATGGGTGCGCTGGTAGGAACCAAAGTGCCTCTGCGGTTTTTCTCCGCAGTTGGAACAGTGCCATCTTTTGAAACGGGAACAATTCTACTTTCATCTTAGCGTCCTCCGTGGTTAATCCGGAAGTTATCCAGATAGTCTCTGTAAAGCTGATAGGTGTCCTCGGCATGCAGGCCGGAAATCATTTCCCGATAGCCCGGTTCGGAATCGGTCACGATGTACACCGTCGTAATGGCATCCTCGATGTTCACTTGTGTAGCAAACGTCTCATACTGAGATTCGTTGGTCAGCACAGCAAAGTGGTTCTCCGGCAGCACCAGCATAGCAGGCATTTCTGCTGCCTCCTCAAGCGAAGGACAAGGCCCATGAGCACCGGCCTTCAGCCAGAGCACTGGAAGCAATTCCTTAAACTGGCGGCCCAGCGCCACGGCATTCTTATCGAGGAAGCCCAGCTTGAAGAAAGCAGCATTCGCCTTGAAGCCGTCTGCCATATGCATCGGCTCCTCTCCGCTGGTGATGTAGTCGCCCTTAAGCGGTTTCCCGTTCACATCATGCCCTTCAATGGAGCAGACGGTGCGCGGCCATGTCACATAGCGGGCAATCCCATACTGTTCCCACTCCGGGTCGCCGGGCTGGTATCCTTGGGCGGACAGGGTCTTGGCCTCGTCTGCCGATACCTCGTTGTTGGTCACCAGGATACAGCGGCGGTGGCCGCCGTCCTCGGCATTCAGCAGGTTGACCGCATGGAGCGTGGTGCCGGAGCCCGCGAAGAAGTCCACGATGAGGGCGTTGGGCTTGTTGGCAACGAAGAAGCGGAGGGTATCTTGAACGGCATACAGGGATTTCGGATAGTTAAACCGTTTACCTATCATAGCATTGAGTACGTTTGTGCCGTAAGTTTCAGCATTATGTGTTTTCATGTTCCACACGCGTTTTGGCGGCGTTACTCCTTCGTCAGTGTACTTGGCAATCACCGAACCGTCAGGATTTCGACCGGTAATGACCGCTTTACCTGTCTCAATGTCTCGAATCGTGCCAGAAGGTAAATAATAAACAGTTCCAGTCTTTTCCTTGGAGCTCCAATTATTCACTCTCAAAAAGCCTTTACTCAGATTAAGCCGTGCTTGTTCTGGAACTAAACTCCAAAGCCGTTCATCGCTATCCTTGCTTAGCGGCCATAATGCAATGCATCCGTCCGGAATTTCAATCGAGTTTCTATCAATTCCTGCCTTTACAACATCGCCTATGGAGTGAATTGTCCCATCATTTTTATGAACGAATACAGGATAAAACTGGTTTGGCCTTGATTCTCTTTTGGCTTGAGGAGCTCTGCGCCGAAAGCCCAGCCACTCAATGCTTCTTTCGGACTCCTTCTTTACTTCGTTATCAAGCATATTATAAATACCGGGAACCAGAGAGGATGAGCCAAATTCAATCACGAATATATATTCCTCAACTCTGGAAAACTGGCCGGTACGGACAACGCCTTTTGCACTGATTACGCTTGTTACCATCTGCATCCGCGCTTCTGAAAAAATCTCCTCCAGCAGACAGCCGAGGTGCAGATATTCTTTTTCATCAATGGTCACGATAAGCACAGAATCATTAGGATTCAGCAGCTTTTTCGCCAGCTGCAGCCGCTTTTCCATCATGGAAAGCCACTTGCTATGTCGATAGGTATCGTTGCCATCCACATAGTCGTTATTGTATTTCCAGTCTCTCGCCCCTGTGTTATAGGGTGGGTCGATGTAGATACAATCCACCTTTCCGGCATAGAGGTACTCCAGCAGCTGGAGCGCATGGTAGTTGTCCGCTTCAATCAGCGTGTGCCACAGGTCGCTGTCCGGCGCATTGCAGACGGTATCCAGCGGCTGCAGATAGGGATAGATGGGCTCACCGAATTGGGCCACGCAAACCAGCGCATCCACAGGAAGCACGACGCGCTCCTTCGTCGCCTTGTGGAAACAGGCAGCCTGTCCATCCTCGATTTTCTCTACATAGTAGATGTCTGTGACCTGCCCGTCCTTCGTGGCCACGACGGAACCGCGCTTTACCGGGATATCGTAAAGCGGTGTGGCCTCCGGCAGATGCTCTTCAAATACCAGACCGAATTTCTTCTGGCGATTGGCCCGCTTCATCTCTGCGCGAATCCGCTCACGCAGGGACTCGTCCGGAATCTGGCTAATCAAATCGTCTAAAGCAGCCATGCGTTTTTGCCTCCTGTGTCTTTCTCTGGAGATTACTCTTCCGTGATTGTCTTCTCTTTGATGTGATAGCTGATGTTTCGCTCCTGGCAGAATTGAACCACCTCGGCAGCACATTTATTATAAAAATGTTTGTGTGCAGTGTATGCACTCACTTCTTTGCTATAGTTCGTGCGTCCAAATATAATCCGGTCAACAAAACCAACGGATTCAAGCAGGTCATGAAGGTTCTGCTCTATGAGATTTGGTGTTGGATACGGCTCAATACTTACCCATGTCCTGCACCCGGCATCATGTAATGCCCGTAATGCAGCGAGGCGCTCTTCACACGAGGCTGCTCCGGGCTCCATTTTACGTCGATAATCCTCATCAAGCGTTATTAGTGTGATACCATGTTCGTTTCTCAATGAGCATTCTTTCAGCTCTATCGGAAGGATGCCTTTCGTCAATGTAGTACAGATAATGCCTGCCTCGTTTAGTTTTCTAATGGCGGCAATGCTCATGTTCCTTATTTCGTCATATCCATACATGAAAGGGTCGGTCGTGAAACAGAGCTGTACCGATTTAATATTGTCTTTCAGCTTTGGGATTTCTTTGTCCAAGAGCTCTAATGTGTTTGAAACGAGATATGGCTGTAACCATTCCTCATAACTTTTTACGTTACCGAACCGTTTTTTCTGTTGGAACGCATAACAAGGATACTTGCATCCGTGCGCACAGCCGAGCACATGATTCATGGTGTAATCGCCATACTCCACTCCCGTCTCATAGAGCATGGTTTTCCGCGTTATGAATCCTTTTACGTGCTTCATTATGTGCGCCTCCTAACAATTACGGTCTGGCCAGCTTTCTCTTCCCAGAACGTTCTTTTTCTTTCCTGCGGCTGTTAACGCTGGGTCTCTTACGATATCAATCGTTCCAGCATTTTCGAGTTTTGTGAGAATCTCGTATATCATTTTGAATGGGCAGATAACTCCGTATTCATTACAAAAAAATCAGCAAGAAAAACTGTGATATGTGTCTCCCTTGTCATTTGATGGATATGGGCCAGAACCATCTGTTCTATCTCTTCTTGCGTCAAAATATCATTTTCCACTGTGGATGTTACGGTGCTCATCATATTAAAGAGAGACAATTGACCGTTTTGCTGGATGTTGACAAATAGCTCATCTTTTCGACGCTGCATGTTTTCAGCCATAAGAAAAAACAGCCGTCTTCATGGTCGCAAACATGTATCATCCGGTACTTGGGCCTCTGACCAGGTTTCAGTCTGATGGGCATATCCAACACATATTTGTACTTCTGCTTCAGGTGCTGTTTGTATTCTGCTGATAACCTGCGTTCTGCCTGATACCCGTCGATGCGACCCATTTGAAAATCCATGACGATATCCATCCAGTAGTTTCCACCGGCGATTCGCGTCAACAAATTCTCTGACTGAGGAGATGCTGTTACCGTTGTTGGCTCATATTCAACCAAGTCATCAAGGCCCATCAAGGCATCATCCTGAGAAATATCTACCTTCATCACACGGCAGGCATCTCGGAAGAAACCGAAGGAATTGAAATTGATGAGCATCTCAAAGGAACGAAATCCGTATGTGCCAATCTCATCAAAGAGCTGCGAATCAAGTGCTTGTATTCCATATGGGTCAATGTAAAGGAAGACATTGTATCCGCGTTTATCCTTTAATAAGCCACGGATATTATCCTCGAATTTCCCGTCAACTACCTGTGGTGTCCCATACTGATAAGGATGCAGCATCAGGTTCTGTTCCAAGTCTGCAGCGTGATTCAGCTCAATAAAGCAAGGCACTATTGCATTGTTCTTTCGGGATATTCTGCTCATGCCTAACCGCTCGTTTATGATTTGCATTGCTATCAGTGGGGAGCCATCATTTCCATCGTCAAACTTGCCTTTGCCAGCAAAGCAATCAATATAGAAAATCGGCTTCCCTGAAACAAGGAGCTTTTGGAAATACTGGGGCAAGTAGCATCTAAGAAGCGTATCCTTAATTTCAGACCACTCGTTTTTCTTCTTGAAAAAATCACGTTGATTTTTCGCCATACAAACCTCTCTTTTAGGATTCTGGAGCTTCCTCCGGTAGTAGCTCCATGATGTCTCCGATGTCGCAGTTGAGAACCTTGCAGATTTTCATAAGGACTTCCATGCTGACCGTTTCGCCCTTGGACAGCTTTGTCACGGACGACCAACTAATTCCTGCCGCCGACTGCAAATCTTTCTTTTTCATATCTTTATCGATAAGCAGTTTCCACAGTTTTTTATAACTTACTTCCATAATGGTCACCCCAAAATAATAAACCTGTTCCTGTACATCGAGCCTTGGTTTCGCCGAAATCTTATAAGTGTGTTTCCATGATACCACGTTCCTGTCGAAAAACAAGATAATTCTCTGCAAACGCAAGAATATTCTGCGACTGTTATTGAAAGTTCTCCGTTTAGATGCTATAATAGATACGCTTTTCGACAAACGGTGGATTGCAAAAGTAACTTCCAGTTTGCACGATTAACTTCCGGGTTTCCAAAAGCCTCGCAAGATTAAATTCCGGGAAAGTAGTGCCGCATGTGAAAAGCCGGAAGTAAGTTTTACAAACATTGGCCAAACCGGAAGTTACTTTTACAAAGGGAATTGAATATTGCCAGCGGATGTGTTAACATCCTGTCGAATGAGAAATACAAGGGCTGCGCTCTCCTGCAAAAAACCTACACCGTCGATTACCTGACGAAGAAAAAGAAGGTCAATGAGGGCGAAATCCGGCAATACTATGTGGAGGACAACCACGAGGCTATCATCGTCCCGGACACCTTCGAGATGGTGCAGCGTGAGATGGAGAAGCGCGGCAAGGGCCGGAAATACCATAGTGGCGTCCACACCTTCTCCAGTAAAATCCGCTGCGGTGAGTGCGGCAGCTGGTACGGCTCAAAGGTATGGCACTCAACAGCAAGTACCGGAAGGTCATCTGGCAGTGCAATCACAAATTCGACGGCGACAAGCATTGCAGCACTCCGCACCTGACCGATGACATCATCCAGCAGGCTTTCCTGTCAGCGGCAAATAAGCTCCTGGCCACCAAGGATACAGTCATCGCGGATGGCCGGGAAATGATGGCCCTGCTCTTTGACACCACCGACTTGGAGCGAGAGCAGGAAGAACTCCAGCAGGAGACGCAGGTGGTCTCCGATATGGTTCGGCAGTGCATCTACGAAAACGCACACGTTGCCCTCGACCAGACCGAATACCAGAAACGCTACGACGGCCTGACCGAGCGATTCGAGAAGGCCAAGGCCCGACTGGACGCGGTCACAGCGGAAATCCATCAGATGCAGACCCAGCGGGCCAGCATTGAGGATTTCCTGAAAGCCTTTGCAGCCATGCCGGATAAGCTGACCGAATTCACGCTGGAGAGCTGGCACGGGCTGGTGGACTACGGCACCGTCTACGCTGCCGACGACATCCGCTTCACCTTCAAAAACGGGCAGGAAGTCAAAGCCTGACCCCAGAACGAAAACGACTCCCTGCCGCTGGAGGTTATCTCCGGTAGCAGGGAGTTTCGTTGATTATTTACGCCTGTTTTCTGTAGTCGCTCAGGTTGATGACGTTTGTGTTTTCCACCTCGGCTTCGAGTAGTTCAGTCGCCTTGATGGTCGCTTTTGTTTTTTGACGGATTCAGCCAGGAATGGACTTTCCCCGAAAGGAAGGGGTAAACCTCTTCATGGAAGAGGCGCTTCACCATGGGCAACCCAATGCCAAAGACAACATAGTCGGTTGCACCAACAGCCATGTCCGCGCCAGCCCGCTTTAATTGTTCCTTGATATGATTCTTTTCCCTGTAAGAGGGCTGTTTAGGCCAATATGACCCCTTGGGAGAGCGGAGACCGTTGTTGTCGATTGCCTGACCACTCTTATAGGCCATGTAGGTTTCCTCGTCTAAGACAGCGTCCAGGACGTATTCTTTTTTCTTGTTTTTTCCCATCTGTACCTCCGTTATTGTGGTGATATTTTAATTTCTTCCGAATCGAACGCTCCAACAGGGTATTCGCTTATATGGCCCGACACTCTGAAGAGCTTCCCACAAGATGAGCACTCGCAATCTTCAATGTCAAATTCATAGAGGATTTCTTCGCCCATCTGCCTTTCATAGGAGCTTTCACTACAATCATCGCTCAGGTCAATTCTGTTGGGCGACCCGCAGTGCGGACAATCCACTATGCGTTTTAAGGAAATGTGGTCTGTTGTCCAGCCCTCTTCCTCATGCCCATCCGGCGTATATTCGTTTAGACGAACGTTCTGATAGTATAGCGCCAGCGCTCGTCTGAATACGTCGGATTTTTTATTCCGATAGCGGAGCAGATGTATCCTAACATCTGTTCCTCCTCGTCGTTGACCCGCACTCGGTACAATTTTGTCTCTTACGTCATCTATCTTAGGGACGACCTCGCATATCCATCATCTCTCTTTTTGTGGCCACATTTAATCGCTTCATCCATATAATAATCGTAGCCACGAAAACTGTCAAGCTATATTTTGCGTTTTG
>VOFG01003419.1_pt1 | contig 15848 bp, 26 predicted proteins | sample 5384171 | NCBI WGS metagenome assembly VOFG01 (sample SAMN12384726, study PRJNA508395) | human gut metagenome | isolation source: healthy gut F | host: Homo sapiens
GCTTCGTTCGGTTGCGTATTGCTGGGCAACAGCTTGGTGCGGATGATATGGTCTTTCGTTGCCCATGTGTTTTCTTTGATACGGGTCTTCATATCTACCCGTGTACTGCTCCCGAAGCTCGCAAACGTCATATCCAGATCGGCGGTAGCTTTGTTGAGTTGTTCGCGTTCCCAACCAGTGCTTCCCGCTGTCTTGAAACCGCACTTTGCGATTGCTTGCGCTCTCCTGTCCAGTCCGTATAGCGGTAGATCACACGCCATGTGTTCGTTTTTCTTCCTTATAGACTGCCATTATGAATCCTTCCTTTCCAGCCCTCCATAGAAGGCTTTTCCTGAAAATACTTGCGGTTTACCCGCCCTGAAATAGTCGGTATCCCTTTTTCTTTCAGCTCCTGATTGAGCTTCTGCACGATTTTGTAGGCATAGGACTTGGACACGCCCAATTCCTGCGCTACTTCTTCAACTCTCATAAACGACTGTTCTGCCAGGCAAAATACCTTCTTTCCTGATTTGTGGTTGATTTCTTCTGCCGTTCTATCCCGCAGGACTCTGACAGGCAACCCTTTTCGGCGCTGTGCCGTTTTCTTTTTCTCCTTGGCACGCTCGTATCGTCGCGTGCTTCCCCGGAGAAAGCATATCCCTTGGACAGTCATTCAGTTTGGCTCTTTTGGATTTCACCCCCTTTCACCTTACAACGGACATTTTTCTGCATTTGTTGACTATCCTAATTGTAAAATTTCTATGAATTAAGCTAATTTGCTTATATTACAGCTATTGTACTATACATAACAGTTTAAGTCAAGCCGGTTTGCAGGAAAATATTAAATAAATTTGCTTAGATTTTTCTTGACGAAATTAAACATATCTGCTATACTCGTTATCAAAGACAACCGACACAGGAGATGGCTATTATGGCGATTGGTGAACGCATCCACTTTTTCCGCACATTGCGGGGTATGACGCAGAAATACCTTGGCATGGCGCTGGGTTTCCCGGAGAAATCTGCAGATGTCCGCCTTGCGCAGTACGAGAATGGTTCCAGAACGCCTAAAGCGGATATGATCTTGCGCTGGCACAGGTGCTTGACGTTTCACCCAAGGCGCTGGATGTACCGGACATTGACTCCTATGTGGGGCTGATGCACACGCTGTTCACGCTGGAAGACCGCTACGGGCTTAAGATCAACGAAATGGATGGCGAAGTCTGTCTGAAGGTCGATGTTCGTAAAACAAGGACGCCGCCCGGTGCATGAAATCTCTGCTCCTGGCGGCAGACTCTTTGCCATGCTCAAAAGCCGAGGAGATCACGCAGGAGAATACGACCGTTGGCGCTACCGCTATCCTGAATTCGATACCACGCAGCGTTGGGGAAAAGTCCCGTCGCAGGAACTAAGCGATATGCTGGTTGAGGCGTTCAAAGGCAACGAATAAAACGGTATGAAGAGCATGGATGATAAAGAGCTATATTCACTGATAGAGCAATTCGTTGATGCCGAAATCGAACGACAAAAAGGGCAAGAACGAAAGTATCCTTCAGATGTTCCCAATGAAGTCGCCAGATATGGTTTTATTAGAGGCTACCTAATAGAGAATAGCTTTGAACCTACCGTAGGTGACTATACTCATCTATGTAAAATTGGATTAGAAGACCTATGCGTTTGGACATACAAGAAGGATAGCTATTCTGTACTTGTTTCAGAAACTGAGTTAAGCGTTAAAAGCACAGCCGTATTGGAAAACCGCGCACATCTAATATGGCTATCAGGATGTTTTACAATGCCTTTGAAAGCGCATCTTATGATGATTTACCCGATTATAAATGGATGTATTATTTCGTTCCGGGAGAAACAAAGATTGACGAATAGTTTTTATGGTCTTTCAGAACTGGGAAGCCAAGTTTCTTGCGACGGGAACGGTTATAAAAATGACAGATGTTGCTACATATGCACAGGTAATAGATCTGTTACTTCGAGATGACAAAGCATATACTGCATTGTCTATGCTTTTTCAGCGTTTTGTACTCATCCTTGTTGTTTGACTTGTGAGCTCAGCCAGACACCGTGGCATGACCATAGCATATGAACCATCCCTTTGGAAACAGGTAGAAATGTTACCGAAGCTTGAGGTGTGCAATAGTGCAGTCTTGCCGTGCTGTCGAAGCCATAATTGGTGAGCCGCCTAATCAGAATAAACAAGGAAAAGTGTATGCACATAAGAACCATTGGCTTAAAACCATAGGAGTAAATCCTGATGATATCTTTGGCAAAAGTACAGATGTCCTACTTGGACTCTTATTACAAACTTTTTCTTTGATCTGAGAAACCCTTCGGCACATAGTTACGGAAATGTCCATTATGATTTGCTCCGTAAACAGGCTGTTGAAGCTCAATGTTTTTGCAAAGCAATTATCGTTCGAGAATATATAAGAACGAATATACTTGACGAAGAACAAGCTATTGACTCTTTGAATTTCAATAGAGACCCTGTTGGCAAGGGTTTCAGAAAATATGTCTACTAAAATAACAAAATAAAAAAAAGAGCTAACTGACTTAATCAAAGTCAGTTAGCTCTTTTATGAATAATGAAATTCTGTTGCCAAATCGTTGCCACGAGTGGCTTCAAAGCTTAAAAAATCCAGTGTTTACGGGCTTTTTCAAGCTGTGAAATCATTCCCACTCTTTAAGAACTAATAGATAGAAACCCACAAGAAGGAGGTGATCACCACGGCCCACAAAGGGCGAGGACTTTTATGAATTGTACGCCCAAAGCGTCTACCGCTATCTTTTTCACTGATTGGTGAGGCAGATACAGCTGAGGAACTGACGCAAAGAAACCTTTGCCAGGCGCTGAAAAGCATGAATACATACCGCGGTGATAGTACACCTCAAGTGTGGCTTATGTGCGATTGCCAAAGGTTGTGGTTTAAGGAACTGGGCGTCGTAAGCGAACGGTTCTCGTGGAAGAAAACGGACTTTCTAATGTTGCGGCTCTGATGACCCCGCGAAAGAGTACGAGGCCCGGCAGGAGCGTTTTGCTCTATATCGAGCAATACAACAGTTAGATGCTGAAACCCGTGAAGTTCCATTTGCGGTTGACCGGTGATTTCTCCTTCCGTGACATCGGCGAAATCCTCGGGCACAGCGAAGTATGGGCTCGTGTTCGCTTTTATCGTGGTACTGTTGTCCGATAAAATCACGATGTATTTGGCGTGACACTTAGTATGAGCGTTTGCTAAAGTTGGAGCAAAACAGTGTCAAGAGAGGAGGTACGAGATGCCCAGGCTTTCCAATATGATGACCCCTGCGGCAAAAAAAGTAGAGATCTCTTTGGCGACCCGCTGTCCCGTGCATACCCCTGAAGTCGCAAACGCCGTATTTACCATGCTGGAAGATGTCGGGCTTGGGATGGAGCGGATGAACACCCATGAGCCGGTCAACATTCCCTTTACTCCTGACGCGGCGACAGAGCTGTGGACAAAGGGAAAACATTCACCGGCGAGCATGGACAGCACACGGGGCGTGTCTTTTCGCACAGCATGTCAAGCCCAGTGTGGGACTCCTTGAGCCGTATCCTGGCAGACCATTCACCCCGACTTTGACTGTGTCAGCATCATTACGCTCGATGTGTATAAGGGTCAGTTCCTCAAGCAAAGCAGGAGGCGATGGTACGAATTTTTGAGAGCCTGATCCGGGAATTTACCCCGGCATACGCCTACATTGAAGCTGGGCGGGCTTTCTGCGGCAAAAGGCGCGCCGTGTGGGCGTCGATACCGGGCATCTACTGGATGAATTATTTTGGACAGGAATATGTAGATTTCATTGGCAGAGACCGCATCCTGTCCTGCGGTTGGGTGAAAACGGAGCCATTCGGAAACAGCATCATGACCTGGACATCGCCGGAACTGGACATGCCTGACGAGGTGCGGGCACATATGGAAACGCTGTATCAAAACCGTCTGGGCGCAGAGTATTTCAAACAGCCAGGCGAGGAGTTTGCGGCGGCCATCTCGCCAGAGCTGGAAAAGATCAAGGAACGAATCGTAGGGAAAAAGACTCGAAGCCCGTCTCCCCCGGAAGTCATCAAACAGCTGGTGGGAAGAAGTTGAAACGGAAATAAGGCCCTGAAAACAATCCCACAAATAAGGTCGTCCCCATCATCCCCTATTGACGCTCCCGTGCGACCATGATATAATTTTAAGTACAGTATCAGTGTTCTGACCCGACCGGGCCGAACAAAGTATCCGTGTATCATAGTGTCAAATGGCGTATTATGCGCCGTTTGGCACTTTTTGTTTTCTGCCCGGTCACACGGGTTGAAATATAATTTTGATGCAGGGCCAATACCTGCAGAAAGGAGTCAAACAGTATGCTCAAATTCTTTTGCGACCGATGTCAGCGTCAGTAAGGGGTACGATGGCAGTCCTGCCTTGCGCTTCTCCGAGTCGGATGGTGTATCGAGGGTCCGCTTCCGTGTCGGCAAGCGCGTCTATGACAGCCAGCGCGAGAACAACCATCGCTACATCAACCTGCGCGTCAAGGCGTCCGGCGACCTGTGTGAGCGGATCCGAAAGATGAAGCTTAAGGAAGGATCTTTCATCAACATCTCCGGCCGCTACGACGAGGAAACCATCAAGGACGACGAGACCGGCAAGGAGAAGACCTACCCCATCATCATTCTGGATGACATCAAGTTCTGCTTCACAGGCGGCAAGAAGAACGGCCAGTCCGAAAACGAAGCGCCCGGCGACGGCTATGGCGCTCCCCCCGCTCCCCAGTATGGCGGTCAGTGCGGCACACCTCCCGCTCCTCAGCAGGGTGGTTACGGTGCGCCTCCCATGGGTGCTCCGTATGGTGGCGGTATGCCCCAGAACAGTACGCCGCCTGCCGCTCCTCCCATGCAGGGACAGCCTCAGGGCGCGATGCCTCAGAACTTCACCGGGTTCGAGAATTTCGGTGGGATGAGTAATCCCTTCTATCCCGGCTGAGGCAATCGCCATGACAATCAATCAAAGCGCACAAAGCGCACATGTAGCTTGGGTCCCACACCCATTTCCTACGTGTGCGCTTTTTGCGTGTATGAAGGAGGTATGGAATTGGAAAACAAGCGATTTATCCGGCGTCAGGCGCGCGCGAACCAGCGGAAGCTGGACATCACACTGCGCCAACTCACAAATGGTCTGCTGACCGCTGAGCGGCGGCACACGATCATCCATCGGCTAAACATCAAGAAGCAGTACCGACTCAGGCTGTGTGTGAAACCTATTCGGATCTCTGACCTGACTGCGGTCATCGACCGGTCAGGCACACTGCAGATCCTGTTAGGCGACCCACTTGCGGCCTGCGTCCATGAGGCTACTGCATTCCTGGTGAAGTGCAGCACAACAACCGGCGGCGTTGATACCCTATATATCTGCCTGCCAGGACTGGAGGAGGAAACGGATGTCTCCTGAGAAGAAAAAACAGCGCAGATGCGATCTGCTCACAACCATTGCCCTGTTCCTTGGCTTGGTCTTCACCTGCCGACTCTGGCCGCTCCTGCTTTTGATGATGCTGGGTGTGTTCACCTACGCCATCTGGGCGTTGGTGGAGAATGAGCGACAGCGTGCTGTACCCTCGCCCCCCTCCCCTATTGGCTCTACCGGCGCCGATATCGGAACAGGAACTGATCAGCAATGCCTTTGGCCTGCCTTTGCAGCGCAGGATCACCGAAGAACTGACCCGTGATTTCCCCGTGCCAAGTGGGTTTGGGGACAGACGGGCGCCCGCCTCTGTTTCGCCGCTGGTGATGACCTCGTCATCCTGCTGGCCGACGCCGAGGGGCGACGCGCTACGGTGCGCACAAACGAGCTGCAATTCAGTCAGCTGCTCTACCATCCATACCAGCCTCAGCCTACTGATCCGGAACCTGACACTCACACAGAGGATCCCGCTCCGGAGGAAGGGGGATGACGACGATTCCGGCTCCGTTGACTTCGGCCTGCTCGCCTTTGAGTGGGTAGACGCCAATCTATGCCAGCCTTTAACCGATCGCAAATGAAGCGGTAGCAAAAAGGGCAGTATGAATTTCGCTCCAGGCCGATGAGCTGCCCCACGGGGACAGCTGGGCAATCATCTGTAAAGAACTGGTACGAAACGGGTTCCTGCACCGCCGAAGCCATGGCAGAAGGGATCCGGGCACAAATTAAATCTTGATGAAGGAGCGTGATTGATTATGGCTTCCAAACTCTTCGCCTTCTCCCCGTCCGTCGCCGGCACCCTTCAGCGGTACACGCAGTAAGAAGGTCGCTGTCCTCCAAGTATGGGGATGGGACAGAGGTTACCCTGACTGCCACCGTACTGAAAGGCGTACTCGCCTACCTGTGGCTGTAAGACGGGCGCAGAGGAGGGTGCTGTTGGCCAGCTCGGTCAAAAAGGTGTGGCGGGAGCACAAGTCCAAAGCAGGACCGGACGCCTTTCATCTGGCGGTCTATGATCCCAGCAGGGCAGTGTGTTGGCCAGTGATGACAAAAACACGGAAATGATGGAGACCTACGCCTGCAACACCAGCGGGAAGGACGGCGCAGCCATTGTGCTGGCCATGCTCCCTGACCTTGATGGAGGACGATGAGTTCCACGATACCTGGACGCCTTTGAGAAGGAGTATATTGCCGGGTTCCCGGACAAGGACGAGGCAAGAAAGCTGGGCGGCATCCTCTGTGACAATGCGTATCGGCGTGTGGAGGATAGCAAGTGCCCTGCCCACCTGAAGGTATCCATTGATAATTCCGGTAATGTCATGCGAGTAGTCCCAGACCCATCTGGACTCCGGCATTCACGCCGGATCGTGTCACCGCCGGTGAGTTCACCATCTTCGCACAGACGGCCCGGCGCAGATCCTGGCCCGGCGCCGCCATGGATCACAGCGACTTCGTCGCAAAATTCGTGCTGGATCCCACCCGTGAGCTGAGCATGGCGGAACGTGCCATGGTCCCCACTCTGGAACCGTGGTATGTGATCCCGGAACAGGTGGTCAATGTGTAAGCACGCCAGACTCTCCACCGAAGGCGCGGCCATGCGCAACTTCCTGCTTTGCGTGATGGACCGGCCGGCACCGGCAAAAACGGAAGGCGCCCAAAGCCATCGCGCGGGTTTGAACCTGCCCTCATCTGGAAGTACAACCTGCTCAGCCAACACCGAGGTCTACGACTTCATCGGTCAGGTCTTCCTGAACGGACGCCCTCCACCGGTGATCCGGACCTGGATCTGAGCGGCGGGGCTGAAGGCAATGGCGGTATCAATCTACAGAACGCAAAAAGCTCGATGGGACTCCCCGATCTCGACGACATGGACTATGACCCGGAAGGTGTCTATCTGAAGCTGACCGGCATAGCGCGCCCCGGCGCGCCACATCCCAGGACTGTATGGGAAAGGTGCTGGAGCTGGTCACGGACAAGCTGCAGCAGCTGTGTAAGGTGAAGCCGGAAACGGTGGGTCAGTGGGCCAGACTTATACCTATGTGGAGACGGATTTCATCCGGGCACTGAAGCATGGTATGTGCTGGAGCCGCAGGAGCCTACGGTCATCATGCAACCTGGCGTGCTGGTCGGCCTGAACTCTCTTCTGGAGCAGGATGGATCCATCACACTGCCCACTGGCGAGGTCATCAGCGGCATCCGGACACGACCATCATTGTCACAACGAACATCGCCTACGAGGGACGCCGCGGCATCAAACCAGTCGGTCCTCGACCGCATGAATTTGACCCAGGATGGAGCTTCCCCTGAGATCATGGCCCAGCGTGCCATGAGCGTGACGGGCTGTGAGGATGACTACGGTCAGCCAGATGGTGCGCGTGGTGAACGACATGTCCGACTTCTGTCGGAAAAACAGCATCTCAGACGGCAACATGCGGTATGCGCGTTCATCGACTGGATCATGAGCACAGAGGTCACGGGGCGACCCCTATGAGTCCGCCCTATACACCATCATCAGCCGTGCTACCGCCAACGAGGAGGATCAGGCGCGCTCCTGAAGTCGTCCGTCCTGGAACCTATCTTTTGCGCCGAAACGGAAATCGGCGTAAGAAGAAAATCCCAATATGGGAAGGAGGGTTACATTACTCTTTTATGGCAAGAGTGGATCATAAGAAGATCAGGCAACTGATCGCAAAAAACAGAAGACGGTCACCGACCGCCAGTTCTTTTCATCGCGGGCCTTCGCCGCCTACTTCGCCCGATATGGCGTTGGCGCAGACCCGCCGCTACGGGATACCACCGGGCGCGTGAAGGTACGCACGGTATGGGAACCGAAGAACGGGAACACGGCCATGACCAACAATGAGCTGATTTGGCTCAACGCAGGGCACCCCAGCATCACACAGCATAAGTCCCGGCGCAGAACGCTATGCGCGCCTGTGCGGCCTGTTCGCTCACGAGCTGGGCCACGTGCTCTACACCGATTTCATCACCAGTCAGACCCATCTGACGCGGCTGGACCGGGTTCCTGGTACCCGGAGCCGCCCCTCTGCGCACCAGCAGAGAGCAAAGACGCCGAAGAGGAATTTTGTGGGACTATTCCGGTGACAGCAGGAAGCATCAGAGCATGGTGCGCTTCATCATGCACGATATCATGAACATCCTGGAAGACGGCTATATCGAGCAAATGCATGATCGCTGAGCATCCTGGCGTGCTCGGTCCAGAACTTGCAGGCGCGCCGGGCAAGTACCTTTGCGGATATGCCTACGCTCTCGCAGGTCATCGAGAATGAGCCGGAGCAGGGACATGTCTGGCTGACCATCCAGCAGGCGCTCTTATCCTACATGAAGTGGGGCGAGCTGAAATACGGCGACACCCCGCTGACGGATGAGCGCGTGCAGGTGGTGTTCGGCCTGTTGCCGGAACTGGACAAAGCCCTGCTCAGCCGCGATCTGCGCGACCGCTGCCGTGCCGCCAATCTGATCATGGTGCGCCGCTGGCACTACATCAAGGACTTCCTCGACCACTGTGAGGAGATGGCGGAACAGGCTACGCCCGGCGGTGACGACTCTGTCTCTGTCGGCATCCCTGGCGGCTCGGTATCGGCTTTGGCTGGTGCCTCCGTCGCCTTCGGGAGGGCAGTTCTGCTCCGCTACCGGTGCACCAGGCAAAGCAGCGCCGCCTACATCCGGATCTACTGCCGCCAATCGCGCCAAAACAGCAATGCTCTGCACACGCCGCAGAGGAGTCGGAAAGGAGACAGAAAACACGGCTGGCTCCGCTGTCGGGGCTGAAGAGCAGGAGGGCGACGATGGGACCGAGTCCCCGACGCCGCTGGGCACATCCGAGGATGACGAAGAGAACGGCTCAAATGGCTCCGGCGGTCTTGGTGACGAGCTGTCGGCCGGCAGCAGTGATAACCAGCAGCCGAGCAACTGTCAGACTGTGTCGATACCGAGCAGGGGCGGCCGCCCCAGCGGCAGACGGACACCCTGTCTGTACCGGAGTGGCGGTACTACAGAGCATGACGATACCTACCGTGGTACCGGCTATGCCAATGCCGCATCTGACATTGCCCGGATCCTGGAAGCAGTTGCTGAGGATGCTGTCCACACCAGTCTGGAAAAAGCGAAAGCGTGAGCTGAACGAACTTGCCCAAAGCATCTCCTACGGGAACATCCACAACGGTGTCAATATGACGGTACACCGCATCTGCGAGGTGGAGCCGGAGTCGCGCGACGAGTATGACGAGGTCGCCGGTGATCTGTCGCATCTCCCGCCAGCTTCAAAAGTCTGTGACACAGAAGCTGGAGGACAGCAGGCGTGGCGGTAAGCAGACTTCCCTGCTCATGGGGCGTCGGCTGGACGCACACGCCATTGCGCGGTTGGATGGGCGCGTGTTCTGTAAGAACGCACTGCCCAACGAAGCACCGGCACTGTCTGTTGGTCTTCTGTTGGACGAGTCGGGCAGTATGTGCAGCTGTGATCGTGCCACCTACGCAAGAGACTGCCATCATCCTCTACGATTTCTGCCGCGCACTGGATATCCCCATCATGGTTTGGTACCTAATTACAAGCCATCGCGTCGATCTCACTCCTACGCAGAGTTCGACGCCATCGAGGGATGATCGCTACCGGCGGACATCTCCTCCGGGCGGCTCTGCCCGTGACGGCGCAGCTCTTCGCTATGTCGCCGGCGACTGGCGAAGCGGACGGAGGGATGTGAAGATCCTGGATGCTGGTATCCGATGGGCAGCCCGCTGACTCCGGCTACTACGGCACCGCCGCAGAGGAAGACCTGCGTGGCGTCAAGCAGGAGTATCAGCGTAAGGGCATCCTGTTCGTGGCAGCGGCCATCGGCGCCGACAAGGACAACATCGAAGCGGATCTATGGTGATTCCTTTCTGGACATCACCGATCTGAACAAGCTTCCGGTCAAACTGGCCGGTATCATCAAAAGCGGTATATCCGCTGACAAATGAAGCGCAGAGGAGTGTTTGGGACAGGGCAACGCCGCCACTGCCCCTACGCTCCCCTGCCCCCACTACCTATATTGGAAGGTCAAAACCATGGATGTAAATCATTCGAAACGACCTGTTCGCTTTATACCGGACTCATTGGGCGTGTAATGCGCACCAATCACCGTATGCTCTGCGCTGTCTATGGAGATGGAGGACATCTATCAGGAGCTCTCCTGGCAGTCCTCCGGGCACTGGACAGTTATGAAGAAGCAGCGCGCCACCACCATGGATGCCCATGTCTGGATGACGCTGGTGTGCGCTGGCTGACCTGAAGAGCGACAATGCGCGTAACAGCGCCCACTCCAACATGGTCCGGCGCCCGCGCACCAACAACCTCAATCTCATGGAAGTGCTCAGCAATGACCGGCTCTGGCAGGCACGCAGCTGGACCCCCGTGAGCGAAGTCTGTGCTGGAATATCTGGAGGCAGCCTATCGGCGCCCATGCAGAGTCAGACGCTGTCTCGCCACAGCAAAGGAAAATTTGCTGCGTGACTTCTACCTGTCCATCCATGTGGTAAGTCTGTGAGAACGGAGGTGCAGATCGGTATGACAACGGAAAGCAGAGGCGTTATTGCAGGACTATATCATCGACGTGGAGGCCGCGAAACCCAGGTGTCCGGCTACGACATTGGTCTTGGAAACAACTCAGATTTCATCATTCGCCGCAAAACAGCAAAAGTTGGGACCTGGTGGTACTGGTCAGCAAGGACCTCTACTATCTCAAAAATGTGAAGACCGGCGCTGTGGGTCTTTGTCTGAAAGCAACCTGCACCTTCCTGCTGCAACCTGCAGGATGGTATGATCCGCTGGATCAGGTGCTCTGGATGCCCCATCTGTTCAAGGAATCCACGGACCGGATCTACCGCGTGGTCACTGACACGCCAGGAATTGCCGGCACAATGTCATGGGGAACGTCCGTGAGCCGTGCCTGGTACTATCGCTGGGACCAGAACAGCAAGCTCCTCATCCGATTGAACACCTATTCCCCACCATCAGCGATGGGAAGAATGGAAGTATCAAAACAAGCATCGCTGATCTATGTTGGAGCGCCGTTACGGAGCCAACGAGGCCATCTACTTCGCAGAAGCGTGGTACGCTCTGGCATACAGTCTTTGAATGCGGTGCCAAGCACAACTACCTTGACAGCGCAACTCATGATACCGATGGATTTACAAGGCTGTTGGATAAGGATTTCAACCTGAACCTCCGGCGTCTCATCGATTACGTGCTGTTTCGATCTCTATCGGCAGGGCTATGCCAAAAATCAACTCCGCGTTCTGGACGGAGATACATTCTCAGAAGAATGCAGAAGGTTTCACGGAAAAATCCGCAGAAGTATCGGAAAGCCTCAAAACAGCACATGATGTCATCGCTCAAGGTCAATCTGGCCAGGCAATTTTCTCTGCAAGGATTTCCAAATGACCAGGTCTGCGGCAGAGGGTGGAACTATCGCCGCCTATAGAGGCGATAACTTCTGTATCGTGGGTGCCCCCACTCCAGCCCGAGCTGGCAGACGAGGGCATTAACCTCCCAGCCACTGTGTTGGAATTACATCTCCCGCGTGGCGTCCGGTGATTACCATATCCTGTTCCTGCTTAAATAGCACACTGCCAGATCAGTCTCTGGTCTGGCTATAACTATCCAGTGAAATCTGCCAGGCACAGAGTTCTAGAACGCGCTCAATCACAAACGACAGGCAGAGTTCTCTGCAACTGGGCACGGGAGGAACAACATCAATGTAATGCGGCACCGGACGACGTGGGGCACATTCCGCTCCACACCTGTCACAACTACAAGGAGGATTTTATGCACTGTATCTTTTCCAGGCAGGTATCTTGCAGGCATTCCTTGCAAGTCTATTTGACATGTGGAATGTGGCACAGTGAGGCGAGATCAAAGAAGACCCTGTCAGGTTTTCTGGGACTGTCCCAGGAAGAGTATGTGTGCTGGATGATCTCCAGCGATGAGAGCTGGCACGTATGCTCAGCCGCAGCCTTCCCCAATCGGGATCTCCCCTACTGCGCCCGGCATCGGTTGGAAGGGCTGAAGGAACAGCTGGAGCAGGCAGTACAGACACTGCTCTCCCTGACTATATCGCGGTGCAGCCGACCAACGGCTCCCACTGGCGCTGCAACTGACACTGCCTGCCGATATGGAGTATCAGCAGAGCGAGCAGATCTGCAAGGCGCTGGAGCTACGCCGCAGGCTGGATGAAGAGCATTTCCTGACCTTTGAAACAGTCACAAACGACTATCTGAACCACCTGCTGGGTAGGATGACCGGTCACAGCGTCATCTCCAACCATGCCGACGAAGTCCGGTGTCTGGCGCTGTGCGAATCCAGCCGTGCTGCATGAGCCGCAGGTCATAGCCATGCTGGATGCGTTTGAGAAGCGCCTGCGCATGGAATCCCGCAGTAAGCACTACTCAATGGTCAATGCGGACACGGCCTGCCACCAGCTGTATGACTTCAAAGGTCGCTTTGGGCGACTGGGACTTCTCCCAGAGTCCAAGGTGCTTTGTCTATCCCGACCACTTTAAGGAGAAAGGAGGCAGACAATCATGGCTAAAGCAGAAGGAAATCAAGTTCCGCCGTGATGGCAAGCTGTTCTATGGCCAGCAAAACGGGGTCAAATACAGCATCCATGAAGACGCGTCGCCTGCACGAAAGACGAGTCGGAACAATACTATGTTTCCGTCAACTATCCCAACGAGCGGCACCCGCAGCTTCACTACCAATGGGTATCGCACCTTCGATCTGGACGGTGCAAGGCCTTCTGCCAGCAGGTCAGCTGCCGGTGAGTTTGATCCGGCGCCCATCCACGCGGCGCAGGCCCGCGACAAAGGCTGAACGGGAAAAGGCCGCTCTGGAACACGCCGCGAAGCAGGCAGCGACGTTCAGGGAGCTGGACGCACACAGGCTCGACTTCAGCACCCTTGCTGGAGCTCATCCCACTGTTATGCTGCATGTTGGTGATCAGGCCAGACTGCTTGCTCACAGAATGGGAACAGCAAAAGCGGAACAACTGGAAAATAAAGACACCCTCGCAAAGCCTTTCAGGGAATCGACACCGGTTTGTACGGTGACAGGAGCACGCGCACAGCGGCCTTCCAGCAGGACATGGTGGCTTATATCATGGCTAAGGGCAGCAACTACTGCGCAGGCCAGCCAGCTCTTCATGCGTACCTTCACAAACGCAACACGCTCTATGGTTGTCTTTTTGCAAGGCGAGACGATCTTCTGGATCTGCTGTTGGATCTGAAGCCCGGCCAACGAAAGGAATTTTGCTGTATGAGAGGCTGTAGAATTTCCCGTCCCCGGCTGTCTCACCCACAGCGCGATATATTCTTCTATTTCATGGCAACCGGCGTGACCGGAACTCCGGCCGACAAGTCCAGAACCTGGCATGGCTTTGCGGATCTGTTCAAAGAAAAGATGCGAACGGAGGTGCCCAATGAACGTCCGTCATGATCGCACTATATCTCGGAAAACAGCCGGGATCTGATCGTACACCCGGCTTTACAGCTGCAGAGGGTTCTGGACACCCTGCGCTTTCACGCTTCACCCACACGCAGGTGGAGCGAGATGCAAACAGAAGCCGTGCCCAAACACAGCCGTATGCGGACGGGATCGCTGAGCGTGCTAAGGCCGCTATGCTACGCAGCGCAGAGATGGAGCAGATCATGGCCACCATTGCGGAACAATTCGTATGTTATCAAGTACGATGACAGAAAGTACCCCTTTCGTGACGGTGGTTGGGACCTGTTCTTCTGGTTAACTGCTTTTTCAACACCATGCCCGGCCATGGGCTTGATGGCAGAGATTATTTCACTTCACGCTCAGCTTCAATGAGCAAAGACACAGCAGAAAAAGAGGAAAGAGATCTGCGATTCCGTCCTGGCTCTGATCAATGAGAAGTTCCCTGCCAATCCCCCCAATTCCTCGACATTGCGCTGCAATACAGTGCGCTTCTGGACTATACCCGCATCAAAGCAGAGATTTCCGCTGTTACCCCGAAGCTGATTGGGAAACCCAGCCGGGGAAAAGATGGGCGCATCCAACAGGTTGAGGACAAGATTTTCTTCTTCCCCAAAAGGTACCACCGCTATGGCTACCCACTGGATGATATGGACCTTCTTATCTTGGCATGGAGCCTTGGCATCGCAACGGAGGTATCTGCATGACAAACGCCGAGCGCAAGGTGCGGTTGAATGTCGCCACCGAGATCATTGAACGGGTCCACTCCGATCTGTGCAATGACCATACCGGGCAGATCAGTCGGGATACCACCTATGAGCTGGCCGATCATCATCCATAACTGCTCTACTTCACAGCATCACTCTCTGGCGCAGCGAGCGAGACCGGTGATACGGAGGAATAGCTATGCGTATGCCTATGACCCACAGCTTTCGATCCAACTGGCTAAAAACCCATCCAGAGCTTTTTGAGATGCGTGCCGTTAAATAATGTCTATAATATGGTCATGCAGCATCTGGAGGAATTGACACCAAGGGAAAAGCTGCGTATCCTGTTCTGCTATCGCAAAGGAAACGGGGACGAGTATATCGCCATGCCTTCTGCCTCTTCGACGGAAAACTTGTGGAGCCGCTTTTGTATCTGGACATGAGCGACTATAACCGGCCCAGCATCGTGCCGATCCGGGAGATGTCTGTGTCGGAGTACCTGATCTGCTCTGTCTGGAGCGGGAGACACCACTGCGTACCGTCCGCAGGAAGAGGAACGCGCCGCCATCAAGGCACATGGACTGACCCTCAATTCATTTGACCAGTCTCAGCTCAACAGCTTATAACCCTAACAACGCTCTTTTCAGTGATTGACGGAAGCCTCTGGTAATGATATAATAATAAGTACAGTATCAGAGCCGCTTCCAAACAAGCGAGCACAGTATCCGTGTATCAAAGTGCCATTTGCGGCAATGCAGATGGCACTTTTTGTTTTCTGGCCTGATTTCATATTTTGGGCATAACAGCGTCATCCCGACATACCGGGGCGGCGCTGTTTTTGCATATCAAGGCGGTAATCCCCGCCAAAAAATCTGAAAGGAGCAATGAACTATGTCAAAAACCCTGCCAAGGACAGCTACTCCATCAACTTCCCAGCTTCCCCTCATGCTCGCGTATCATGAGAAGATGCGTCAGAAAGTCGATGGGAGCGCATCGGAGGTCAACCACCTGACGGTGGCGCCTGGACAAGAACTCGCCCCTCGTTTGGCGACCGCACCAGCTTCGCACCCGCTGTCAGCGAGGATGCGATTCGTGACACCGCGGATAACCTGGGGCTGGCCATCAAGCTGGGCGACCACTACTATCAGCGCTGATACCGCGTGCAAGAGCCCTGTTGGATCGGGCGAGAAG
>VOFG01003666.1_pt1 | contig 15846 bp, 23 predicted proteins | sample 5384171 | NCBI WGS metagenome assembly VOFG01 (sample SAMN12384726, study PRJNA508395) | human gut metagenome | isolation source: healthy gut F | host: Homo sapiens
TGAGCTTTAACTCCTGTTTCAGTTCCATCGTACCACCCCACGAAAGATGTAAAACGCCTAGATGCCTCGCCGTTTCTGCCTGCGAAGTACCTGGGCGTCCTGTCTTTGCCTGCCTAATTACTGATCCAGCTCGTCCTCGCCGACCAGCTCATCATATTCCTGCTCGTCCAGAAGCTCGTCAAACGCATCTGCCACGATCTCGTACTCATCGTCGTCCTCGATGTTTTCCAGGTTCGGCTGTCCGTTCTCATCCTCGCTATAACCGGTACAGATATACCATCGCCGTCACTCTGCCTCGATGTCATCCCATCGGAAGAAGGGCAATATAATCCTTGCCGCCTGCCGGGAGAAATCGTCAGAACAACACACTCAATCTCTCTGCCGTCATCCAATGTCAGAGTCACGGTCATCTCTCCTTGCCGTTGTCGATCTCGCTTCCTGCGTCGCCATTCTTATTATCTGCCATATTTTACCTCTTTCTTTTTCTATGCCTTTTCTCACCGTCCCACAAGTCCGTTGGCGGAATCGCAACTTGACTCCACTGTATCCAGAGTATTCTGTAAAAATCAAGACGACTCACTCATTGTCACTTCATTCCGATACGCATCATCTATTCCAGCCCTCATCCGGCACCTGTACGCGCATTCACGTGCAAATGCGGTTCCAGCGGGTGTGTGCCGTGCCAGCAGGTTAAACAGCATATAGATGCAGAATACCGCCTCTATACAATTCGATTGCCGCCGCCGTCACCAGCATGAAAACCAGCGAAATGGCAGCCACCAGCTCATCTGAAGCAGCGTCACCGCCCACAATACTCGCCCACGCCCGATCAGCATCAACACCGTAAGCTTTTCCAGTCCCAGCATCAGCATATACCAGCCATAAAAATAAACGGTCCCAAAAGCGTCATGACCGCACATTTGTTTTCTCCATTCCATAGACAAATGTCATAATCAGATAAAACAGGCAGTACAGAACCCGCACCCCCGTCAGAATCCGTACCATCCAGTGCAGTGTCTCATTCTGCTCCCCGTACCCCGGAAGTGTTTTTCCATCTGTTTTCCCCATTGCCCATTCCCGCTGCACTGCAGCGTACTCGGACGATGCTTTTCTTTATAAATCCATTCAGAGTCCCTCTCTAATATTCAATTCCCCGCCGCGCCAGGATTTTTCCGGTCAAACGGATGCTTTATTTTTCCATCTCTGTCACGTAATCAGCCCGCAAAGCAGCTCCTCCGGCGGTTTCCGCCCCCGTCATCACAACTTCCAGATTCGCCGGTCTGTGATCAGAAAATCCACTATATCCGCCAGCTCCAAAAGTCCCGAAGAAAGAAGCGCAGACCTCGTCCAACACCAGCAGAACATCGCAGGTTTCATTATTCTGTATTTTTCCTGCTTCTTGAATCTTCCATTTTCCCACACCGCTTCACTGCCTCACAGCACGCTGTCTCAAACATACTTTTTATAATAATCCGCCGCCTCTTCACCTCATCGGTCATTTTCCACGTGAATCAAATGTTTTCACAGGGAATCAACGTCACCTCCGGGAGCCGCTTTAAAATCTCCACCTCCCCAGACTGGTCCGTTTTTAAAAAGCGGGCAGCAACTACCTGTTTTCCGTTCCTGCCGCGGACCGCCAAACCGATCGCCGCCGTCGTCTTTCCTTTTCCGTCGCCGCAGTACAGATGTACACATCCCATATATTTTTCCTTTTCTTCCTTTTTATCTCGCTTTTCAGCGCACCGATACCAACTATCTTATCATATCAAACTGCCAACCACAATATTTGCCCGATTGAAAATTTACATTGAAATATTTCCCCATATACGCAATCTGGCGGTCTGATCCCAAAGTAAGAACCGCCAGAAAAACCAAACTCAATGATTCAATTTTGCAAACTCTAACTTCAAACTTCTAATTTTCCTATTTGAATGCAGCAACCAGCTCTTCCGCATCCTTATAACCCTGTTTTTCAGTTCCCCGATATACCACTCGGTTACTGGTTCTACAATTGCCTTGAAGGAATCGATATCAGATCCTCATACAGGATGACCTCGACGCCATTCTTGGACTGCCATCTGGAAAAGGATCTCGTCGTCGCCTGCGCGGTTGATCTCGCGCTCGTACTGAACAACAAGTTTGCCCACTCATCGACTACTTCCTGCTGCTCGGTGTCAGGCTGTCGTAAATATCCTGGTTGATGCAGAAGAACAGGCGTCATAGTTTGCATTCCACATGGAAACGTATTTCTGTTTCCTGTACGCTTGCCGCATCAATCGCCGGAAGCGGGTTCTCCTGACCGTCTACCGTACCCTGCTGCAATGCCGTGTAAGTCTCGGACCAGTTCATGTTGGTCGCATCTGCGCCCCCCAGCGTTCGTAGCACTTCATCAGAAGGTTTGAACCAGCCACACGCACTTTCAGGTTCTTCATATCTTCCACGGAATGAACCGGGCGCACGCCGTTCGTGAGCTGACGGAAACCATTTTCCGCCATACCCATACAATGCAGGTCATAGGAAGAAAAAGAATCTCATCCATCTTCTGGTAAGCCTCGCCGTCCAGCTTCGCGTCGGCGTCCTCCACTGAATCAAACAGATACGGCAGCGATACCACGTTGAAACGCGGGTCAAATGCCGAATAAATCAGGTTGCTGTGCATCGAAATCTGCACCGGATCTCCGTTCATCAGCGCCTGGATGCCCTCGGACTGGTTTCCACCGGTCAGCTGATCCGCTGCGTAAACATCTACTTTGACCTTGCCGCCCGTTGCCTGATCCATGAGCTCGCCAAACTTGCGTCCTGCCTGTGCCCAGGTACTGGTTTCTGTCGTGGAACACGTAAAGTTCCAGGTCATTTCCCCAGTTCAGGTCACTGTGATCTTTTCACCTGATAGGTCGAAAATTTTCAATGCCCGCCGTCTTAACTGCACTAGCCGCATTTTCAGTAAAGGTGTTTACCAGATCCTCTGCATCATCAAAGCCCTGGTTTTCAGTTCTCCGATAAACCATTCCGTTACCGGCTCAGCTGCTTTCTTAAAGGATTCGATGTCGATGATCCTCATATTTCAGCACCTCCACACCGTTCTTAGTCTGCCAGCGATCCAGAATCTCCTCATCGCCTGCACGGTTGATCTCACGCTCGTAAGCCACTGCCTTACGGTATGCCTCATCAACAACCGCCTGCTGCTCCGGTGTCAGGCTGTCATACAGCTTCTGATTGATGCAGAAGAACAGGCAGTCATAGTTTGCGTTCCACAGTGAAACATATTTCTGTACTTCCTGTACACTCGCCGCATCAATCGCCGGAAGCGGGTTCTCCTGCCGTCTACCGTGCCCTGCTGCAGCGCCGTATACGTCTCGGACCAGTTCATATTGGTCGCATCTGCGCCCCACAGCTCATAGCACTTCATCAGAAGGTTCGAACCAGCTACACGCAGTTTCAGGTTCTTCATATCTTCCACGGAATGAACCGGATGTTCGCTGTTGGTCAGCTGACGGAAACCATTCTCCGCCATACCCATACAATGCAGGTATAGCTTTCCAGGGATCTCAACCAGCTTGTCGCCCGCCGGACCATCTAAGACTGCATCCGCTGTCTCAACAGAATCAAATAGATACGGCAGTGATACAACATTGAACCGCGGGTCAAATGCCGAATAAATCAGGTTGCTGTGCATCGAAATCTGCACCGGATCGCCGTTCATCAGTGCCTGGATGCCCTCAGACTGGTTTCCACCGGTCAGCTGATCGGCTGCGTAAACATCTGCTTTGACCTTGCCGCCGGTCGCCTGCTCCATGAGCTCGCCAAACTTCCGTCCCGCCTGTGCCAGGTGCTTGTCTCGGTTGTGGAACACGTAAAGTTCCAGGTCATATCCGCCCAATCCAGATCGCTGTAATCGCCGATCGTGTTGAAATCGTCATTGTCTGTCTGGGCGGTTTCCTTTGTCGCCTCGGCTGTCTCGCCATTTTCAATGGCTGCCGCACTTCCCAGTGCCGCCGGCGAACAGGTCGAAATCTGCGGAATATAAGTAATTATCAGTAAAACAACAATGGAAGCGGCTGCCATCGGAACGACTGCCCTGGAAATCTCCTGCAGCGTTACGCGGATACCGTCTCTTAATTTGATGCCGATCGCGACAAACAGGTTGACACCGACCGGAGGTGTTACCTGACCAATTGCCAGGTTGACCGTTGCCATGATACCAAATGCGATCACGTTGTAGCCCAGTGCCTTGCAGACCGGCAGCATGATCGGGATGAAAATGTACATTGCAGAATTTGCATCAATAAAGCAGCCCGCGATCAGGAAAATAATGTTACAAATCAGCAAGAAAAGTAAACTGGTTGCCTGCCACTCTTGCTAACAGTTCGGAAGCAGCCGTCGAAATACCGAAACGGGTGCAGACAAAGGAGAACAGCGACGCACACGCTACGATCAGCATGATGCCGCCGGTGGTCTTTGCCGAATCAATCAGAATTTCCCACAGGTCTTTAAATTTTACTTCCTTATAAATAACCATGCCGACAAACAGACCGTACACAACGGATACGGCTGCCGCCTCGGTCGGTGTAAAAGATGCCTCCGTAGATACCGCCCAGAATGATGACCGGCATCAAAAATCCCCAGAAAGCATCCTTAAATGCGTTCCAGCGCTCTTTGCGGATGCCTTCTCTACGTTGGACGGCACGACATGATTGCTGCGTACCTCCAGCATAACGACAATTATCAGAGCCAGACCCATCAGGATACCCGGGATGATACCTGCCATAAACATATCTCCGATGGAAACACCCAGATCGACGCGTATACGACAAACGCGATACTCGGCGGGATGACGATCGCGATGGAACTGGAAGTTGCCATCAATGCCGTCGAGAACGCTGCGGAGAAACCGCCCGCTCTACCATCGCGGAATCAGGACCGCACCCAGAGCCGCTACCGTCGCCGGACCGGAGCCGGAAATCGCGCCGAAGAAGCAGGCTACGATGATACACACATTCGCAATGCCGCCTTTTCTGTGACCGACACATGTGTCAACAAAACGGATCAGGCGCGTAGAAATCCCCCGCCTTCGCCATGATATTTCCGGATAATACGAAAAACGGAATCGCCAGCAGCAGGAATTTACGATGCCGGAGTAAATATTCGTCGCTACAATCGTTAAAAAGTACCGGAATACAGGATCGCCGCCGCGGAAGAAAGTCCCAGACAGACGGAGATCGGCACATTCAACACTAATAATACGAAAAAGGTAATAAAAGAACTGCGCTAACCATTTATTTGTCCTCCTTTTTCGTACACACATCGAGACAGAACTCGATAAAATGGAGAATCATGCACACCGAACCGATCGGTACAAAGGACCAGAAGATCCACTCCGGCCAGTTCAATACACAAAGGTACGTTTCTGGTTCGCAAGCTGCGCCAGTACCTTGTCCATGCCATAGTAAAATAAGATTCCCATAAAGAGAACCGAAAAGATTGTAATCAGAATCATGACCGGCTTCTTTGCCGATTTTGGCAGACGCTCTGTTACCAGATTTAAGCCTACCAGTCCGCCCTCACGCGCAGACAGCGCCGCGCCAAGCAGCGTAATTAATACGAAAATGGCAACAACCAGCTCCTCTGTAAAGGACCAGGACTGGTGAATCACCTTACGGGAAAATACATTTCCCACCGTCAGTACAAGGATCAGGATCATCGTGACTACCAGCACAGTTTTCTCAACCATCGCCACAATATCCATCAGCTTTTTATATCCTTTCATGCTGCGCTCTCCTCCTAAAATAAGTATCTTATTTTTCCACATTTTGTCGGCTGTACGCATTCATCTGAACGTTTTTGTGTCATAGGACGCAATTTCAAGGAAGGCATAAAAAACGCCCCCAGATAATAAAGGGACGAATGAAGTGCCAGATTTCTGCTAAATGTTCTGTTTTTCTCGGAAAACACGCAAACATATGCAGCACCAAACAAACAAACGCTGCTCCCGCTTGTGCGGGATTCGTACAAAAACAGTGACCGCCGCGCCCTTGCTCTCAGTCAATCGAGGCATGAACGGTTCCTTGTTTTCATATGGAACAATATCAAACTAAAATTAAATATTGCTGATATGGAATATATTCTACACTTTTTTAATAAATACGTCAACCATTTTTATAGACTACGGTCTATTTAATAAAAGCTGCGTAAAATAGCATAAAAGAAAAAAAATTCTTTTCCTTCAACCTATTGATGATTTGATTTTTCTATACTATAATAAACATCATACGCTTTAAAGTGTGAAAATCTTTTAGACAATACAGGAGGATGAAACTCATGGGATTTGAATATGTCAAGCAAGTTGCCGACCCCGGACGAGATTCGTGCACAGTTTCCACTGGCACCGGAGCTGGCCGCAGAAAAGCCCTCGAAAGGACGCTGCTATCCGTGACGTCTTTACAGGCGACAGCGACAAGTTTCTTGTCATCATTGGTCCGTGCTCTGCTGACCGGGAAGATGCGGTTATTGATTATGTAAACCGTCTTGCCAAGGTACAGGAGAAAGTGAAGGACAAACTGATTCTGGTTCCTAGAATCTACACCAACAAACCAAGAACAACCGGTGACGGCTATAAGGGACTTTTACACCAGCCAAATCCGGAAGGTAAGCCAAACTTATATCAGGGTCTGATCGCGATCCGCAAACTTCATATGCGTGTGATCGAAGAAACCGGCTTCTCGACTGCAGACGAGATGCTATACCCGGAAAACCTGACCTACCTTTCCGACGTTATGTCCTATGTTGCAGTCGGCGCATCGTTCCGTTGAGAACCAGCAGCACCGCCTCGTTGCCAGCGGCATCGACGTACCGGTCGGCATGGAAGAACCGACCAGCGGCGCACTCTCCGTCATGCTGAACGCCGTACACGCAGCACAGCACGGTCATGAGTTCATCTGCCGCAGCTGGGAAGTAAAACACAGGGCAACCTGGCTGACCCACACCATCCTGCGTGGTGCTGTCAACAAGCATGACCAGTGCCTGCCGAACTACCACTACGAAGACCTGAAGCTGCTCTTAGACCTCTGCAACGAGCGTGATCCGGGAAGAATCTTACCTGTATCATCGATGCAAACCACTCCAACCCAACAAAAAATACATGGAGCAGATCCGTATCGTCATGAAGTATCCACGCCGCCGTCACCTGACGATATCCGTAACTTCGTCAAAGGCGCGTCATGATCGAGAGCTACATCGAACCAGGCAGCCAGGAAAGTCGGCGAACACATCTACGGAAAATCCATCACCGACCCGTGTCTGGGATGGGATGATTCCGAGCGTCTGCTGTATGAAATGGCTGAAGGATTGTAAAATATAGAAATATGCAGAAAAAGTCCGGTGGAAAAGCCCGCCGGACTTTTTTCGTTAGGAATTCGGATTTCAAAAAGGTTAAAAAGGATTAAATCTTTTTGTATCATGCATTTATTATGGTTATAGTATATCATGCCTATCTCCAAAATGTTTGTATTCTCTTTAAATAAATTATGAAGAAATTCTTAAGATTCACCATTTCGATGCAATAAAAATCTGATTTGCTGCATTAATGAATATTAGGTTTATTGTTCAATTGATTCACATACATAAAAGAACAGGTTTCGCCATTAAAAAGCTGTACTCCTGCATACAGAGGCTCTCTATCATATGTATATGTCACACTCTTAATATAAAGAAGGAGTTCCTTCTTAACTTTCATCAGTTTTGCTTCTTCAGCCGTGGTGGCATTCCAATCCGCTTCTCTGAAGAAGCAACTCTTACCTTGGCTTCTTCCTGCAGGCACTCAAACAGAGAATTATCATTAAACTGCTTTTCAGAAGGAAGGAATATTTTACCGGGAAATAGTTCTTCTCAATGGCTACCGGTTCCCATCCGCTGTACGCAGACGCGAAATATAAACTACATAGGATCCAGGTTCCCGATTTTGTTTTTGAATCTTGTCATCTGCCAGAACCAGCTTATTTTCAAGCATCTGTCCCCAGGCTTCATATTCATATGACGGCACATTTCTGAAAAGCTCTGAGATTTTTATATCTTCGCGAATTTCTGTCGGCAGATGAAGGTCTTTTCCCTGCTTCTTTTCCACAAAGTACTGGCTCACCAGATCATCCACTGCACGCCGAACTGTGATCCGGCTCACATTCTTCTGTTTTGCTAACTCTGCTCTCTGCCGGAATTCGTTCCGTTGCATTATTATAAAACCCCATTCTCAATATCTCGTTTCAAACTCTCCACAATCTGTGCATATAGTAGAACTATCTGCTGTTTGGATTTGTATTTATCTCCATACATGTCCTTTTCATTTCTTTATAATAATTGGAGCCCTACATCTATATAGTCCAAAATGATATATAATGTATATACACTATCATACTATTTGTATTGTTCCATTACAAGCTTTTTCAGATTATTTTAACAAAAGAAATTGCATTATTTTTTACTCAGTATAAAAAAAGAAAAAAACAGACCCACAATAATAACTACACGATTGCAGAGTATGCTTTCATATTATATTTTGTTTTGTCAACTATTAATAATCAAATTTCCCATATAACAGCGATATGTCATCGGATGCATTCTCATCTGCCATTGCTGAAATAAACGCTGCTTGGAAATCGAAGGTTGGAACAAGAAGGCCGATTGAAGTATTCTGCAGCACTCTCATCCAGTTCGCCTAAGCCAAGCTTCTCTGCATCGATAACCCAATGGTGACCGCCAAACGATTTAGAAAAGCGTTCTGCTCTCTCATCTACCGATGGTCTTGTTCGTCAATGCTCTTGAACAGAAGGATGGCAAGAATCCTTATCCTGGTCTCAAAAGCACCGTGGAAATATTCACCAGAATGAATCGGAACACAGTGTACCGGTCTGCGCATGCCTCTGAAAGAAGCAGAATGCCATCTGAATAGGATACCTCCAGGCTGCACCACTTGACATTACATTCCATACAGTATCATCTTTGTAGGTCATGGCAAATTAGCTGCCTCCCGCACGCATCTGTATATGCTTTTCCGTAAAATTGTTTCCAGCTTCTCGAATCCTTCAGAGCCTGATCATATGCCTCATAATTGTCATATTCTTTTTAGAGCCAGAACGCAATCTTTAACGCCGTGCCCTGGCTGTTGTAATGAACTAAGGTTGATCCTTATACCACTCATCTGCATGATAGTAGGTAATATAATAATCAGCCGTCTGCGCTGTCAGAGAATCTGCATATCCGGATAAACCAACCGTAACGGCGCCTTTTTCTTTTGCCACCTTTAATGCTTCCACGGTTTCTGCCGTTGCCTTAGTGGAGTTCCATCACAAGTGTATTCTTATCTACATTCTTCAGGAGTTGCATTCACGAACTCTGCTGTTATATCCCTGAACACAGAGCTCTCTGATTTAACGAAATAAATTGCCGGATAAGGAGGATGCAAAGGATCCTCCGCAAGCCACAAAATAACCTGTTTTAATCCGCCATTTGTCAGATCTGCTTTGGCTTTTGTCATCACATCGATGACTTCCTGCATACCTTTAATCATAAAATTAATCCTCTCTTTCTTACGTTTTGCCGTATCACCTCCTCTGAGGGCTTTGGTTTGCCTGTTCGTCTACCTGATAATGAACTCCATCTGATACAACAACCACACCATAATCTTTTTTTCGCTGCCTCTACAGACACCTTTTCTCAATGACATCCTTAATACCTTTTCCGGCTCACGCTTCATCGGATCATCATATCCGCCTGCACCAGGAGTTTCACCCGGATGATATCGCCCTTCTTTAACGGAAAACTGGTTGTCTTGTGTCCCATTTTGTGATAGTTCCATCCGAGTGCATTTGGTAGAATGCACCGGCAAGCGCCTTCTTTACCGCCATCTAATCATGGATGGAATTTATGACGATCACCCTATTCGGTATATGCCACATCATCCTGCATCATCTAACTCACGCTCGATACGCAAAGGGCGCTCTACTAAACTGGTACCAGGCACCGCCTGTATCTTCCTTCAGTTCATATTTTTCTGGCAAGAATCTTTGTGAACTCCATCTCCGAGTTTGCCTCAATCGGCATATTAGAGTATTGGTCATGTTTACCTGAACACCAGATAAACCATCTAATCCCTTCGAAGCACCTGCCGCCTCCGGCAATAACCTCGTGGAAAATAAACACACTGTCTGTTCCGATTGCACCTTCACCCTGCTAAGATGGTGGTGGTACAAGCACCATTACCAGCCGTTACGACGGTATCCGGGAAGATTGGTGCCAATCTCCGAAAATGGCATCCGGGATTCGCTGCTGGCAGTCAATCTGTGCACCAATCGGACTTGGTTCTGTTGGATTAACGGTAACCCTTCAGTTGCAATGATCTTAATCACTGATTGGGCCCTCATTGGCTGGGTTATCATCTCCCATTAATGCCTTAATGGAGAAGAGAATACGGCTGCTTTCGTACAAGAAATTTGGCTTTAGCACGTGATCGGTGCTTTAATCTGCTCAGCGGTTCCTGTAAAATCAATTGTCAGGTCATCACCATAATGGTAATTTTCCACTTTAATCGGAAAGCGGATCCGGATATTTGTCGCCGCAGCCATCCACATAATCGGTATAGCTGTATTCTCCATCCGGGAGTTCTGCAACGACTGCACGGACACGGCTCCGAATAGCCTACCAGCTCTTTTCATGCACTCAATCAATCGTCTGATAACGGGCATAAGCTTCCTGAATTCTCTGTACACCCAGTCAGGTTTGCTGACATCTGTGCGGTCGGGTCGCCCTCTCTTTCCTGTGGAACTCGTTATTATCAAGGAAGAAGGTCCATAACACTCGGAATCAGTTTTCCATTCTGGCGGATACGGATTGCGGAATTCCGAATACCTTTCTGTGAATAAGCTGCTCCATCTCCGGGTAGAACCAGGTACCTTACCACCGTATCTGAATGATGCGCAATAATGGCAATCCAGCAACCAGTTTATCTCCACAAAGTGCTGCGATTACGTGCGGCGATGATTGCCGCCGCCATGATACGGGTCATTTGGCAATATACATATCCTGGCTGAACATCCTTTCCAGTCATAAATATTAGGAACATCGCCAGCATTGAGCCTAAAAGTGCGTAACACCACCTGGGCGACTTACTATTTCCATCCGGATCGATTACTGCAGTACACGTCGCGACGTTCCTTCCTTATGTAGTAGAGATATGCACTGCGGACAATGATTCCATAAGTCTCCTCAGCAATGGACATCAGAAGATTGCGGACTAACCGCTGTTACGGTATCAATCTGTTTGCCATCTTGCTTCGCCTCCTCATCTGAATCTTTTAAGTTGTGATATCCATCTACGTGGGTATTTATCCTTTCGGAACCACTAACGTAGTATCCATCTGTTCGCAGATGCACGGACCGGAGAATCGACTGACCCGGAACAAATTTGATCTCTTAAATAGACCGGTGTTTCAACATACTCATCACTGTTCTGGAACAGAACCTGACGAACTTCGATCGGTTCTGGAATCCGGTGCCTCCGGATGAAGCTCTGCTGCTTTCAGGTCCGGTTTATCGATAACGCCCGATAGCGGATGACGATAACTTACAAAACTGTACAATCGCGTCTTCTTTGCAATAGCCGTAGCTTCTCTTATGCTCTGCATGGAAATCAGCCAGTGCTTTCTTCAAAGTCTCTTCCGTCATCTTTTCCTGCCGGAACCGGAATGCTGATCTCAAAGTTCTGACGCTGATAACGCATATCAACGGCAAAATTCAGAAAGTAACGTCTGTCTGCCGGAACACCTTCTTTATCCAGAAGACCCGCGTTTCCCTGCTCTACCATGTTATCAAACTGCTCATTGATGTCATCTAAGTTTCCGGCTTCACCATTCGCGATCTTAGTTCTGGATAAAGTCGAATTTTTGTATCTGCCAGAAAGAAGTCCGAGACTACAAAGAGAGTGCCTGGATGCGAGGCGAGGAATGCGCCTCGAATGCCATCGAGCTGATTCGCGGACATCATATCCTTTTCTACGGATACGCTTCCGGATTGCACGAACCATGTTGGGTGACTGTGATAATACCGTTCGCTGCGTTTCATATCCAGATTGGATTTATCACAAATTTTGTCTTGACAGCGTTTTTTAGCCAGTTCAATATCTACATACATTCTGCCGCCAAAATCTTCTTCTGATTCAGCTTGCCAAGAACAATATTGGCATCTGTTGCGCAGGATTCTCACCGCCGCGCATATAGCAGGCAGTCCCATTGTTGCACCCGCACTCTTAGGTCCTACCTTTAAGGCACCGCCTTCATCAATCTTTACCCAATGGAACCGCCGCCGGCACCGATGGTAATAATATTAATCATCGGGATTCTGGCCGATATCCTTCTACATAACGCTCATTCGATACCTGCGGTGTATAATTTTCAATTAAGGAAATATCTGCGCTGGAACCAACCCATATCAAAGGTAATAATCTTGTCTGCTTCGGCACTGTTTGCCAATATATGCAGCTGCGATAACACCGGCACTCGGTCGGACAATGCTGTCTTAATCGGGCAGTCGATGGTTTCTTTTTATTGAAATGATGGAACCATTGGACTGGGTTACATAAGGGCTCTACCTGAATACCAAGCTTCGCAATGGAATCACGGAAATTATTTACATATTTTTCCATAACCGGTCCCAGATAACTATTCATAACCGTTGTACTCATACGGCTGAACTCACGGAACTCCGGTGCCAGTTTACTGGAAATCGTAACGTATGCTTCCGGGAACTCTTCATGAATGATCTCTTCAATTCTTTCTTCATGAACCGGATTAATGAATGAGAACAAAGTACAAACTGCAATTGCTGTCACACCCTGTTTTTTAAGTATCGAACGACCTCTCTTGTTTCGTTCTCATCCAGCGGAGTCTCAACACTTCCGTCGTAACGGATTCTCTCTGTTACCGTACAGTTTAAACCGGACGGAACCAGTGGATACGGTTTCTGTGCCTGAAGATTGTAAAAGAAGGACGTCTCTGGGTTCCGATTTCCATCAGATCCTTAAATCCTTTGGTAGTAATAAAGTAAAGGCGGCAACCTTTCTTCTCGATTAATGCGTTCGTTCCTACGGTTGTACCGTGTGCCAGATAACTAACTTCTTCCGGAGCTGCTTTCTTAATCTCTAATACATCCTGAACGCCCTTTACAATTGCTCTGGACGGATCCGCCGATTGTGGAACTATCCTTGTAATTGAACAACTCACCTGTTTCCTGATTAAAAACAGAAAAATCTGTAAACGTTCTCCAACGTCTACGCCAATCATATATGACATAGTATTTCCTCCTATGTAGTGTATTTTCAAGCTGCACCTTCCGGGTATGGTCGTTTACCCATCCGGACTTTTCAGGATATTGACATCATACAGTTTATATTGTTATATAACGTCATATCTCCTTTACTGATAACATACTCTTCTTTCCGTCATTTGTCAATACTTTTTCAATCAAAAATTCCATGCTTTTTTGAGCCACCTTATGCTCTGTATATCTGCCTGCCTTGGATTAGAGCGATACCTCGGATCATTCTGCTCCAGCGCATACATTCCCTTTATATCCAGCTGATTCAAGAATATCCAGATATTCACAGATGGGAAGATCCCCATCCCCAAGGGCATGTGAACCGCCGGGTGGGAATCATGGAGATGAATATGTGATAATCTGCTCCATGGGCTAAGTAACGTTCTATCTTCTGGTCCATATAAACCATTTGTCCTATATCCAGCATAGGCTTCATGCTTCCTGAAGGCATAAGGGAAATCATCTCTTTTTCTGCTGCTCCGGCGTGTTCAGCACGTTCGAAGACAGAGGTGTCAATGTCTCCAGCACAAGTAAAATACCCATTTTCTGGAGCCTTTTTCTGACAAACGATGGGCTCTCTTCGCTCCGCTTCCACGCATCCTCCACTGGTTTGTTGAAATAACCGCATCCAGCTGAAAACCAACACCTTTGGGCAGTTCAATATTTCTGCTGCATAAAAATGCACGTTCAAAATTGCGTATGCTATATTCACGTATTTTTTCATCTTCTGCTGCAGATTGACCGGATACTGGCATTGCTCCGGCGTGATACAGCATACTGAAAGCTCACGGCTCCGGAATCTGAGCAGCTTTTTTTTCTTTCAGCTGCGCTTCGTCCATCGTATCCAGACAGAAGGACGGACCTGCTGCCCAGAGTTCCACATTTTGCATTCCCAGTAAAACAGCCGTATCCAGAAAGTACTCGAACGGATACCGCAGATATGATAGCTCCCCAGTGCAAATCGTTCCTTTGATATCTGCAACCATGACCCTCACTTCCTTTTTATTTTTGTTTTTATAATTTCTGTAAATCCGGTCATGCTCAGACTTCGGTGGCCTGGCACACCGTCTCCAAAGGCACCATTCTTCAAGCAGGCCCTGCTGAAATACAGCTGCCGCTTCTAATGCCTCCGGAAGTATTCTGCCCTTATCTCACTGTTTTTCCAGCTTCCTCCGGTTGTGTTTCCAGCTTTTCAAGATGGTAATCAGCATAGCAGTGGCAAAGCTGTCCGGCTCCCATGGTATCCACCGAGTGACATAATCCGGCAGCGGGCAATAAACCGCTCCCCATCAAAAACCGTTGCTCCCTTACTTCCACGGGTAGCTGTCACCACACTGCATCCCTTTTTTTCATACAGCTTTCCGGCACAGTTTTTGTCTCCCTCATCATTCAGATCACTACAGGATAGAAATGCAAAATCAATATATAAGCATACACGTTCCACCCTGTCTTCCTCATTCCAGCGATACGAAAATCATAGCTTACTAAGGGAGAAAGTCCATGCAGGGCTGGAAGCAGCCCATCGGTAAACCCATTGTTGTGGCGAATCAAATTAAAACCATCCGCATATTCCAAATCCTCTTGATAAATTGATGAACACCACCTTTTATTAGCTTCCTTTAAATACACGATCTCCATCTACAAGGGTTACTCTGGCAAAGCCATTTTCTCCTTCATGGATGGCAATGACTGTGTCCGACTCAGTGCATCTAAAGATGCCTGCACGTGATCCGCTACTGCATCCTTTCCAAATACTCCCATAAACTCGATTCTGCTCCAGCATTCTGCAAAATATTACGGGCCTCTAAAAATTATTCGCCTGACCACCCGGATACATGGGTCCTTGGTATGCAGTATATACATCAATACCACTAATATCTCCAAGACCTACTTCAGCATTTTCTGCTTCCTGCAGGGCTTTTATCGATTGAATTTGTTTTTGAAACAGCAAAGTACTGCCTGGAAGAGGCCTGCCATTCCTAGCAGTTCTGTCCCAAGCGGCAGCATTATTCTTAATTTAAATTTTACTTATTTATTAAACTGACGAGTCTGATCATAAAGATCATGGTTGTAAAGCAGCTTCATCCTGAAGCTCTTTTTCCCTAACAGTTCTGCTGCATCAATAAATGCCTGGCGATCAATGTCACAGAATGTATGCCGCCTTCGTTAATTAACCACTCTTTATCTTCCTCCCACTTGTCGAGAGTTCTTTTCAGAATGATGAGAAGCTACCTGTGCTGCTGCATCAGAAATTACTTTCTGATCTTCTTCCGATAAGCTGTTCCAGAACTGAGTGGAGGAAGCAGATCTGCTCAACCGGATATGCGTAATCCACATCTGCTACATATTTTGCAGACTCATAGAGTACCCTGCAGAACGATAGGAGTCTTTCGAACACTCACCACCGTCAACTACGCCCTGCATTAAAGCAAATGGATATTCGGACCAGGCAACTACAACCGGTGTTGCTCCCCATCGCTCTCGCAT
>VOFG01003398.1_pt1 | contig 15843 bp, 20 predicted proteins | sample 5384171 | NCBI WGS metagenome assembly VOFG01 (sample SAMN12384726, study PRJNA508395) | human gut metagenome | isolation source: healthy gut F | host: Homo sapiens
TGCCTCCTAGAGTTTGTGAATTGGGTGTCGGTGGTTTCTGCCCGTCTCTGAAATTAGTAGATACTTATCCGATGGCTAAATCCGGAAGATATCCTGTTACCGGATATGACAATAACGGGAATCCTGTAATTGATGAGCAATCGGGATATACAAATACCGGTTTTACAGAAAATTTCAAGCAGCCGGGAGTCAGTTTTGCACCTGGATTTAAAGCGCATAATAGCTGTGTCGGACGTGACGCCCCGTTTTTATGCTTCTGTATTTCCAAATGGTTTTTATTGGATCAATCAATATAAAGGCATAAAACAAGTTACCTTTTTGCGGGAGGATCGTCCTCGTACTTAGAATCCGGAGATTGTGTCAAAGTCGGATATATGTGGAGACGCCCACTCGATCCTGCTCTTAATACAGAAAGTGGCAGTTGGGGAACCGTATTCTGGCCCTATTTCCGTTTGGCCGAAATATATCTTGACTATGCTGAAGCTTGCAATGAGAAGCCCGAACGCAATGAAACGGAAGCATTGAAGTATATTAACCTTGTTCGCGAACGTTCCGGTTTAAATGCCCTCGAAACAGCGTATCCGGAAGTGAAAGGCAATAAGGATTTGTTGCGGATGCTGATTCAAAAAGGAACGCATGGTAGAATTAGCCTTTGAGGGACACCGATATTATGATGCCCGTCGCTGGATGATTGCTCAACAAGAGTTTCCCGGACCGGAATATTCTCTTAATTTATTGGCCACTTCATACGAAGATTCTTGGTCGCGGACATCAAATGTTTGGAAAGGTGGTCCTCGGGTATTTGAGCCTAAGCATTATTTCTTCCCTATCAATCAAGAACAATTGAGTGAAATGAAGAATATTACTCAGAATTACGGATGGTAAATATATGTAATGGATATAAATATGAAAAAACATAAGACAATACAATTCATAGTTGCTGCACTTTTTATTGCATCGGCATGTACTGATGATCGTGATAATCTCATGGTTAATGATCAAATCGGACTATTGCATTCTACCTATACAGAAACGGAGATATTCCGTGGTATGGATACCCCCCTATCAATTATTTGTTATCAAAAGTGGGAAAGGAAAGCAGGAGACAGAAGTTTCCATTTCTGTTGACGAGACTGTTCTTCAGAGTTATAATACGGATAATGGAACATCGATCAATTATTACCTTCCGATTGTTATACCATTCTTCAGCCTGCTCTGCGTCTCAACGATTCCGACTATCGGAAAGCTTTTTGATATTAAATGGAATGCCGACCGTCTATCCGATCTTCTTTCTACGGGAAAGAATATGGCTTGCCCATACAAATGAGTGTGGTGCAAAATTTTTATCTCTGCAGATGATGAGCGACTAAAACCATTATTGTACCTACTATTAAGGAACCTTATTTGCAAATGGATGTTCCTGGTATGAGTCCGGTTACTGATTTTATGCCGACTTTCGGCGATTTGAATGAAAAGAGAACTGTTCGTAAAGATAAGAACTAATTATTCTAATGACGAAATATTTCATTTCAGATTGAAGTCGATCCTCAGTTAGTCATTGATTATAATACCGCTCATGGCACGGCTTATAAAATGTTGCCGGAGAGTTCCTTTACTGTAGATAATAAAGGAGTTATATTAACAGGCATGAAGGAAACATTCATTAAAATTAAATACCACAAGAAAGGGTTAATACCGGAAGAGGGTACTTATTTATTTGGTGACTATGTACTTCCACTACGCATTACTTCCGTTTCAAAATATGGTATAAGTCCTGATGCTGCGTCCAAACTGTACACAGTTAAATTCAACCGGACCCAATAGACAAGAAAGGATGGAGTGTTATAGATTTCAACAACTGTTGTACCCAAGACGGCGGATGGTATCTGAATATGGGATGGGGAGTGGAATCATTGATAGACAATAATCCTGGCACACAATGGCTATGCCGATGGGATGTAAAGAGCCCTTGCCCTATTACTTTGTATTTGACATGGGGAAAGAATATACATTATTCAGATTTGGATTTGCTAACCCTGTTGCACCAGCAGCTTACACGTTTGGGCAGGCACATCGAAAGCCGGTTATGTAGAAGCTAGTATTGATAACGAGAATTGGGTTAAATTAAAGACTGGACTTCTCCCAAAATCGGAGAACCCAACGTTAATATGGATGTTCCTGCGACACAAGCCCGATACATTCGTTTTGTAATAACTGATACCTATCCGACTTATGACGGGCTGAGAGTTAGTCTTGGTGAAGTTTATGCTTGGGGTATGTAACTAAAAAAACATGAAAATTATGAACTATTTCTCACTATATCTAAAAGGATTGATATGTTTCTGTCTGTTATTTATTACTATGGATAGTCATGCGCTATCCATAGATAAAGGATATAGACAGAATAAAATAAAAGATCTGGCACTTATTTACCAGGGAGGAGTGCATCGTATTGACTGGACTTCGGATCAATTTCTCCCCTATGTGGTACATCAGTTTGCAGATGGACATAAAGACTGGTTATTTGACGGATTCTTGTTTTTGGAGTTCACAGATGGGAAAGGCTGTGGCTTTGCAACACGCTACTCAGATAAAATGCAAGAAAAAAAAAGAATGGCTATGGTTATTAGATCGTCTTTTTGAAGATGGTAAAAGCGCTGTCTGCCTTAGATCGATGTATCGGAACACAGATTAAAGAAATCGGAAAACCGGATTTTTACTCATCAGATAGTACTATGTCTTCCGGAAGTTCTTCCCGGACAAAAAAGATTGGGGAGAAGTGGATGGCGAGCCAATGGACTTTTTCCAGACAAGAGGATCAGGTGAAGGCCACCCGTTGGTATATCGATGAGTTAATGAAGCGATTCAAACAGGCAAAATACAAACATCTGAAATTATCCGGTTTCTACTGGCTGGCAGAGGATATTGATTTCACCAAAGATCTGTCAGTTCCATTAAGTAAGTATATTCATTCGAAGAACAAAACATTTTGTTGGATTCCGTATTGGCAGGCAAAAAGGCTACAACCAATGGAGAGAATTAGGCTTTGATATCGCTTATCAACAACCGAACCACTTTTTAAAGCCTCTATTCCCGATAAAAGACTGGAAGAAGCATGTCAATCTGCCGCCACTCTGAACATGGGGATGGAACTTGAATTTGACGAAAGAGCATTGTTTGATGCCAAGGACTCGTTTTATAATCGTCTGGTAGCGTATATTGATCATTTTGAAAGACAACAAGCCTTCCGTACATCTGCAATGGCCTATTATAGTGGCAATCATGCAGTTCTTGATATGTATAAATCAACAAACCCGAAAGATCATGAAGTCATGGACAGACTGGCTAATCTGATTGTATCAAGACGTGGCAAGCAAAAAAAAGAATCTCATCAGACCAAAGTTATTGCCCATCGTGGATTCTGGAATACACCCGGATCTGCACAGAACTCTAGCGGCTTTAGTGAAAGTTTCTGATTCAATAGGTTGTTATGGTTCGAATTTGATGTATGGCTGACAGCTGACGATGAATTGATGTTGAATCATGACGGATGGCATGAAGGATACTCTCTGGAGAAAACATCTTCTGACGTGCTACGCACTTTAAAGTTAAGCAATGGAGAGAATATCCAACTTTAGAGCAGTTCCTTGATAAAGCGAAGAAACTTAAAATACATCTGATACTGGAGATGAAACCCCTCAGTACTCGGAACGTGAAACGAAAGCCGTTGAAATGATCCTAAAGTTGGTGGAAGAGAAAAAAAATTGACTCACAGAGTAGAATACATCTCTTTTTCCCGTCATGTGATGTGTGAGTTTATACGTCTGGCACCTCCTAAAACTCCAATTTTGTATTTGGGACAGGATATTTCGCCCAAGGAACTGAAACAATTGGGAGCTACCGGGGGCAGATTACAATTATTGGGCTTATCATAAAATCCGGATTGGTTGAAAGATCTGAAAAATTCAGGGATGACCTCCAATGTATGGACTGTAAATATCCCTTCTGAGATGCAATGGTGTATTGACAATGGTTTTGATCTGATAACCACAGATGCACCGACGGAAGCTTTCTTAGGCTTATAATAATCATTTGGATAATATGCTGATGGAATCTGCCATCAGCATATTATATTTATACTGTTTATACGGACAAGAATAACAAAACAATGAAATTAAGAAATATCATAGCAATCATGCCTTTTCTGGCATCATCTTTCATGACGCAAGCTCCTGTTTATCAAGATGTGAATCACCCCATTGGAGACAGAGTGGTAGGCGTATGGAAAACTAACAGCAAACAAGAAAGTCATGTCAGTTGACGAAACAATAACTTTCAGTTTAGCTGTCAAGAACACAGGGAACCGTGAAGGACAGGAAATTGTTCAGCCTTTATATCAGAGACATAAAGTCTTCTCTTCCCCGCCCGGTGAAAGAATTAAAGAGATTTAAGAAAGTAAATTTAATGCCGGGTGAAGAAAAAATAGTTTCTTTGTCTATTGATAAAGAGGCATTAAGTTTTTTGATGCGGAAAAACATGAATGGATTTGTGAACCGGGCAAATTTGAAGCTATCATAGCAGCATCAGCTATGGATATCAAAGATGTTCTCAAATTTGAATTAAAATAAAGATAGAAGCCATGACGAAACGTTTAATCCTTGCATTCGTATTTTTATCCTGGCACTTAGTAGCCTGCTCGAATGGAGATTCAGGGGAATTTCTTCCGGACTCCCGGATAAGCCTTCTGCGGAAGAAGACTCTCCCGGGACTGAAACGATATCTGAAGAAATGAGAGTGAAAATAACCGGCGAAGATTTATATATATCAGCCAAGTTAGATGCCAAAACCGATATTCTTTATTGGTTCAAGAAGTGTATGTTCAATGAACTGTTCACATTTTATAGAGTAGGAACAATTGACAATAATATGCCTGCTCCTGCCACTCTGCCCGATGCTTCTCCGACTTCTCTTCTGAATCTGGCTTACAGTGACAATATCGGTCCTTTTAATATAACCGGATACGGGTGGTGTGGAGGAAATCATCCCTACCTGGATGAAGTTACTCAAACTGCTCGCAATATCGGTTATCGTATTTATATAGACGGAAAAGAAATAAAGACAGATCTATCGACTCTGACAAAAGAGATAAAGATTGAAGTAATCAATGAAATAATGAACCCTTCCAAAGCCGATACCAGTAGTGGAAAAACACTTCTGAATGAGATCTTATGTATTGAGACTGTCAATTATTCTATTTATAGAAATAACATTCAAGTCTTGGTTACTCATGAATTTCAAAATGAGTCTCCGTGACAGTACAAATGTATTACGGAATGCAATCTATGTTTGACAAGGAGACACATACATTAACTGCCAATGGCAAGTATGTGGACTGGACAGTACAAAAGGATGTTTCTACCTTTACAAAGAAAGAGTATCCGTCATTTCGCCGTTTCATTGAGAAAAGCGCAAATGTGTATCAATCTTCTTATCTGTTTGCCGATGGATTGGGAAATCATGAAGAAATATCAGATGATGATATTATATTCATAGGAAATTCCAGCAATAAGACCTACCACAAGATTATAGCTGATAGAGAACACAAAAAGGGGGATATTATTCATTGGAGTGGAGTGTATACCTGGTTTAAGTCTCCTGTTTCTGATGATGATGATTTGCTGTGTTATGAGGGTGTAATAGATAATAAAAAGGTCCTTTTTATAGATTGCAAGAAGAACGTCGACAGGACAATACAGTTGCCTGTCGATTATACAAAGAAGTCTTTTACGATTATAGAGAAAAGTAAATCAATAACAATTACCGGTAATAAAGTAACAGCCAAAGGACTTAGAATTGTATCCGACGGGTCCGGCAGTTGTGTGATTACCTTTGATTAATTTAGAAAACGATATGTGGAAAAATGTGTTAGTTCTGGTTAGCCTCTGTCTGTTGTTTGAAGATGTAAATGCTCAAACTACCAAGAACAGATACTATAAAGCTAATGATGAAAACGTTTCTTACGTGGGACGTACGGAAATACAGAGTGATGGCTCCGTTTCTTTCGACTGGACCGGTACTTATCTTCGTACCCGACTTTCGGGAGGAGAATTGTCTATGAAGATTTCAGATACTGGTATTAATTATTACAATGTTTTTGTAGACAGCCTTTTACACAAAACGGTAAAAGTATCCGGTAAAGATACTTTGATTAATTTCATTTCCGGCATGGATAAAGGCATCCATCATGTGTTGATTCAAAAACGTACGGAAGGGGAATGGGGAAAGACAACCATTCATCAATTTGTGCTTCATAATGAAGGCGAACTGATGAAAGAAACGGAGTGCCCGTCCAGACATATCGAATTTATCGGTAACTCGCTGACGTGTGGCTATGGTGTAGAAGGAAAGACCGTAGCGAACCTTATAAAAGCTGAAACGGAGAATTGCAACTTATCTTATGCCACTATTATCGCCCGCTATTTCAATGCCGATTATACGCTTATTGCACATTCCGGACGTGGAGTAGTCCGCAATTATGGAGATTCCGTCCGAATATCTGCCGTGACAATGAAAGACCGTATGCTGAATACATTTGATATGAATTTGGATAAGAAATGGGACTTTAAAACATACAAGCCCGATTTGGTGGTTGTTAATTTAGGAACTAATGATTTTTCCACCAATATATATCCGTTGGAAGATGAGTTTATTCATGCTTATAAGCTACTAATAAGCCGTCTTCGTACAAATTACGGAGATGTCCCTATATTATGCATCAGTCCGGCTATTGCTCAACGGCAGATCGTTCAATACATGGAGCGTATGCGCAAAGACTTGAATGATAAGAAAGTTTATATAACAGTTCTTCCCGAAGGCCTTTGCGATTCGACTACAGACTTAGGAGCAGTATGGCATCCCAATTACAAAGGTCAAATGAAAATGGCTATGTCATTGATTCCTTATATGTCAACTATCACAGGATGGCCATTGAAAAAGGAATCGTTTTATTAAGACTTACCATGTTATATAATTATCAAAATGGCATTTTGTCATTTTGATAATTATAAACTCTTTAACGGGCGTATTTCCATCACTGCACAGGATAGAGAATAAAATGACAGAGATTTGCCGTTACAGGAAATCACTTTGTTGCGAATATGCATCTATATGCATTCTTTTTGCGTTATTTTTCATGCTATTCTGTAATATCTTTCTTTTTTTATATTACTTTGCATCATTCTGATTATTTTTTTTCATCCTAAAAACAAAGTCTAATAAATAAGATACCCATCATTTTAGAGCTAAAATGTGCTCCTTTTAAACGGACTTAGCGTTTTTTTAAAGCAATGGGACGTTCCTTTAAAAAGCAACCTTATGTTTATTTACAATCAACCTTATGTTTTAGCTCAATCAACCTTATGTTTATTTCAAACTATACGGTGTTTTTTATGCAAATGACCGCTCGTTTATTCATAATCATGCATATTAATTCAAGATTGTATGCATATCTCTTTCTATCTTTACTCATCTATCAAAAGATAGAAATAGCAAAAATAGGGAAATAAGGAAATTATGCTTCCTATTTTGCTATTTATCTATCATTTTGTTTTCTGTTCAACTTATTTTTAATGCCTGTTATTATACTGTCGGTATATCTATTGAATGATGTCAAGTTCTCCAAAACCACTTGATCTTAGTAAAAACATCGTTACCAAAACAGCTAAAGACGTAATGATTACTCCCTGAAGGAACCCAAGCCACGCATTCTGCTGGAAGTAGGACAACAGCGAGGCAAGTCCCAGTATATTAGCCAACGGCATAATGAATAAATCACCAACCACGTAAGCGATCATCGGATTTTGCCCGGACATAACAAGAAAGCGGCTACTTCGCACACATCTGAAATAATCACAAACAATACTTAAGAATAAGAGCGCAAGGAATGCCAGACCGGAAGTTACAAAGAAATAGCTAAAAGTGGCAGGATCTTTCTTGATACCTTCTTGAAAAGGTTCAAAACATAGCCCCAAAAGAAGAAGATATGCTCCGGCATTAAACAGCCTTTTTCCATAACAAAGCGATTCCTTCTGTCGGACGTAAGAAAACCAATTTGCCAATCAATAACAGCACAAGTGTCGCTAATAAATTCACTGTCACCATACGGGTATAAAGCCCATAGAGATTGAATACAATAATCACCATAGTCAATATCAGCAGCGCAATTCCTATCTTACGGTATTGCGGTGAAGCCGGCTGTTCGGTATCCTTTCGGCCCTTCATCCATTCCATCAAATACTCACCGGCAATGCTGCCGGGAATTACAATAAACAGATATTTCAGATAATCAAACCGATACATCCAGGGCAAAGGAGTATAATTGAATATCACCTGTGTCCAGGAACCTTCGACAGTACTTCCCAAAATAACAGCCATCAGCAGCAATAAAACTCCCAAACGCAACCATCGGTTATGCATCGTAAAAATGTAGAGGGCAGAACCGAAGATGGCCATATTGGCTAATAACAGAATAATCACATTACTAAAATACAGGCTGAACGTTCTTCCATCGGCATAAGAAGTAGTAAGCATCATGATTACCGCAATTCCGTATGCGGCTATCTTTATGCCGGTATGTGCCCAGTCCGGCATTTTCAAAGGAATGCGCATGAACATCGGAAACAGAACCGCAAAGCAAAGAATAGCCAGCAACCAGGCTCTGATGTCCTGCGGAGAACTCAGCACATACGGATAAAAATGCTGAATGAAGATGGCAAAGAAAGTCAGTTGTACTCCACGTTTCACCGCTTCATATACTAATTTCAGTTTAGAGTCACCTTTCTCTGCACGCTTACCTATGGAAAAAGGGAAAGCTGCTCCCATTGCAAACAGGAAGAAAGGAAAACAAGGTCTACCCATGTAATGCCGGGCAAAGAAGGATTGAATATATGATCGGGTGGCGGCGTCTGCGCATGACTCATCCAACCGGGGAGCACCTGCGTTACGATGGTAGCAGAAAGTACCATCGTAATAATCGCATATCCTCTCAAAGCGTCTAATGCATAGGCCCGGTTATTCATAAGGAGCCTCCTCTTTTCATTCCTTCCTCTACTTCTTTCCACAGATTTTTGGTAATGATATGTACGATGTCAAATACCATTAATCCGTCCGAACGGCGAAGGTTCATCTCTATCGTTTCCGAAAGTTTCGGGGTTGTCATAGAACTGGTCCACCAGAATACCTCCCATAAATTTATTACCTTTCAATATCTGACGTAAATGCTGACATGAGCCTTCTACACAATACCACGTACCGGATTGAGCCTGCGAATCAGTTTCGTTCCAGATACTCCGGTTCGTTTTTCTGTATTCCTCGATGGTTATGTCCGTATAATAATTACCGGTAGCATAAAGGTCTATCACTCGGCATAGCCATAATTTTTAGATTCGGGTGTTGCCCAGGCTGAAATCTTTGCCCGGATCATATTCTTTGCTGGCAAAGTTTACGCCTACTTCATAATAAGATGGATACCAGGCACCGGTGTACGTGCCGAAAGAAACGTCAGGGTTGGCTGCCTTGACTTCTTTACGGGCAAGCGCCATGAAATCAGTAATGTTTTTAGTTCGCCATTCCAGCCATTTCCGGAAATATTTTCCTGGTTGCGTTGTGTATTTCCCATCTGCATTTTTAGTCCAACGGAAAATATCTTCGGGGAAGTTTGCGACTTTTTTACCTATGTATTCTTCAAACTTCTTACGTGACAATGAAGAAAAATCAGCGGTTATTCCATCGTAACGTACCCGGTCGAGCATCAGACCGTCCAGGTCGGGATATTTGGTCACGACTTCTTTCAGAACATTCAGGATATGGGTACGATATTCTTCGTTCAAAGGATTGATCATGGCACCATATTTATGCTTCTCTTCGGTGATTGGAATGATTCCTTTATCGGGGAGTGTACACCATCGAAGCCCATTCCGGATGTCCGCTATATACCATTCCACGGTCAAAATAGTTGTGTCCGGCACAGAATACATTCAATGAGGCGTGTATCTCCAGCCCCAGTTCGTGCCCTTTTTTTGATAAAGTATCCCAGATAGTCAAAATCACCGGCTTTGGCTCCTTTCCATTCTTTCATTTGCGGAGCATATTCACTTTATATAAAACTTCCCTGTGATCGGACGAATGTCGACAACCGCATGTGTAAAGCCCAGCGATTTGATTTTTTCCAAGTAATAATCAATCGAATCTTTATGACTGAAGCGCTCAAAGTTTGCTTCGGCATCAATCCACATTAAGGCCGGTTTCTTTTTGATGACGATCCGGAAAGGAGAAGCCGGAAGCCCGGCATTATTGCATAATTCCCCCTGCATATAATTCCGGAAGCAGTAGCGGACTTCTGTCGGGGCACTAACAGAATCATTCCATACTTTCACAGTAGATGTGCCTATTGATGATCTCCGCCTTTGCAGGTCGGAATATACCATCGGAACCTACGATCTCAAAACCTTTCACATTCTGATTTTCCGAGTCAGTCCTTCCTCTCCATATTCAAAGTCTATTTCTACAGCATTTCCCTGGATACGATAGGTCTTGTAGACTGGACCGGAATATTGGAACCCTTTTCGGCCGTAAGTCTGGGCCAGTGCCCAATAAGCTAACCGTTCTCCAACCTTAATCTTATAAGGTGAATGTATAAAGAGTTCGCTGCCTGCGTCTCCGGTGGTCACCATTCCCACTCCGGGAACTTCCTTCATCAGCCTCCAACTGACATTGACGGAACCATGCCCAATCCAACTTGTCATTCCCTTCGGACTTCCAGGGAGCAATCTGGACATAATAAAATGGCATTTCAGCATTATGAAAGAAATTTCTCCATTGAGAGACCATGGCGGGGAAAAAGCTTTTTATAAAGAGTAGGATCGGGAGTATTCGCCTCTCCCTGGTACCAGATAACTCCTTTGACAGGGAATCCTTCCCATGGATTTACCATAGCGTTCCACAACAGGGTAGGCGTCCCGGCAGCCCATTCGAATTTATCTTGATTTGTATCCGGCAAGGTTACTTCGGAAAAATGAGATAAGGTTTCTTTGTCCATCCATGCTTCGATCTTTGACATACTCCAGGAGCAATGTATTAATCCTACAGGTACGTCCAAAGATTGTTGCAACAGATTGCCGAAGAAATAAGCTGTTGCACTGAAATCGGCCACTTCTTCCGAAGATGCTTCACCCATTGTCCGTCTATTCCTTCTTCTTTCAGAGTCGTGCTCCAATTGTTCTTTACGGTGTAAAGTCTTAATGGTCGTTTAGGATTAGCGGACACGATATAGGGCTGCGAACCATAGACCGGTTGTCCGCGGAACCCTTTTACCGGCATTTCCATATTCGACTGTCCGGAGCAGAACCAGACTTCACCGATCAGGATATTTTTTAAGGTCAATTTCTTCCCCGTCCGAAAAAAGTAATGGTATATGGTCCGCCGGCTTCCGGAGTCGGAAGAGCCAGTGTCCATTGTCCGTTCCGGTCACAATCTGCATAGATTTTCCGATGATTCCATGAAGCGGAAGCATATACACGTTTTCCGGGAGTAGCCTTTCCACGAAAAGTAACTTCTGCTTGTTGCTGCAACACCATGTTGTCTCCCCAAATGGAGGTCAAGGTTACTTTAGCTTCTGTTTTCAGAACAAAGAACAAACTTATAAGTAGCCAAAAGTATCTGTTTCTGAACATATGATTTTAGTTTATTTGTTTTCAATATTTTGAGTATATACATTACCGAAACGGTCAGTCACCTTAATCTCTAGCCTTGCGTTTGGGTCATGAGGAGTTGCATGAAAGAGATGCTCGGTGAGAACCGGAGATATCCAGTCATATTTCACCTTTTCCTTATCTGAACAGATGACTTTTGCCATAGGATCATATCCTTTGTACTTTTGCATTTCGCCCATCCTTTGTCCATTCTCATACCATTCTACCTTCCAAAGATCATCCCAGTTCCATACATTGGCTATGATATCAGAAGGATATTCATCCGACGATCCTGCCGGATAAGCATGAAACTGGTGTTCCAGCGGATAACCTGCGCTTTTATAAATCCACTTCAATTGATCTCCGTTCACTTCATATATACCGTAACCTCTGGGAGTTCCGTCTACATTGATGTCTGCACGCCACCAAGTGCCACACTGCTGCCGTATTATGCTCCATCAACGAATCATTGAAACAAACGTTCGTATTGAAATGGGTATGCCCGGAAATGATATGCGCATTATAGCCCTCCAAGAGTTTATATAGTGCAGCTGTATTCACTGTTTCATCCTGATCCAAAGTATTATATCTTAACTTTTTTCTGAAGGCTGGAGGGAATGTGCATGACCACAAATACCAAACTTTTATCCCTGGACACATACGAAAGGTCTTTTTTCCAGCCATGCAAAAGTCCGTTCATCAATATATCCGATGTACTGGTAGTCACGATTGACATAGAAACAATTGTCGAGTACAATGTAATGGGCTTTTTCCTTTATTAAACGAATAGTAGATGGGGCCGAAATAACTTTCAAAAGTACGGTACGAGTACTCAAAAGTACGTCCTCCGTAGGTCATGTCATGGTTGCCGATAGCACGATAAACGGGAAAGTCCAAAGTAGATACGGTATTAATGTAAGATGGATACAAAGAGGGGGTATCACCCACGATGTCTCCACAATCAATACCGAATATGTCTCTTTTTTTTCCCGAATAAGGCTGTACATATTCTTTTTATATCCTGCAGGAATCTGCCATAGGCTTTCACATCGTCTTCGGAAGTGACTTGCACATCAGCCTGCACCAGAAACAGATGATTCGCATCATTCTGAGGATTTTTTCATCAACTCAAAATTATATCCGTCTTGTTTATCCATCTCTATTTGTTGATGGAATAAGGGAATGGTCTTTTCTGTTTTCGGCTGATAACCGGAAGGCACGGACAAGTAAACAAACCGGGCATCCCTTTGAGGAGCAAGCACATATTCGCCCGACTTATTAGTCAGAACACAGTCGATTCCGTCCGTTACAACTACTCCTTGAAGTCCTTTCCCATGACAGGTTACCTTTCCACGAATAGTACCGGATAAATTTTGAGCCTGCAAGTTCAAACTCAAACTCATCAAAATGACAAGTTGTAATAAATATATTTTCATAGTTATCTATTGTTCTTTATACAAATAAGGCAATTCATTAACATTAAGTCTGAACCTTGCGGCTCAGACTTAGTGCTATGAATAGAAAGGAGAATACTTGTATTGAGTATATTCTCAGATTGAATTATCAACTTCCTATTTTTGAACGGACTCCAGATAGTTATCAAATCCTGTCTTGAAAGCGTTCCAATAGTCGTACATCTTGATATGACAGAGGTCGAATGCGAAGAAGCCGTCGCTATTGTTTATACATGCGTCGATGGCATCAGGTATTTTAGCGGCTTGTCCACCGTTAGTCCATCCGGTACCATTGCCTATGTCCGACCTCCGGAGAAGGGAACGTCACCTTTCAGCAACTCGCGACCGTTTTTGCAAAATCCCTCCATTGTCCATTCGCCGCTACCATAAATCTTATCGACAGATGCATAAGCACCTAAGAATATATAATCCAGATGATCGGCATAACCATAGTTCTTATAATCTGCTGTTGCCCATTTAGGATAGTAGGCTGAGGTGTCATATTTAGGACTTGCCCAATTTACTCCCGAAGTATAATAACTGGAATACCATGCGCCTACATACACTCCAAAATTGATTTCTGAATTTACGGATTTTACTTTCTCACGTGCCTTGACGATAAAGTCGTGAATCACTTTTACACGAAATTCCAACCATTTCTTGAAATAGGCAGGCTGATCTGAAGGTATCTCATCTGTGCCTGGTGCCATAATGTCTTCCGGAAAATGAGCAACTGTTTCCCCCAATGTACTCTTCAAACTTCTGTTTAGAAACAGCCGAGAAATCACTTTCCAAGCCATAATCGTCATAACGGCAACGGTCCAGAATTATTCCATCCAAGTCATATTTAGCCAGGTCACCCAGTAACTGCAAAACGAAGTTCTGCACATCATCGTTAGCCGGATTCAAAAATTTAGCTCCATAATCGGTCTCGTCATTCAACAAATCCATCGTATTTGTCAGACCGTCAGCGAGATTAGCCACACTTGCCCATTCCTTCTTCGAGTCATCACGGAACAGTATTCCATCTGATCCGAGGTTATAGGGACATAAGTAACCACCGACGAAAGTATTGACTGACGCATGTACTTTCAGCCCCTGACTTCTGGCTGCATCTATAAATGCCTGCAGGTAATCCCATGTTTCAGTACGTTCATAATATACATAACCCGAACTTCCCCACACATCCATTCGCTTCACCTGATCTACTGCAGTAGTGTTGAACAAAACATCTCCTGTAGTGGGACGCACGTCAACAATGATATCAGTAAACCCTGCGTTTTTTTACTTTCACCATATCTGTGGAGATATTCTCCTTATTATTCGCATAATCCGGAAAATTAGCTGCCGCATCAATCCAGACATAGCGTGGCTTGATTTCTGTTACATCCGGATTTTCCGGTCCCTCTGTTGAATTATCATTCCAGGGCCATCCGGGGATTCCATCAGAATCATCACTACATGAAGTGATAGCAACCATTCCGCAAAACGTCAATAATAATATTTTAAAAAGATTTCTCATATTATATATGTTTATTAATGTCAGTAACTCTTTTGAAACACATTAATTATTTGTCGATACAATCAAATTCATACCCTCCGATAATCTTACAGTTGTTGTCAACATAGTAGAGACGAAGTTTATATCCATCTGTAGTTGGAGCAAACAATACATCACCTGTTGCCGCTACACCATCTGCAGAACCGAACGAAGAAAGTGAAGGATTGAATGTCAAAGCGTCTGAAGTAGATACCGTACCGGTAAACGATCCGTCTGAGGTTACATCGTACATATATAAGTACGGGAGTGCCTCCCCATTGCGAAGTGAGCCGTAGATACCAATACAAGATACTGCGCATTATTGAACGTTCTTGCATCCAGACAGTTATTATTCATTGCCCAGGAATTGCCATTGTCCGAATTGGATAAAGACTTGGACGCATTATTACTTGTTCCATTCACCCAATAAAGTACGTTAGGATCATAATAGGATAAGAAATAATCGCTTTTGTGCAGTAGTTCCTTTGGTGACAACCTTGGTATTTGACACAGGAGATCCCCAATAGCCAACACCATTTACCGATACTACTTCAGGACTTCCCAATACACCGTCTGTTATAATCCAGCGAACAAACGTATTAGAACCGGACGAGGCTGTCCCGTCACATGTAGCAATGATAGCGGCATTTGTATTGATATCACCCTGTACAGATACTTTGGTACCCATATCCAAACTTGTATTGTTGGTATAAGATATCAATAAAGTTGGAACTGTGGTTACAGAAGAAGTCTTATAGATAGAGAAGGATTTACCATTAGCTGCTTTTGTTGCCAACAATATGTTTCCTTTACTATCACTTGTCACACAACCTAAAGATGCAACACCTACGCTTCCCAAAGTCATATTGCCAATCTTACTTCCTGTAGAAGCATTATTATAATAGGTAGGAGCAGTAGAACCGTCCCCTAAGCAAACAACTAAATTATTGCCATTAACGGCCAGTGAAGGTGAGTTGGCTGAAGTCCAGGGCAAACCTATAACTCCCATATCCAATTTAAACAATTCTGTCTCACTGCCTTTTCTATATCCATAGGGATCTTATCCGGCACTTTGCCTTCTGAACTGTGTACGTCTGCTTCG
>VOFG01004457.1_pt1 | contig 15843 bp, 30 predicted proteins | sample 5384171 | NCBI WGS metagenome assembly VOFG01 (sample SAMN12384726, study PRJNA508395) | human gut metagenome | isolation source: healthy gut F | host: Homo sapiens
GCCAGCAGTAAATTGACAAACACTATTAGTAGCAGATATAATATCTTCATCTGCGTTTAGCTATGCGGGAAATAATCAGGAGGAGGAAAGCCATGAACAATCAGGAAATGATGGAACTTTCAACAGTAGATAAGAGCGATTTTTGAGGAACTTGTAAAAGAGTGTACAGCCTCAGGTATAATCGATCAGAATCTGTATACAGAGTATGATGTAAAGAGAGGTCTTCGTGACAGCAATGGTAACGGCGTACTTACAGGTCTCACAGAGATATCAGATGTATTAGGTAACCAGAGTGTTCACGGAAGAAAGATACCTGTAGACGGAGAATTATATTTTCAGGGATATAATGTTGAGGAGCTTATCAAGAGAAGCAGCCTTGACAGATTCAGATTTGAGGAAGCTACATATCTTCTGTTATTCGAGTACTTCCAGACAAGGATCAGTTAGACAGATTCATAAGAATCTTAACAGACCTTCAGGAACTTTCAGGTGCATTCATCAGAGATGTTATTATGAAAGCTACAAGTACTAACCTTATGAATTCTCTTATGAAGAGTATCTTAAGTCTTTATTCATATGATGAGAAGCCGGATGATATTTCAATTCCTAATGTATTAAGACAAGTCTTCAGCTTATAGCCAAGATGCCTCTTCTTTCAGTATATGCTTATCAGTCATACAGACATTTTAAGCTTGATGGAACACTTATGATAAAGAATCCTAAGAAAGGTTATTCAACAGCCGAGAATATCCTCTATATGTTAAGAGATGACGGAGACTTTACAGAACTCGAAGCAAAGGTACTTGATATTTGTCTTGTTCTTCATGCAGAGCATGGTGGTGGTAATAACTCAACATTTACAACTCATGTTGTTACTTCATCAGGAACAGATACATATTCAGCAATAGCTTCATCAATCGCTTCCCTTAAAGGACCTAAGCATGGTGGTGCTAACTTAAAGGTTCAGGAAATGTTTACAGATATTAAGGCACATTGCAGCATTGGGACAATAAAGATGAGATATGTACATATCTTAACAAGATCCTTGACAAAGAAGCATTTGACCATGCAGGACTTATCTATGGTATGGGTCATGCGGTATATACTAACTCAGATCCTAGAGCAGTTATTCTTAAGAAATTTGCAAAACAGCTTTCAGAAGAGAAGGGGATGCAGAAAGAATTTGCATTATATGAGCTTGTTGAGAGCGAGGCAGGACAGCTTATCATGAACAAGAGAAAGATGTTTAAACCGGTCTGTGCCAACGTTGATTTCTATAGTGGATTTGTATACACAATGCTTGGTATTCCAGAAGAAATGTTTACACCAATGTTTGCAACTTCGAGAATTTCAGGCTGGTGCGCACACAGACTTGAGGAACTTGTTAATGCAGGTAAGATTATCCGTCCTGCATACAAATATGTTGGACATCACAGACCATATGTTGATATGGACGAGAGATAATTACGTTTAATGGAGTAGTAAAATTATGTCACAGTACAAGGTTAAGAAGCTGGACCACCCGATTCACTGTACAGTTGAAGTGCCTGGTTCAAAGAGTATTACTAACAGAGCGCTGCTTATGGCAGCTTTTATCACAGGGCGAATGTACCCTTAAAGGAGTTTTTTTGTTCAGTGACGATTCGAGACATTTTCTTTTTAAGTCTTATCGCACTTGGATATATTATCGAAGTAAACGAAGTTGAACGATATGTTATCATTCATGGACATGGAAGAGATATTCCTAAGAAGAGAGCAACAATCAATGTGGGAAGTGCCGGAACAGCAGCCAGATTCCTTACAGCCATGCTTGCATTATCAGATGGTGAGTACACAATTGAAGCTTCTGAACAGATGAAGAAAAGACCAATGCTTCCGCTTTTTGAAGCATTACAGAGCATGGGAGCAGAGATAGAGTTCCTTGAGAAAGACGGACATCTTCCGGTTAATGTAAAGGGTGCCGCATATGGTGGAAAGAAACCACAGAATCATGTATCAATAAGTATAAGTGAAAGTACACAGTTCTTAAGCGCACTTATGATGACATCTCCGATGCTTGAAGAAGGAATACATGTTCATATTACAAGTGATAAAACAGAAGGCTCATATGTGCGTATAACAGCTAAGATGATGGAACAGTTTGGCTGTGCGGTAGACCATAAAGGGGCAGAATATGTAGTTCCTGCGGGCTCAGGTTACTATCCACAGACATATTATATTGAACCGGATGTTTCAGCAGCCTGCTACTTCTATGCACAGCACTTACAGGCGGAACAGCTATCGTTAAGGGAGTACATTCTAACTCAATGCAGGGTGACCTTAAGTTCATAGATGTGCTTAAGCAGATGGGCTGTGCTGTGACAGAGGAACGCGAGGGTATATGTGTCAGCGGACCTAAGGATGGAGAATATTGCGGTGTGGATGTTGATATGAATGATTTCTCAGACCAGTCAATGACACTTGCGGCTATTGCTCCATTTGCAAAGACTACTACAGTTATCAAGAATATTGAACATATACGATTACAGGAATCAGACAGAATTGAGGCTATGGTCAACGAGCTTAACAATCTTGGCGTTGATGTCAAAGAGGGAAGAGACCGTATAGAGATATCTCCAGCCAATGTTAAGCCAGGTGTTGTTGACACATATAATGACCATAGAATGGCGATGTCATTTGCATTAATCGGACTGCGTGTTGATGGCATAATAATTGATAATTATGAGTGCTGTTGTAAGACATTTGAGAACTATTTTGAAGTACTTGAAAAGGCATGTGCACAATGAAAATACTTTTATACAGATGGAAGGTGTTCAATCAGGATGATGTAAAGTCTGCGATTGAATATTTCGGACATGAAGTACATGATTACACAGAAACAATAATAGACAAGGATGATGAGACCGGCTTTAAGCTCCGTGACTATGCGGAGCTTAGGCAGGTCTTTTTCTGCTCTGACTGTGTTTTTCACTTAATTATTTTCCGCATGTATCGGATTTATGTGAAGAGCTTGGAAAAAATATATTGCATGGACGGTAGATAGTCCGCTTATTTCATTGTATCATCAGTCTTTATTTAATAAATGTAACTCTATATTTATATTTGACAGATTTTATTGTGAGGAACTAAAAAATCTTGGGGCAGAACATGTGTGGTATCTTCCGCTTGCTGTAAACTGTTCCCGTGTTGATAAAATAACGGATTCACTTACCGCTGATGAACGGAACAAATGGCACAGTGAAGTATCATTTTGTCGGAGGAATGTATCACAGGAATTCTTATGATGAAATAAAGGATAGGTTGCCGGAATATTTAAGAGGGTATTTTGATGCGGCAATGGCAGCACAGATGGAAATCTATGGTGACAGCATATTTGATAAAGTGCTTACAGTTGATATACTTGAAAAGTTATGTGAGCTTATAGATTTTAAGCAGGATGAAAGAGCATTTTCAGATATTGCACTTGTGTTTTCATCAACATTTTAGGTTTCAAACTTGCTAATATAGAGAGGGTGCAGATACTTAACAAGCTTGCAAAACATTTTCCAACAGACCTCTATACGGATGATCCGGATAAAGGAGCTTATAGGAGTTAATCTTAAGGGTGCAGTTAATTATATGACAGATATGCCTAAGGTGTTTAATTGCGGCAGGATTAATATTAATCCTGTAATGCGCAATATCCGTACGGGAATTCCGCTTCGGGCGTGGGATATTGTGGGTGCAGGCGGATTTCTTATGACCAGTTTTCAGCTTGAATATATGGATTTTTTCGAGAATGGAAAAAGATTATGTTTATTACGAAAGCCATGATGACCTGTTAAGAAAGACAGAATATTATCTTAATCATGAGGATGAGCGTGCGCAGATTGCAAAGAAATGGACATGAAAAAGCAGTGAAGTTTCATTCGTATGAAAGGAGAATGGAGTTCATACTTGATAAATGTGGTATGTTAAAGCACTAAAGTTCAATTTTAGCAGTTTACTATATTGAAATGTGCATATATGACCATTGTTGAAAATAAATATATATGGTATTATAAAAAGGTTGAGACAACAACCATACAATATTATAATTTTTACTTTCAGGAGGGAAAAGAAATGAGTTTTTGCAAAGTATTGCGGAGAAGACAGTTACAGGACGGAGAAGTCTGTACATGTCAGCAGGCACAACAGTCCGCCGGAGCAGACACAGCCTCAGCAGGAATTTAACCAGCAGGCCGCAGCAGACATTCCAGCAGGGAGCAGGTCAGCAGACATATCAGCAGGCACAGCAGGGATTTAATCAGCAGCAGGCTTCACAACAGATGGACGCTGTTAAGAAGGCGGGAGCTAATGCAGCCCTTGATTATGTTAATGTATTGAAGGGATTGTTTACATCACCGGTAGAAACGGTATCAGCATTTGTTGCTAAAGCTAATGTTATTATGATTGCAATACTTATTGGTGGTCAGGCAATTATTAACATGCTTACAAGATTATTTGATATGTTAATTGCTAACAGTAAGGCAAAAGGTTACAACAGGAAGTAAAAGAGCTTGACAGCTTACTTTCATCTTACTACAGCTCATATACTAATACCAAGCCATATCCAGCAGGCTCAATATTTAAGAACATGCTTCTTGAGATTCTTCTGGTAGCAGTAGCGGCTGTAATTGCACTTGTAGTTATGCTTCTTGCAAAGGCATTTAACAAGGCTAATGTTACATATATGCAGGCCTTGCAGTATATGCTATTACAGCAGTACTTGGTATACCAGCAGAGTTACTCAGCTGGGTAACAGGTCTTACATCAGTAGGATTCATTGACAGAATATCTTCATGCGTAACGGTATTTTCTAATGTAGCAGGATATGCATTTGTATACATAGCAATCCGTGCTTTATGCAAGGATGAGAAGAAGATACCTCTTATAATGGCAATCTCATATGTTGCAGTTAATTTCCTTACATGGGTATTAAGACTTATGTTCTAATTAACAATTTGATAATTGGTTATAATTAATGATTCCCGGCAGACCGGAAGTGTGAATACACAATGGTCTGCCGGGAATTTTTATTATTTTTCAACTTTTTACAAATGTATTTCGTATATAAGTGTAAGAGAACTTATATCAAGGAGGTACTTATGGGGAGAAGAAAATGTTTAATTATTCCGGTCCTTATGGCAGGAATATTATTAATGGGAGGCCGCAGCAGACAGAGCATTGAAGATGTGAAGCGTTTTCAGGAGACAAGCACAGCCGTAGAGAATCAGACCAATCAGACAGGAATTATTCAGGAGAACGAATCACGTGAGAACAAAGTTGATAATGTGTTTGCGGGAATGGTTTCAAGTAGTCCTAAATATGCTGAAAGATATTCAGATGTTGATATGGAGATTTATACAGGGAAACTGGTTACCAAATTTACATACAGTATAGGTGAAACAGCCATTGCTGAAAATGTTGATGAGTTATCCAAGCTGATGAGCGAGGAGGACATAGCTGAATATATAAAATATGATACTGAAACACCAGAAAAATTCAGTGCATATGACAAGATGATTAATGAAGATGGAACATTTGAAAATGATAGAAAAGGTATCAAGCAGGTTGCCCTGCTGATGAAGTTAAAGATTACTAATAATGGTGATGAAGATTTTCAGTTTCTGTCGAACGGATTCCGTTTGTATTGCTTCAGATATAACGAACAGGACGATGCAACATATTATTCAACCATAGAAAGCAGACAATCATATCTTAATATTCATGATGACCATGAAATATTCAGACATCATCTTACAATTAAGCCGGGAGAAACTAAAGAGGTTGTTGCAATGGAGGTCATTCCTTATGAATTTGTTACTTCTTACACAAGAACAACTGCTAATGTTGGAGGTCAATATATAGATACATATAAGGATATAACAACAGATGGTCTTACTATAGATTCGTTGTATACATGCTACAGTACAACTGATAAAGCATTTCCTGTTGGTTCTCCGATAGTAAAAGCTTGATATAGACAGGTAGCCGGGAGGAAAACAGTATGAAGGTGATGATTAAGACAGAGCTCGAAAGAGCATTTAAAAGCTGGAGCCTGTGGCTGGCTTTTATAATCGGGATGGGGTTAAGCATAGCACAGATTATAACCAGAATTATACCGGCAGACCATGAATCCGCTGATGGGATATATGCCTGATAATGCTACATTAATGCCTATAAGTGCATTTCAGGTGTGGATAGGTAATGGAGTATCATTTGAATACAGCCTGTTTATAAGGCTCATTCCTATACTGGCGGCTATGCCGTATGCAGTTACATATCTGTCGGATATTAAAAGTGGAATTATTAAGAATTATGTAACGAGAACAGCTAAGTTTAATTATCTTCTTTGCCAAATATATTGCAGTGTTTGTGACTGGAGGTGTGGCAGTGGTTATGCCATTGCTTATTAATTACCTGACTGCAATAACTATTCTTCCATCACTTGTGTGGCGGTTGGTGTATTTGCAAGTTCTCCAAAAAAAGCATATGGTCGGCAATATTCTATACACATCCACACATTTATATGATTATGTACATGATTCTGCTTTTGGTGTGCGGAGGTCTTATGGGAACAATAGCACTTATTGTATCTAATATAGTTAATAACAGATTTGTGGCTATTCTTGCACCATATATTATTACTGAATTTGCAAATGCGATACTGCGTATGTCTGATAAGAAATGGCTGAGAGGCATCGCACCGACAAAGCTTTTTAATATGGCGCAGACCAATACCGGAGTATCATTCATAGTGTATATAGCAGTATTATTGATACTTGGGGTTGTTGTGTATTTTATAGGAGGGCTTAAGCATGAAACATACTAAAGGCAGATTCAGCATAAGAAAGCACCCGTTTATAATTACATTTATAATAATGGCAGTAATTGCTGTTGTAGTTGTGGTTGGATATATAGATGTGAATCACAGATTTCCAGAGCCGGAAGAAGAGATTGTAGAGAAGGATGAATGGATACAGTATTCTGATGGGATAAAGATTAAGGCTACAGGAATTGATTACTGCACTGAACAGGAGGTTAATGAAAAATACAGCGCCGGTGTTAAGGAACTGGGCAGGTTTAATTATATAGTTTTAAAGGTTAAAGTTCAGAATGAGTCACAGGATAAATTTAATATGTTCAGTATTGTGACGGACTCGAACCTTTGTTATATATCCGGATGGATATGAAAATCAGGAATGGTATGTGAAGATAATGTATCTGTTAATAAGGGCGAGGTCAAAGACTTTACACTGGCATATGCCATTAGTAAAAATTATCTGAGTGAAAAAGAAGCTGGATAAGCTCTTTCATGAAGATATATATCTGTGTTTTAAAAGGCTTATCCGGTAAGACAGGCAATTGTAATCAGGGGTATAGATGGATGAAGAAATTAAAATTATTATTTAATGTAAGTGAGGCTGCACTTACGGCGGCTGTGTTTGTATTAGTAACAGCACTTGTACCGATGGATATAATTCTAAAACTTGTGAGTCAGTCTGTTATTAATGGAAACCGTGCCTGTATGATGCACTTATCAGTGTGAACATAAGTACAATATGGAGATATGTTGTTCCATTTGTATTGTTTTATGTTCTTTATATTCAGAAATATGATCTGAACAGTGCAATAGTTATAAGAAGAAAGAATGTAAGAAATGTGGATTAATTCACAGATTAATATGGTTGTGGCAGCAGGATTTTTTTCTCTGTGTATATTACGGTAGTAACTTTAACAGCCGGGTATCTGATGACAGGAAAAGTATATAACTGGGATGAAAAAATTCAGCAAAGCATTCATGGTAACAGGAGATATAGTACAGAACCGCCCATCACTGTGGCTTTTATAATCGCATTTGTTATAGAAGCATTTGCAATACTGTATGTATCAGGCACACTTATGATGATTATGTGGTGGCTTACTAATAACCAGTGGGCAGGTTTCCTTCTTTGCCTTGGCTGTGAGCAGCTTTGAGAACATGGCGTATATGGGATTTTTTTTACATATTATTACAAGTTAAGAGGCAATATCTACATGAACGGTGTGCAGATATGGCGGAATATATTGTATCCGCTGATACTGTGTCTGGCTGTGTCACTGGTAACAACTGTGATTATCAGAAGAAAGGACTTTTTCAGATGAAAAATGTGATGTTTCAGATAAAATATGATTTCATTAATGGAATAGTGCATCAGTGGAAGAAATTTCTTCTGATTGCAGTGGTATATGCTGTTCTTATAACAGACTTTCTTGTGCGCTGTAAGACAAAACATTTTATGGGACAGTACACATCATCGGATATCATATTATATATATTTCGCGGGATGCGCTGGATTGTGGATGTACAGACGGATATTAATATTCCGACAGCATACATACTTCCGAATATTCTTATTGGTTTTGCAATAGGTAATTATCCATTCAAGGACATTAACGGTTATGGTGGAATGGTTCTTATGAGAGCCGGTAAGAAGCTGGTATGGTGGATTTCCAAATGTATATGGGCAGTGCTTACTGCATGTATCTGTTATGGAATCTTTAATACTTGAGATAGCCGGTGTTTCGCTGGCAGGTGGAAGACTGAGTCTGCAGGTCAATAGACAAGTGTGTATCAGTATAGACGGTTACGACAAAAACACTGATAAAGAATAACCCGAATCTTACAAGACTTGCAGTGTATATGATTATTGTGGGGCTTCTCACAACAATTGCAATATGCCTTGTACAGATATGCGTTTCACAGATTATGGGACCGATTATCGGGTACATTGCTGTCGTAGTTATAATGATTATGGGAGTGTTTTTCAGGTCATTCCTGTTTATAGGAAACGGCTTCATGGCGTTAAGAAATATTATGTATACACCGGAAGGCGGAAGCCTTACGGTGACGGTTATTGCAGATATTATGCTGATAGTTATTTCAGTAATTGCAGGATATGTTTCGTTTAGGAGAATGGATATATTAAAGAAGAGTGATTGGAGGGTGTAATTATGGTAATAAAGCTTACAAATGTTTCAAAGGTTATAAAGAAGGCAAAGGTTCTTGATAATGTTAATCTGGAACTTACAAGTGGTAAAGTGTACGGATTAAAGGGAAAGAATGGCTCAGGAAAGACAATGCTTATGAGGGTTATATGCGGTCTTATATCAGCAACAGAGGGAACTGTTGAGATAGACGGCAAGATTCTTGGAAAGGATATGACATTTCCGGACAGTGTCGGAGTGTTAATAGAGAATCCCGCATTTATCGGTAATTATACGGGCTTTAAGAATCTTAAGGTGCTTGCTTCAATCCAGAACAGAGTTGATGATGAACATATAAGAGAGGTAATACATCAGGTAGGTCTTGACCCTGATGATAAGAGAACTTACAGAAAAATATTCTCTTGGTATGAAGCAGAAGCTGGGAATTGCTGCAGCCTACATGGAGAATCCTGACCTTATCATACTTGATGAGCCTATCAACGCACTTGATGAAGCCGGAGCAAAGCAGGTTCATGAGATACTTGAGGAACAGAAGAAAAGAGGTGCGCTTATCATAATTGCATGCCACGATAAGGAAGAACTTGAGATGCTCTCTGACGAGATAATTGAGATTAGTGAAGGAAGAATCATAGAAAAGTAAAGGAAAAAGGGCGGTCATACAGGTAAGTGTGATCGCCCTTTGATATCTAAATGCTTAATTTGCCACTGAACACACCATCGTATTCAGTAAAATAACTCTCTTCAATCTGTCTCATCATAACAGTAACATAATCATCAATATAGCTTAATGATATATACATATTGCCGACGGCGCTGTCAATAATCTGCACTTTGATAAGAAGATTATTGTCTGCTCTGAAAAGCTGCGCTTGCACCACATTTGAAATTATAATCAGGGAAGTTCTGGAAAACATTCTTTCCGAGTCCGAAATGCGCTCGTGATTTCCTGTTGCATTAGTATAGAAAAATGTTCCTTCATCTCCGTTAAATGTAAGCTTTATGTCTGTTACACCCCATGGATTATCGTCAAATTCATAGCTCTGTCCGTTAATTTTGCTTACAAGGTTTGAACTATATTCGCCCGGCTGCACAAGAAGCTGGCGTGAGTTCTCGAACTTCTGGAATGCTTCATAATCACTATTATCACCATTATAAGTACATGCATCAATATGGCTGTATACTTCCTCGTAAAATGCATCATATATCAGCTGTACTCCACCCTGACGACCTTGTACATCAGCAGTGGTGACAAGAATAACATCTTTGTCAGGGTAATATATGGCAAGCTGCCCTCCCATGCCAAAAAATGCATAACCATTGTGAGTTGTCATCCAGAACTGGTAGCCATAGCCCTGCATCTCTTCCCATGTGCCTGATTTTCCATAAGGGTCACTCTGCTTAACAGTTGCTTCCTTAAGATATCCGGAAGGGAGTAACTGCTTCCCGCCAAGTTTACCATTCTGGGATACAATATACATAACCTTAAGAATATCCTGTGGTGTTGCACACATGCCTGAACCGCCCATGCTGACTTTGCCATCAGGAGATTTTAATATAAATGCTTCGTTAGAAAATCCTAATTCGTCTAAAATTTTGTTCTCAGATAATCAAGAAGTTCCATACCAGTGAGCTTTTCAACAAGTGCACCTAATGTATGCGTTGAAGCTGTATCATAAGAGAAATTAGTCCCTGGAACGTGGTCGGGTGTAACAGTAAAGAAAGAACCTACCCAGTCAGGAGAGTCTCCGATTTTGTATGCATTTTTATCGTGACATGTTCTCATTGTGAGCATCTGCCTTATTGTGAGCATCTGCATATATGGGTGCACGCCTGTTTCTGGCTGCTTTTCAGGAAAATAATCTGCAATATGGTCATCAAGTGAGATTCTCCCTTCATCTGCAAGCAGTCCGATGGCAAGTGAAACGAAAGATTTGGTGACAGAAAACATTCTGTGGAGAGTGTCTCTCGTGTCTCGTGCATAGTAGCTTTCCATACACATCTTACCGTGTCGCATGACAATTATGCTGTGCATAGGAATGTTGTTATATTCAAGCTTTCTGGCAAAGCTGATAAGTCCTGTGGAAGATATTCCTACATCTTCTGGTATTACCTTTTCAAAGTCTAACATTGTTGTCCTCCAAGATAGTTGTAGTGATTAAACACAATAATTGTTTCCATTATAGTCCTTTTGTGTATATACTGTAAATCAAAAAATAAGAATCTTTAAATTAAATCCAATATAGTATATACTTAATGTAAATATGCCAGAGGGCATGAAGGAGAAGGAAATGATAGATTTATTACTTAAGAGGTTCATAAAAGATTATGATAAGACGAAGAACCCTGAAGTCCGTACAAGATATGGTGTGTTTGCCGGGATTGTGGGGATACTCTGTAATCTTATACTGTTTTTTTAGCAAAGATAATTGCAGGAGTGCTTACGGCATCAGTTTCAATTATGGCGGATGCAGTCAATAACCTATCGGATGCAGGATCTTCAATTGTTACACTTATAGGTTTTAAGCTTGCAGGAAAGCCGGCTGATTATGAACATCCGTATGGTCATGGAAGAATCGAATATATATCAGGCTTCATAGTATCAGGAGCAATTATAATTATGGGCTTTGAACTGCTGACAACATCATTCAGGAAAATACTTCATCCTACGCCGCTTGAGGTATCTGTGTCATCTCTTATAATACTTGTATTATCAATTCTTATGAAAATGTGGATGGCTAAATTCAACAAATATCTTGGCAATAAGGTGGATTCTCTTTGCAATGAAGGCTACAGCAACAGACAGCTTATCAGACTGCGTTGCAACATCAGTAGTCCTTATAGGAGTGCTTCTTACACTGTTTTCTGATATTAATATAGATGGAATAGCAGGAGTTGTTGTTGCAGTATTTGTAATATTAGCTGGTTTCGGTGCGGCGAAAGATACATTGCAGCCACTTCTTGGTCAGCCACCAACTAAAGAATTTGTACAGGAACTTGAGAATATTGTTCTTCAGGATAAGCACATAATTGGGGTTCACGACCTGATTGTGCATAATTACGGTCCAGGTAGAGTATATGCATCGCTTCATGCAGAGGTTCCGGCTAATATGGACATGATGGAAGCACATGATTATATAGACATGGCTGAAAAGAAGAGTTGAAAAGCGCATGAAATGCTTTATAAGCATACATATGGATCCGGTAGTTACAGATGATGAGGTGATAAATCATTTGCGAAATATGACTACTGAGGTTGTAAAGTCAGTAGGTGAGGAACTGGATATACATGATTTCAGGACTGTTAAAGGCACCATATATAACGAATCTTATATTTGATGTGCTTGTTTCCTTATAATTATCATCTTTCAGACGATGAGATAAAGAAACAGATTCAGAAAAAATCACGGAGAAGCAGAGGAATGCCGCGCCGTGATTAAGATTGATAAAAGTTATACAGGCTGATTAAATCCAGCCGCCATCAAGAGTTATTATCTGACCGGTAAGATAACTGTTCATTCCGGAAAGAGATTTAACAAGTTTAGCGACTTCCTGCGGGCTTCCAAAACCCTGCAGGAATTTCTTCGGCAAGGGAAGCCTTGTCATCATCTGAGAGATGACCGTTCATCTCTGTGTCAATAGCTCCGCAGGCAACAGCGTTGACCTGAATACCACTTGAGCAAGTTCCTTTGCAAGTGCTTTTGTAAATGAGTTGACTGCCCCTTTGTTGCTGAATATGCAACCTCACAGCTTGCACCGTACAGTCCCCACACAGAAGATATATTAATAATTTTTGCCACAGTGTCGCTTCATCATGTCTTTAACAGCAAAATGGCAACAGTTAAAACACAGAATCTATGTTAGTGTTACATATCCTGTGCCACTCATTTTCGCCCATATCCTGAAAAGTCCGACAACAGATATTCCGGCATTGTTAAGCACATCAACCTGACCGAAACGCTGAAGGCACATGTCAAACATTTTCTGTACCTCACTGTAATTTCCCATATCGCCTATAAATGTTTCACAGACACTGCCTTTTTCCTCAATAATGGATTTGACTTCATTTAGTTTATCCACATTATTCACACAGTTGATAACAATATTAGTGTCTTTTCCGGCAAGTTCTATTGCAATTGCTTTTCCGATTCCACGGGAAGCACCAGTTATAACTATAGTTTTTTTCATGATAATATGCCTCGCTTAATAAAATGTAATTTCAATAATATCGTTATTATAATACAGGAAAATACTGGATATTTCTATAAAAAAATTAAAAACAAATATTGACAAAAACTTCCTTGTGCATACTTACCAAAAAGAAATTCAGATTGTATTTATTTCAATAATTGCTTGACAAGATTTTAAAATGCTTTGAAAAGTTTTCCACATTTTTAAAGACCGATTTTATCTAAAATGAGACTTATCAACCAAGTTATCCACATTATCCACAATTATCCACAATATTTTGTTATTAATTTAGTATACCTGGAACAGAATAAATGTTTTGTGAATATTTGCAAAAAATCAGAAAACTTACTTATGACACTTGACATATTTGCATAAAATAATTAAAGGACATACTTGTTAATTTACAAATATATGATATAATACTTACATAAAATAAGTATACAGAAATGTATCTTAGGTCGTGTTAGCTGCATGTGTATATATTCTTTCGACACATGTGGTGATTTAAGAAGGAAGAATGTCTGATAGATTTTATAAAGAGAAGGTTGGAAAGGAATTACGATCAGATTCTTACCTCTGCCCACGATTATAAAACACGTAAAGGAGTTGGACATCATGAGATTTATAATTACAGGAAGAAATATTGATATAACAGAGGGATTAAAGTCAGCAGTAGAGGAGAAGCTTGGAAAGCTTGACAGATTTTTTGCACCAGAGACAGAAGTTAATGTAACCTTGAGTGTAGAAAAAGAAAGACAGAAGATTGAGGTAACTATTCCGGTTAAGGGTAACATCATAAGAAGCGAGCAGGTAGCAGCGATATGTATGTTTCAATTGACCTTGTCGAAGAAGTTATCGAACGTCAGTTAAAGAAGTATAAGAATAAGATTGTTGACAAGCAACAGCAGAACGGCAGCATTTGCACAGGAATTTGTAGAGAAAGATTATGATGACGATGAGGTTAAGATTATCAGAACCAAGAGATTCGGAATCAAGCCAATGGATCCTGAGGAAGCATGCGTTCAGATGGAGCTTCTTGGACATAATTTCTATGTATTCTTTAATTCAGAGACAGAGGAAGTTAATGTTGTTTATAAGAGAAAAGGCAACACATATGGTCTGATTGAACCAGAACTTGATTAGTATGATTTTTTACGTCATATAGGTTTATCCTCTTTTTTCAGAGTACCGTCTGCCGGTTAGTGCCGGTAGGCGGTATTTCTCTGTATGTATAAGAAATCTATTTATAAAATTTTAATGGTTTAACTTTACTTGATAGAATATCTAAATAGTGGTACAATTACAACACAAATAGGCTTTTATAAGGAGATATATAAAGTAATGGGATTAGCTCAGAAATTATTTGGAACACACAGCGAACATGAATTGAAAAGAATATATCCAATTGCTGATAAGATTGAGAGTTACAGAGAATCTTATAGCAAGTTAAGCGACGAAGAACTTAAAGGAAAGACTAAGGAGTTTAAGGACAGATTAGCTAAGGGAGAGACTCTTGATGATATTCTGCCGGAAGCATTTGCAACAGTAAGGGAAGCGGGCAGGAGAGTTCTTGGTATGGAACATTATCGTGTTCAGCTTATCGGAGGAATTATTCTTCATCAGGGAAGAATTGCCGAGATGAAGACTGGTGAAGGTAAGACACTTGTGTGTACACTTCCAGCATATCTTAATGCACTTACTGAAGAGGGCGTAATCGTAGTTACTGTTAATGATTACCTTGCTAAGCGAGATGCTGAGCAGATGGGTATGATACATGAATTCTTAGGCTTTAAGGTTGGCGTTGTATTACACGACTCAACAAGAGAAGAGAGGCAGGCTGCATATGGAAGTGATATTACATATGTAACGAACAACGAACTTGGTTTTGATTATCTTCGTGATAACATGGCTATATATAAGAGTGAACTTGTATTAAGAAATCTTAAGTACTGTATTATAGATGAGGTCGATTCTGTTCTTATTGATGAGGCACGTACACCTCTTATTATCTCAGGACAGAGCGGAAAATCTACTAAATTATATGAACTCTGTGATATACTTGCAAGGCAATTACAGCGAGGCGAATATAAGGGTGAGAGAACTAAGATGCAGGCAATCATGAACGAGGAAGTTGAAGAAGATGGAGACTTCATCGTTAATGAGAAGGATAACGTTATTCAGATGGTCTTCATCAGGCGATAGAAGCCAAAGAGCATGTTAAGGTTAAGAGAGAGAGTAAGACTCTTGCAACTATTACATTCCAGAACTTCTTTAATAAGTTTGAGAAGAAGGCTGGTATGACAGGTACAGCTCTTACAGAAGAGAAGGAATTCCGTGAAATCTATAACATGGATGTTGTTGAAGTGCCGACTAACAAGCCTGTTATAAGAGTTGATTATAATGATGCTGTATTTAAGACTAAGAAAGGCAAATTTAATGCTGTTGTACAGTCTGTTATTGAATCTCATGAAAAGGACAGCCTGTTCTTGTCGGTACAATAACAATTGAGACGTCTGAGCTTCTTAGTGAGATGTTAAGAAAAAGAAGGGCATACCTCATAATGTACTTAATGCGAAGTATCATGAGTTAGAGAGGCACAGATAGTATCAGAGGCAGGACGTCATGGTGCAGTTACTATTGCTACTA
>VOFG01002540.1_pt1 | contig 15842 bp, 29 predicted proteins | sample 5384171 | NCBI WGS metagenome assembly VOFG01 (sample SAMN12384726, study PRJNA508395) | human gut metagenome | isolation source: healthy gut F | host: Homo sapiens
CGTTACGTATTGCTGAAGGATACAGCATCTCCTGGTGTCGTATGTCGATTCGCATCCCTACGGAATGTCAATAAGCCGCATCACGGCAGATGCCGAAGTGTTTTCGGACGGTCTCGTTCTCTCCGGTTCTCACAGCTTTTTGCGGGGGTCGTCACCGTCGCCGTCACGCTCAGTTCATGCTTTCGATCTCCCCATCCATCGCGCTTGCCGTGGTCGTTTCTTACTCCGCTGTCGCTTTTCACGGCTCGCTTTATTGCAAACCGGACGTACGATATGTTCAAAAGCAGTCGGAGACGCGCGGCGAGCAGAACCTCACTCATGAATGAGATGATCCAGAATCAGAAGACCGTTCAGGCGTTTTCCTACGGTGAGCGCGCGCTCGGCAGATTCGACAGCGTGAACGAAAAGCTGAAAGTATTCTCCGCGCAACGTTTTTTCATCCCTTACAAATCCGACGACGAGATTTATAAACAACCCTGATCTACGCTGTTGTCGGACTTGCAGGACTTTTCGCCGTGGTGGGAAGAATGACCGTCGGCGCGTTTGTAAGCTTTCTCGCATATTCGAATCAGTACACAAAGCCGTTCAACGAGATTTCCGGAGTTGTCGCGGAACTTCAGAACGCCTTTGCTGCCGCGAGAATATACGAGCTGATCGACGAGGCTCCGGAAAGCTCGGACGAAGGAAAGGAGATCTCGAGAATCCGCAGGGCAACGTCGAGCAGAAACGTCGCTTTCTCACGATAAAAAGCCGCACGCTGATAAAGGGAGTTTGATTTTTCGGCATCGGCGGGCAGAAGATTGCGATAGTCGGTCAGACGGGATGCGGAAAAACAACGCTTATCAACCTTCTTATGAGATTTTACGACGTCGACGAGGGAAGTATACTGATCGACGGCGAGAATATCGCCGACGTTACGAAAAAGCCTGCGCGAGAATTTCGGGATGGTTCTTCAGGACACATGGATAAAAGCACGCCACGGTAAAAGAGAATATTGCGTTCGGCATGGAAGGCGCGAGCGATGATGAGATAATCGCGGCGGGCAAAGGCGCGCACACGGCTTCATAAAGAGGCTGGCGACTATACGATACCGTGATCGCGACGACGATCTCTCCGAAGGCGAGCGTCAGCTTTCTGCATAGCGAGGGTGATGCTTCAGACCTCCGGTGCTACCCTCGATGAGGCAACCCCGTCTTACCATTGCGCACGGAGGTGAAGGTGCAGGGATGCGTTTATGTTTTAGCAGGACGAAACTCGGCCTGTCGCGCACCGCCTTTCGACTGTCCGTGACGCGGACTGCATCATTGTGATGAAGGACGGCGCCGTCTTTGAAAAGCGGAACCCATGAGGAGCTTCTCGGACCGCGGCGGACTTTGAATACGGAGCTTTACAACAGTCAGTTCAGCGCGAAATAACGATTTCGAGGTATACCGCACGATGTAACTTCATATTTTTTAGTGATGAAAAGGCAGTCCCCGAAAAGCTGCGTCTGTCGGTGGCTTTTGTGAAAACGAAGGAAAGCTTTCCTTTGAGGCGGTTCTTTCGAAAAGCCTTTTTCGGATGAAGATCGATCTTTTCCCGGACGGCGCGCGGCGGCTTCGGTGACCGATCCGGTTTCGGATGAAGAATATACGCTTCATCTGTCGGATATGGCAAGCGGCAGCCTTTGTCGGCGGCGTCAGGAGAACTTTGAACACTTCTTCGTGATATTTCGGAGAAATGCTTCGTTTCGGACGTCTTTCGCTCCGATGAGTTAAAGAAACTGATCGCATATGCGAAAAAAACACATACGGGAAGCGATCGGAATTTCTGTGGGGAGGATTCTCCGCGATGCGCGATCCTTCGCCGCGCGGATACCGGAAAGTGGTACTGCGTTATAATGGCGGGTTGCCGCGCGCAGGATAGGCATAGAGAATGACGGCGAGATCGAGATAATCAATCTTCACGGTATACCCGAGGATATAACCGCAGATGTCGGAAAGAACGGTATATATCCCGGATGGCACATGAATAAGAAGCATTGGTATACGGTCGTGCCCGACGGCGCACGCCGTTGGATGAGCTTTTGCCGCAGAGTTGACGAAAGCTATCGCCTTGCCGGAAAAACGAAAATGAAAAATCCCCCGGCCGACGAACGTGCAGTGCGCTTTGCACCGCATACGGCGGGGATTTTATTTTCAAAATCAAATATGTTTGTCCGCGGATTATAAAAACGCAAATTCCGTTTTTTTCAGAGGATATACGGCGCTTTCGACGGAAAGATAATCTTGAACGAAACAATTATGCTTTTCGGCAATCTGTTCTGCCGCGCTCTGCGGCGAAAAGGAATGTAAAATGAAAAGATTATCACTTGTGCTCGCGGCTCTGTCCGTGATTTTTGCAATATCGGTAAACGCCGCCGGCTGGTACTGCAAGCATGAAAAAGGACGGGGAAAAATCCCGCCGTGCCCGACGGAGTTTTCCTATCTTACAGAATACGGCGGCATATATATAAACAAAACGGCTGCCGAAAAGGGCGATAAGGTCGTATCTCACGTTTGACGCGGATACGAAAAACGGAAATGTTGAGAAGATACTCGACGTTCTCGGCGAGAAGAAGGTCTGCGGCGCGTTTTTATCCTCGAAAACCTGATAAAGCGCAATCCCGAGCTTGTGCGCCGCATGGTCAAAAGAGGGGCACACGGTCTGCAATCACACCGCGCACCATCGGAACATGTCGAATGTGTCGTCGAAGGAAGAATTCGCCGAAGAGCTTGAAGAGCTGAAAAAATGCGCGTCGGATGAGCTCTGGAATCGAAATTGAAGTTTTACTGTCCTCCGAGGGCGAGATAAGCCGCGACAGCCTCCGTTATGCCTCCGAGCTCGGATATACGACGGTGATGTGGAGCTTCGCATACGCCGATTGGGGACAACGCGCGTCAGATGAGCGCGGAGAAGGCAAAAAGAAAAATTATCGATTCCGTTCACTGCGGCGAAATAATGCTTCTTCATCCGACCTCCGCGACAAACGCGGAAATACTCGGCGATGTTATCACGGAGCTTGCCGGAGAGGGTTGCAGATTCGGATCGCTTGACGAGCTTTTTTCACCGAAGGAAGGGATGAAGATGCCAAAGCTTCGTTTGTTCCAGATCTCGGCGCTTGTTCTTGCTTGCGCCGTGTCTCTTGCCGCTGTGCTTGCATCAAGCCCGGGGACGGCAGCGGCGGAGGAGGACAGCGGATGCGTTCACTATTCAAATCCCTGACGCCGATATGAAGCTTGCGCTGACTTTTGACGACGGACCACACCGGAGTATACCGACAAAATTCTTGCGATCCTTAAAAGTACGGAGTACGCGCGACGTTTTTGTCGTCGGGGGAAAATGTGGAGCGATACCCCGATGTCGTCGTGGGCGCGTGATTGCGGACGGGCATGAGCTCGGAAAACCATACATTTTCCCACGCGAACCTCTCGAAGCTCAGCTACCGGAAGGAGTGCGAGGAGATAATGTCGGCGGAAAATGCGGTCTTCGAGGAAAACGAGTACCGCACGCGCCTTCTCCGTCCGCCGGGAGGTCTTTACAACGATTCGATATTCCGTATCGCGGACAGGCTTGACTATACAGTGATACTGTGGACGATCGACACGCGCGATTGGGCGCACAATGGGTCAAAGTGGAAAACATTACGAAGGAGGTTCTCGGCAAGGCGAAAAGCGGCGATATTATCCTTTTTCACGATTATATCGCAAAAGTCGCCGACTCCCGAATCACTCGAAAAATAATTCCGGAATTGAAGAGGGGGATTTTCCTTCGTTACCGTATCGGAGCTGCTCGGCATAAGCTGACCGGGCAGCTCTTTTTATAATTTACAGATTTTTACATTTAACATTATTGTAAATGTTTTGAAAACCATACGGTAAATAATGACCCGGTGAAGCGGCTTTTTTTCTCCGTATTCATTGACATTCGTATATATTAATGATAAAATAATAAACTGCGTCAGAATCGCCTCAAATTGCCTGAAAAGGCACTTCGGCGTTTAGAATAAAGCGGCGGTGAGGCGCGAAGGACATGAAGAACGGAGTTGATTTTTAATGGTTGAAAACCAGATGGTCAAGCCCCAGAAAGTCGGAAAAGTGAGAATGAGCTTCTCCAAGATCGAAGAGCCCATTCAGATGCCCGATCTGCTCGGAAGTGCAGAAGGGTTCATACCGATGGTTCATGGAAAAAGGAATTCAGGAGGTTCTCGAGGATGTTTCCCCTGATCGTTGATTATTCGGGAAATCTTTATCGACTTTGTATCCTTTTCCATTGACGAATCCAAAGTAAAATATCCTGTTGAGGAGTGCGCGAACGCGACGCAAAACCATGGCGCCGCTCGCTGTCGATGTGCGTCTCGAATAAGCTGACGGGCGAAGTCAAGCAATCCGAGATATTCATGGGCGATTTTCCCATAATGACGGACAAGGGAACTTTCGTTATAAACGGAGCGGAGCGCGTTATCGTTTCGCAGATCGTCGCCTCCCGGAATCTACTATTCTTCGGATATCGACAAAACCGGCAAGCACACTCCCCTACGCCACTACGGTGATCCGTACCGCGGCGTGCATGGCTTGAATACGAGACGGATGCAAACGATGTTTTCTATGTGCGCATCGATAAGAACCGCAAGATCCCCGTGACCGTGCTTTATCCACGCGCTCGGAATCGAGTCCGAAGCCGCTTCGCGATATGTTCCGGAGACGAGGTAAAGCTTTGGCGACGCGACAAGGACGAGACCGTCGGACTTGCCGTTGAGAACAACACGAGCATCCGTGAGGAGGCTCTCCAAGAAGCTTCGTCCGGGCGAGCCTGCGATTGTTGAAAGCGCCGAGATACTTATAAACAATTTGTTCTTCGATCCAAAGCGTTACGGATCTCGCCCCCGTCGGCAGGTACAAATACGATAAAAAGCTTTCCGTCGCAAAACCGCGTACTCCGGACAGACGCTGTCGCGTCCCGCGATAAGCCCCGTTACCGGCGAGATCGTGTTTGAGGACGGAAGAAAGATAACCGAAGAGGATGCGCGCGAGATTGAGCGCGCCGGCGTCAACGAGGTTTACGTCCGTCTTGAGGACGGGAACCGAGGTCAAGGTGTTCTCCAACATGACGGTTTACCCCGCCGATGTTCTCGGCTACGACCTCACCGAGGCGGGCATCGACGAGAAGGTCCGCACCGACGTGCTTCTCGAGATCATGGAGGAGGCAGAGGGCGAGCGCGAGAAGTGATTGAACTTGCACACCGCCGCCGCGGTGAGCTTTCACCGAAGCATATTACCCGCGAGGATATCCTTTCGTCGATCAACTACCTCCCTCTCTGCCTTTCGCACGGCATCGGTACCACCGACGATATCGACCATCTCGGCAACCGCCGCCTGCGCTGCGTCGGAGAGCTTCTCCAGAATCAGCTCAGAATCGGTCTTTCCCGTATGGATAAGATCGTCAAGGAGAGAATGACCGTTCAGGACAACGAAACGCTCACTCCTCAGACGCTCATCAATATCCGTCCCGTTGTAACTGCAATACGCGAGTTCTTCGATCGTCGCCGCTGTCGCAGTTCATGGATCAGGAATAACCCACTCGCAGAGCTTACGAACAAGCGCCGTCTCTCCGCACTCCGGTCCCGGAGGGCTGAGCCGCGACCGTGCATCGTTCGATGTCCGAGACGTTCACTATACTCATTACGGTCGTATGCCCGATTGAGACTCCGGAAGGACCCAACATCGGACTTATATCGTCTCTCGCAACGTACGCGCGCATAAGCAAGTACGGCTTCATCGAGGCTCCGTACCGCCGCGTTGACCACGAAACCGGCGTTGTCACCGACGAGGTCGTGTACATGACGGCTGACGTTGAGGATAAATACATCATCGCTCAGGCGAACGAGCCTCTCGACGAGAATCACCGCTGAATAAGCGCGTTGCGGCGCGCGACCGCAACGAGATCATCGAGGTTGAAGCATCCCGCATCGACTTTATGGACGTTTCGCCTAAGATGGTGGTTTCCGTTGCGACTGCAATGATCCCTTCCTCGAGAACGACGATAACTCCCGAGCACTCATGGGATCAAACATGCAGAAGCAGGCGGTTCCGCTTTATGGTTACGGATTCTCCGATTGTCGGAACCGGTATGGAATACAAGGCTGCCGTTGACTCCGGAGTTGTCATAGTTGCGAAGAATCCGGGTACGGTTGAGACCGTAACGTCGGATCAGATCGTCATCCGCCGCGAGGACGGCACGAAGGACACCTACCACCTTATAAAATTCAAAGCGTTCCAATCAGGGAACGTGCGTAAATCAGCGCCCGATCGTCGATGTCGGCGAGAGCGTCGATGAAGGTCAGGTCATTGCCGACGGTCCCGGCACCGCAGATGGTGAGATTGCACCTCGGTAAGAACGCACTTGTCGGATTCATGACATGGGAAGGCTATAACTACGAGGACGCGGTACTTCTCAACGAGCGTCTTGTGCGTGATGACGTTTACACCTCGATCCATATCGAGGAGTATTCCCACGAAGCGCGTGACACGAAGCCTCGGTCCGGAGGAGATCACCCGCGATCCCGAACGTCGGCGAAGACGCGCTCAAGGATCTTGACGCAAACGGCGTTATCAAGATCGGAACAGAGGTTCGCGCAGGCGACATTCTCGTCGGTAAGGTCACCTAAAGGGAGAGACCGAGCTTACCGCCGAGGAAAGACTTCTCCGCGCGATCTTCGGCGAGAAGTCGAGAGACGTGCGCGATACTTCGCTCCGCGTTCCTCACGGCGAAAAACGGAATAATCGTCGATGTCCGGGAGTTCTCCCGCGAGAACGGCGACGAGCTTGCCCCCGGCGTAAACCGTGTTGTCAGGGTATACATCGCACAGAAGAGGAAGATATCCGTCGGAGATAAGATGGCGGGACGTCACGGAAACAAGGGTGTCGTTTCCCGTATACTTCCTCCCGAGGATCTGCCCTTCCTGCCCGACGGCACTCCGCTTGATATCGTGCTCAACCCCTCGGCGTTCCTTCCCGAATGAACATCGGTCAGGTGCTTGAGGTTCACCTTGGTATCGCGGCAAAGCGTCTCGGCTGGAAGATAATGACCCCCGTATTCGACGGTGCAACGGAGAAGGATATTACCGAGTGCCTCAAGATGGCGGGACTCGAGCGTGATGTTCTCCCCGGCGAGCGCGCACCGACGGAAAGACGACCTTTACCGTTACCGATCCCGTCACTGGCGAGGGAAAAGCAGAAGATCGTCGACGGAAAGACGATCCTCTACGACGGCAGAACGGGCGAGCCTTTCGACAACCCTGTAAACCGTTGGAATCATGTACTACCTCAAGCTCCATCACCTTGTTGACGATAAGATCCACGCACGTTCGACAGGTCCTTACTCCCTCGTTACACAGCAGCCGCTGGGCGGTAAAGCGCAGTTCGGCGGACAGCGTTTCGGTGAAATGGAGGTTTGGGCGCTCGAAGCCTACGGCGCGGCTTTACACGCTTCAGGAAATCCTCACCGTCAAGTCCGACGATGTTACCGGACGTGTCAAGGCTTACGAGGCAATCGTCAAGGGTCAGAACATCCCGACTCCGGGCGTTCCCTGAGTCCTTCAAGGTCCTTGTCAAGGAGCTTCAGTCTCTTGCTCTTGATATCCGTGTCCTCGACAAGGACGGAAACGAGATCGAGATGACAAGCTTTACCGACGATGCTCGGAAGCGCCGAATATCCCCCACGGGTCCCGACGACCGAGGCCGATCTCGGCGAAAGCGTTGAGACGGACGATCTCTACAATTCCTTCACGGATGCGGATTTTGACAGCGATAACGCATCGGACGACAGCGACCCGATGACGAATTCGTCGATTTCTGATAATTCCGGCACGCGATGCGTGATCAAAAGTAATAAGGAAGAGGTATAATGCCGATGGAAAACAACCATACGTTTGATTCAATAAAAATCGGTCTTGCGTCGCCGGAGATGATCAGAAGCTGGTCATACGGCGAGGTGAAAAGCCCGAAACCATAAATTACCGTACTCTGAAGGCAGAGCGTGACGGTCTCTTCTGCGAGCGTATTTTCGGACCTACGAAGGATTGGGAATGCCTTTGCGGAAAGTATAAGCGCATCCGTCATAAGGGAAAGATCTGCGAGAAGTGCGGAGTTGAAGTAACGCAGAAGAAGGTTCGGCGCGAGAGAATGGGTCATATCGAGCTTGCCGCCCGGTATCGCACATTTGGTACTTCCGCGCGATCCCTTCGAGAATGGGTCTGCTTCTCGATATTTCTCCCAGACTTCTCGAAAAGGTGCTCTATTTCGCACAGTATATCGTTATCGACCCCGGCAATACTCCCTTGGCGAAGTATCAGCTTCTCAAGGAGAGCGAGTACAGAAGCTACTATGAGAGATATGAGGATGATTTCCGCGTCGGAATGGGCGCGGAGGCGATAAAGGAGCTTCTTGCGGAGCTTGATATCGAGGCGATATCAAAGCAGCTCAAGGAGGAGCTCGAAAAGGCTAGCGGACAGAAGAAGGTTCGCATTATCAAGCGTCTTGAGGTTGTCGAGGCATTTCGCACCTCGGGCAACCGCCCCGAATGGATGATCCTCGACGTCGTTCCGGTAATTCCTCCGGAAATACGTCCTATGGTACAGCTTGACGGCGGACGCTTTGCATCCTCCGATCTAAACGATCTCTACCGCCGCGTAATCAACAGAAACAACCGTCTGAAAAGACTTCTCGAGCTGGACGCGCCCGCTTATCATCATAAGAAACGAAAAGCGCATGCTTCAGGAAGCCGTTGACGCGCTTATCGATAACGGCAGACGCGGAAAGCCCGTGACCGGTCCTTCAAACAGACCGCTCAAAGTCCCTCTCCGAAATGCTCCGAGGTAAGCAGGACGCTTCCGTCAGAACCTTCTCGGTAAGCGAGTCGACTACTCGGGACGAAGCGGTTATCGTCGTCGGACCGAACCTGAAGATCTATCAGTGCGGTCTGCCGAAGGAGATGGCGCTTGAGCTGTTTAAGCCGTTCGTTATGAAGCGCCTTGTTGAGACGCAGAAGGCGTCGAACATCAAGGAAGCAAAGAAGAAAGTCGAAAAGGTGAACGTCGAAGTCTGGGACGCTCGAGAATGTTATCAAAGAGCATCCCGTGCTTCTCAACCGTGCGCCTACGCTTCACCGTCTGTCGATCCAGGCGTTTGAGCCCGTGCGCGTCGAGGGTAAGGCGATAAAGCTTCATCCGCTCGTTTGTAAGGCGTTCAACGCGGACTTCGACGGCGACCAGATGCCTGTTCACGTTCCGCTTTCCTCCGAGGCGCAGGCAGAGGCGAGATTCCTCATGCTCTCCGCCAACAACCTCCTGAAGCCCGCCGACGGACGTGCGATCGCCGTTCCTTCTCAGGATATGGTGCTCGGTTCGTTCTACCTGACGCTCGATAAAGCGGGAGAGCCCGGCGAGGGCAAGGTGTTCCGCGACTTCAACGAGGCGATGATGGCGTATCAGAACGGACTTTCGGACTTCACGCGCCGATCAAGGTCCGCGTTGAGAAGGAGATTGACGGCAAGCTCGAGAGCCGCATAATCGACGCGACGCTCGGACGTCTCATCTTCAACCGCAACATTCCTCAGGATCTCGGATACGTTGACCGTTCCGATCCCGCAAAGCTTCTCGATCTTGAGATCATGTTTGTTACCACATCCGGACAGCTCGGAAAGATCATCGACCGCTGCATCAAGGTTCACGGCTTCAACACCACCGCCGCGATGCTCGACGCGATCAAGGAAAGGGGCTACAAGTATTCGACCCGTTCCGGACTTTCGATCTCCGTTGCGGATATGACTATACCGAAGGAAAAGTATACGCTTATCGAAGAGGCTGAAAAGAAGGTCGAAATGATCTCCAAGCACTACATGCGAGGCGAACTTTCCAACGAAGAGAGATACAACAACGTAGTAAAGGTGTGGGAACAGACGACTGCCGATGTCGTTACCGCACTTCAGGACAACTTTGACCGCTACAATCCGATCAAGATGATGTCGGATTCCGGAGCGCGAGGAAGCATGACCCAGATGCGTCAGCTTGCAGGTATGCGAGGACTCATGTTCGATACCAGCGGTAACACGATGGAGATACCGATCAAGTCGAACTTCCGTGAAGGTCTTAATATCCTCGAATACTTCATCGCAGCGCGCGGTGCGCGTAAATCCCTTTCGACACCGCACTTAAAACGGCAGACTCCGGATACCTTACGAGACGTCTTGTCGATGTATCGCAGGAGGTCATCATCCGCGAGGAGGACTGCGGAAGTACTCACGGTATCGTGGTATACGATATCAAGGACGGCAAGGAAGTCATCGAGCCGCTCCGTGACAGACTTCTCCGGAAGATACACTGTCGGTGCGGTCGTTCATCCCGAGACCGGCGAGGGTCATCGCCGAGGCGAACACCATGCTTGACGAGGCGACGATCTCGAAGATCATCGATGCCGGCATAGAGCGTGTCGAGATACGCACCGTGCTTCAGTGCCGCGCGCGTCACGGCGTATGCGCACACCTGCTACGGCTCCGATCTTGCACATTCCACTCCCTGTTACTATCGGTGAGTCTGTCGGTATCATCGCCGCACAGTCCATCGGTGAACCGGGCACACAGCTTACGATGCGTACCTTCCATACCGGAGGTGTCGCAGGCAGTAACATCACACAGGGTCTTCCCCGAGTCGAAGAGCTCTTCGAGGCGCGCAAGCCGAAGAAGACTTCCTTTGTGGCGGAGAAGTCGGGTACTGCGTTTATTCACGAAGCGAAGAAAATGCGTACCGTCAAGATCCTGCCCGACGACGGAAGCGAGCCGCTTGAGTATTCCGTTCCCTTCGGAACCAAGATCACTATCGAGGACGGTCAGTACCTCTCTGCGGGAGACGACTTTACCGGAAGGCTACAAGAGCCCGGCAGACATTCTCCGCATAAACGGCATCGACGCGGTTTACGATTACATCATCCGCGAGGTGCAGAGAGTGTACCGTTCACAGAGCATCAATATCAACGATAAGCACATCGAGGTAATCACACGTCAGATGACCAGAAAGGTCAAGGTCGAGGATTCCGGAAGCACTCAGCTTCTCTCCGGCTCGACGATCGACCTGACCGAGTTCCTTGCCGAGAACGAGGCTATTCAGGCGCGTATCGACGCGGGCGAAAGAGACCTTCTCCCCGCAACCTCGTCTCCCGTCCTCCTCGAATTACGAAGGCTTCGCTTCTCACCGAATCCTTCCTTTCCGCGGCATCCTTCCAGGAGACCACCAAGGTTCTTACCGAGGCGGCTATCAAGGGTAAGGTCGACCACCTTATGGGACTCAAGGAGAACGTTATCGGTAAAGCTGATTCCTGCCGGAACAGGTATAGAGCAGTACCGCTCGGTACGCATCGAGGGATAACTCCTCCGATGACGCTATTCTGAACGAGCTTTCGATGGTTGCATCCCTGAGCGAGCGTGAGGAAGAGGACGAAGACGATAATCTTCCGAACGGCGAGGGTGATGATTTCACCGACGATGAGCTTGACGATGAGGATATCGATTCCGACGAAGACGAAGATGAAGACGAGGACATTGATTCCGACGACTTCACCGACGAAGAAGAATAACCGAAAAAAAGAGCGCAAAACGGAATTTCCGTTTTGCGCTTTTTATATGTGCTTCCGCTCACTGTCCGTATGATCTTGTCGGGCGTGATTCTCCCACGGTTGTTGGCATACGGCGTGAATCTTTCGCCGGACCAATATGCCGACCGCGGCGGATGAGCGGACAGCATTGTAACGCTTTTGCCCCGCCTCATTCGGACGGAGCGAAAAATAAATCGGTCGTTTGACGTAATTACGGTAAACGACCGATTTTCGATTTTATCTGACTTTACGGCGAGACGCTGTATCTCTTAAATGATGCGGATTTTTTGCTTAAAAGCTTCCGCCGCCTCCGCCGTGGGTCGAGCCGGATGAAGAAGTATGCGTACTGCTTCCGCCGCTGCTGCTGTCGTCATCCTTTGGGATCTCGGTCCGCGTAACGGTATTGTACAGGAAGAGATCGCTGCTTTCTGTCAGATCGAGGCTGCCTTCTTTGAGGTAGCTGTTTGCAGAATTCTGCGGTCGGACGGTCTTGAGTTTGCGCTTCATTCCTCCGACAATGATCGAAGCGATAATGAATCCTATAATGATCGACAGCAGGATCCAAATCTTCGAAAGGGGGCGCACGCGGCAGAGTTCCCGTGTCGTAAGGCTCGCTGTCATTTGCGCGGTTTATGAATTCGTCACATTTATCCCGCGAAGGTGTCGAAGGCATCGAAATAATTTTTTCGCGGAAAGATCGTCCTTGAAGCAGCCGCCGATATAATCTATCCTCGCATCCGTGAAGACATCTATTGCATAGCCTCGGGTCGACATCCAATAATTGCGCGAATCCATATCGACGAGAAGCAGTATCCCGTCTTTTCCTTTGCCGTATCCGTATCCGTTGTAGTCGAAGTAATCATCGGCAAAGTCGCGTATCGATTTGCCGCCGAGTCCGTTTTCGGTCACGATTACGACATCGAGTTTCTGCCTTGAGCTGATTTCGCCGAGCTTGGCGGTGAGAGTGCGCTTTTTCCGAACCGGAGAGAAGACCGGCATCGTCCACGAGGCGCGGCGGCTGGGTTTCGGCGCTTTCATTTGCCCGCCGCGTCGGCTTCTGTCGAATCGGCGGCATCACTTTTGTGAAGCTGAACAAAATAATCCTCGGCTTCCGCTATGTATTCCTCTATTCCATCGACGCAGCCGCTGCCGTCTGCGAATTTTTCGAAGAGGATCTCCTCCTCGTCGTCCGTTATCACTGCTGCATCGCCGCGTGAGCGTATGTACCAGAAGGTTTCGTTGACCGCAAGAAGAACGGAATGTCCCGAGCCGCCCATCGGTGCTTCCTCGGCATAATCCGCGATTTCATTGTCATCCGCTTTGTCGGTCAGAAGAAACATTATTTCAATGCCGCATTTTTCGGATGCCGTCAAGGCAAGATCGTTGAGACTGCCGAGATCGTGGCGCGATATCGAGCCCGTTTCGTCAACTATAAGATCGTCGGTGGGATCAAGCGCGACCGCAGTGAGGGCAAGTGAAAGCGTAAGCGAGACAAGGAGGAGAAAAGCAAATAATTTTTCATTTCAATTCCTCCTTAAAGAATATCGAGAAACCAGAGAAGCCACGCCGCAGCGTAAACGGCGGCAGAAAAGCCGCAGTGAGAATCAGTTTCCACCTTCGCGCCGCCGCCTTATCTACCGGCAGATCACCGACAAACTTTCCTGTCTGTCCGTTCATCGCAAAGGTGTATTTTTGACCCTTCCATGTGGTGTTCAGAATCCACACGGGGTAAAGCGCATACTTCGCTTTGCCGCCGTGAAGCTGTACGCTGCTGCTCTCTGCGGTCACGGTGTCGTATCTTTCGACGGTCGAGGCGAACGCCTCTTCCGCGGATTTCTTCACGCGCTCGTTCGCGCGTTCAATGCTTTCGTCCGCTCCGACGTCGTATTTGTCTGCGAAATATCCCGCAAGATACGCCGTCTGAAAACCAACCGCGTCCGAAAAATCGTAGGCTCGATCGATTCCATGAGATCGTCCGCCATTCTCGACGAGCCGTCCACGGGGACGTGCTCGAATCCGACGCTGCCGCCGCGGTGTACGAGAAAGTGGCTCGTCTCGGTGTAGTTGTATTGCTGTCGCCCAGCACCTCAGCTCGTGGTGCGGTATCGACACGGGCATCCGCGTCGGTGTCGAACAGCCAGAACGGAACGTACACGCCCTTGATCTCGTCGATGTGGTTCTGATCCTTGAATATCTTCGGCAGAAGCCGCCTGCCTGTCAGAGGCTTCTGAAGTCCCGCCTTTGCCGCGTTCTTATCATGCTTGACCTGGATCACAAAGTCGGGTCTGAGCGCTCCCGAAAACTGTCCCATCATTACGACGGGATTTCCGCAGAACGGGCATGAGGTCGCCGCGGTGTTCGCATCTCCTACGATCTCGCCGCCGCAGGACCCTACATATGTACGAACGCAGTCCGTTCGCCTCTCCCTCCTGCCATTCGCCGCCCGCCGAGGTTTCCCATTCCATGCTGTCCTGTTCATCCCTTCAGCCCGGCGTCGTAGCTTGCCAGCGTCTCCATATCAAATTCCGTATCGCAGTACGGGCATTTCATCTTCTGAAGACTGCTGTCAAATTCTATCGCACCGCCGCAGCACGGGCATTTGTATTCTTGCAGTGTTGGCATTCTATCCTCCTGTTGGCATTTTGTATCGGATGTGAAGCCGTATTCCACGGCTGCACATCAGCCGCTTCACGCGCTCGCTCCGGCGTGATCGGCGATGTAAGACCGAAAAGCCTTGACACCGCCGCATTTTTATTCCTTGCCGGACCATTTGCGAAAAAATTACTTCCGGTCGCTCTCGTCAAAGGATCGCCGCATTCGGGGCAGAACTTCGGAGGATGCGCGGGGTCCTCGGGCTCCCAGCCGCACTTGTCGCAGCGATAGAGCGGCACGCCATCGGGCTTCTTTGCACCGCAGTTTTCGCAGAATTTACCCCTTGTTCAGCGTGCCGCAGGAGCACTTCCAGCCGTCCTCATCCGCAGGCTTCGGAGAACCGCATTCGGGGCAGAATTTGCCTTTGTCGCCGCAGCGCCGCACCCATTTCCATGCGCCTGCCTGTACGGGTTCCGGCTTCTTTGCGCCGCATTCCGGACAGAAATTCCCGGTCACGACCGCGCCGCAGGAGCATTTCCAACCATCCGCCGACGGTGCGGCGGGAGCAGCCGCGGCCTGCTGCTGAGCCTGCTGATTCTGCTGACCCATTGCGAAAAGGTTCTGCGCATTCATTCCGCCTCCCGCATTCATCGCCATGCCCATACCCATGAAGCCTGTCATGGCACCTGCCTGATTGCCCGCTGCCGTCTTCATGGCATCCGCCTGGGCGCCAACCAATGTTACCCGCCGCCATGGTGGGGTCTCGCATTATTGCCGCACGCTGTGCCTGCTTGATCATTTCGGCATCTTCCTCCGGCAGCGTGACGGAGCCGAGCGCGATGCTGACTACCTTGAGCCCGCGCAGCTCGCCCCCCTGGCCGAGAGCGCCGTGTTCATGGCTTCTTCGAGATCGGTATTGTGGCTGACGATCTGATTCGGACGCAGTTCAAGATCGGACAGCTTGCCGAACGCGGGTTGAAGCGCGCTGACAAACTCGGTCTTCAGCTGACCGTCAAGCTCGTCGCGGCTGTATTCCTGCTCCACGTTCCCCACACATTGGTGTAGAAAGCAGATCTGCGATCTTGTGAGTATACGCCGGAGCAGCGCACCGAAACGTCTAAGTCAAGTCCGATCTTCGAATCGACTACGCGGAACGGATGGGGTTAAGGCGTGCCGAATTTGTTGTCGATAAGCTCCTTGGTGTTGAAATAGTAAACGCGCTGATCCTTTCCGGTGTCTCCCGCCGTAAGTAAATCGTTTGCCGATTGTCTTGAACGTCTCCTTAATGCTCTCGCCGAGATTTCCCGAGAAGATCGAAGGCTCCGTCGAGCTGTCGTATGTAAATTGCCGGGCTCGGCGCATACCTCGACGACCTTGCCCTGTTCCACGATGATCATGCACTGACCGTCGGCGACGGCAATACCCGATCCGTTCGATATGATATTGTCGCTTCCTTTCGTATTTGAGGAACGTCCCGACTCGTTTTTGTCCCTTGGTGACAAGCACCTCTTTCGGTATCGATTCACAGTAGAAAAATTCCTTCCACTGATCTGCAAGCGTGCCTCCGAGGGCACCGATTCCCGCTTT
>VOFG01002328.1_pt1 | contig 15841 bp, 19 predicted proteins | sample 5384171 | NCBI WGS metagenome assembly VOFG01 (sample SAMN12384726, study PRJNA508395) | human gut metagenome | isolation source: healthy gut F | host: Homo sapiens
CTCGTATTCGACAATACTGGCGCACTGATGGTACAGCGGGATTTCACTTCAGCGGAACTTTCCGCAAAAAGCGTTGTTCGCCATCCCGAAAGGGACAGCGGGGGACAACCTGTGATTTTTACGCAGTGGCAAACACGCCGGTTGCAAACATCACGAACAAAAACAGGTCTGCTGGCACTGCTGAATCCTCTGCGGCCGATTACAACGGCACATTTGCAGAAGTGACGACCAAAGCCAGACGCGGGCGCGGCTGTCATGTCTGGCAGTGCGACAAAATCCCTTGCAGCGACGGGAAGCCAAACCGACGTAACTGTTGCATTGAAACGTACCGTAGCTAAAGTAGCCTTTTACAGGTACGCTGGCGTCGGACTTCGCATCAAAATATCGCGGAGCGGTTCGATCAATTCCAAAACTGTCCAAAGCCGCCGCAAACCCCCGTTATCAAACCTGCAAGACCGAGCACGGGGAGCAATGAACCATTCATTTACGCAAAACACCCAACACCGTATCGAACACTTATCAAAACCTGTTTTACATCTATGAGAACGGGGCATTGGAATTGGAAGCCGGGTATTGCTGGAAATGAACGCGACGTATGATCTGGATGGTAACTACTCCACGACAGGCGATCAGGCGGCTATATGACGTACAGTGTGGAACTGGACGGCAAAACGGGCGGACAGATCGACGCAGCACGGATATTATAAAGTCAATGCCGTACTGAACGGATTGGTCGGAAACAATGTTTCAGTAACGGTTTCCGTCGCGGATTGGGAAAACTCCACGTAACCCAATCGGTTAATCTGGGCCAATAAGTTTTTCTTAAATCGAACCGGGGCAGTGGCCTTCTTCTGCCCTTTATTCCGACTTCACGATGAAAACAACCTTTATAATCTGATAATCTCGCTGTTCGCGCTGTACTGTTCGTGCAGCCCGTTGACCGGGATGCCGCCCGACTTCGGACGGCGATTCCGTAACTGTCACTTTTGCCGTATCCTGCCCGGAGACCCAAATCGCCACCCGTGCGCTCGACCCGTCGCAGGAGAAAGCGATCCGTAACCTGAACGTCTACCTGTTTCACAAAACAACGGATATTTCGAAACACATCTATTCCAACGACGGGACCAGCGGATCGACGCGACCCTCGTAAAGGGGAATACGACCTTTTCGTGATCGCCAATGCGGGCGGAACCTCGGCGAACTGACGCGGGAGCAGGCCGAAACCCGCGCCCTGAATATTTCAGACGAATCCGACCTGACGCGAAACGACGCACTGCCCATGTCGGCCCGGCAGCCGGTTACGGCGAATCAAAATGCCGTGATTCCGGTATCGTTGGTTCGCCTGACGGCCAAAGTGGAGTTCTCGCTTACCATCGCCCCGACAGTATCGGGCCAGATCGTCTTGCAGACCGTACAACTAATGAACGCACCCCGTTCGGTTTCTTATTTCGCCGACAACCGGACATCCGGGGAATTGCTGAACTTTCGAAACAAAACATCACGGGCAATACGTTTTCCGGAACTTACTACGTGCCCGAAAACCTGCAAGGCATTAATGCCGCGATCAAGCGACCAGAAAGACAAAACCCGTCGAACGCACCCGTCGGGGCTACCTATCTGTACGTGCAGGGCACGACCTACGGGCGGCAGGTTGCCTATTATATCTATCTGGGCGGGAACAATATCGACGATTTCAATATCCAACGGAATCATCAGTACGTCGTACAGGCCAACATCAGCGGAATCAATACTATCGACACCCGCGTATCGACGGTCGATCTGACGTTCGGGGCGATCAAAAACCCGTGCAACGTCGGGGAAACGGTCACATCGAGCGTAACCCTAAAATGCACGAACAGTCCCGCCCGTCAAATCTACCTTTCGGCCATGCTCGCCGAGGGCGGCGGAACGCTGACCGTAAACGGCTCCGCATGGACCCCCGGGCGCGGCCATGCCTTTTTGCAAAAGGAAACGAAGCCCGCACGGTTCCGGTTACGTTGGTCCCAAATCGCTCCGGACTGATCCGCATACGCTTTTACCGTCTCGGACGATCAGGGATATATTACCTATCTGGAGCTGACTACTTACTGTCAACAGTCTTATCCGGTAACGACGGTATTCAGTGAGAACAGTTGGAGCAAAACGGCGCATACACCGCTGAAATTCTCTCGTCAATACCAATCAGCAAAACAACACTTCCGGATTTAATATTAAATACGAATTGCTGAAAGGCGCAGGGGATATGTACTACGGAAAGCAGTATCAAACTGACGGACGGACAATCGTTGACCAGCGGCTCAAACAATCCATCGACGGGGGCTGACTTTTCCATTCAACTTTACGCCGACCGCTATCGGCACGGTGTCGGCTGACGTTTACCGGCGCGAACGGGCAAGCGTCCGTCGTCGAAAAGACCTACGACGGGATCGCACCGTACAAAAATCAATAAACCCCGGACTTCGCCCATATCCAGCCCAGCGGAACGAGCGTAACGTCCGACGGATACACCGATATACTACAAAATTTCACAGTCCGGTTACTTGCGTCCGCAGATAAAGCCCTCGTAAAACCGGTGTCACTCAATATTGGTTTACAATACAAGTTAGGGGAATACAAAACCTCGCTAACCCCGACGATCACAACGCAAAACAAAAACGGCGAGGTTACGATCAACGCCGGAAGCAAAACCGGATATACAGCCCTGATAACGTATGCCGCAAGCTGTATCGGCTATAATGCGGGCATGGGTTCCAAGATTATTTTCCCGGTTTTTACATGGTTCCCAAACAAAATTACGCAACGGGCGAACACCGCGAAGATGCTTCTATTACCTCGTACAAGATAACGAGCGCCGCCGACAACACGATAGAATACACGCTGCTTACACCACCGAAATAACGACACTATGAAAACGCATCTATTTATTGATTCTTTGGGCCGCAACCATCTGCGGATGTTCAAAGATTGGTACATACCGAGGACCCCGCAGACTGCAACCGAGATTCCGTCTGTTTCAAGTGGAGTGCCCCTCATTAGACGAACCAGCGAAAGCCCTGAGCGACGCACAGGAAAAAAACGGTCAAAGACCTGAACCTGTACCTGTATTGTAAAAACGCCGCCGGAAAGGACGAGCACATCTATTCGGCGGATCGGCGAACATTACCCGCAAACTGACCGTAGGCGATTACGACCTGTTCGTGATCGCCAATGCAGGGGCCGATCTGGGAAACATGCCCCGCACACAAGTGGAACAGTCGGCCCGTACCGTCGGCAGCGAATCGGCGCTCGAAACCGGCTCTGCGCTGCCTCTATCTGCGAAAACGTCCTTTTCGGTCAAAGCGGCCATGACCGTGCCCGTTACCCTGCGGCGGATCGTGGCGCGGATCGACCTGAAACTGTCGGTCGCCGCCGCACTCGCCGGGCGGATCACCTCAGTTCCGCCCAAGTCGTATCCGCGCCCAATACAGGATTGTACTTTGCGGACAACGCGCCAGCGTCGGACGGCAAGCTGATAAACTACCCGAAAATCGCCCTTACGGGCAGTTCGCTGACCCGTTCGTTTTACCTGTTGGAAAACTTACAGGGGAAAAGTGCCGTCCATCACATCGCAGACTCAGCGCGATCGGACGAAAGCACCGGCGCGGGCGACCTATATTCATATCGAGGGACAGGCATCCGGCAAAAACTGGATTATTACGTTTATCTGGGCGAGAACACGACCGACGATTTCAATGTCCGCCGAAACAAGCGATATACCCTGAACGCCGTCGTATCGGGCGAGAATACCATCGACACCCGCGTATCGTCGGCGGAACTGCAACTGGGCGCGGTCGGTGCGCTCTACGCTCCGAACCAAACGCTGTCCACGACGCTCGCGCTCGTAACGCAGAACAATGCCGGAGAAACCTACCAACTGAAATACCGGCTTTACGAGGGATCGGGAACGCTTAAAATCAACGGACAGTCTTACGCGCAGGATACGCCGATTTCGATTACGGCGGTAAACGGCGCGAAGCAGATTCCGATTGCCTATACGCAGGCCGCAGCGGGAAACGTGCGGATCGGGTTTACCGTCTGGGCCGCTACGGGTATGCGCTGACCAAAGAACTGACGACCGCATACAAGGCCAATAACCCGATTACGGGCAGCGTATCGAACTTCATCAATAAAGAGTGCCACAAAAACCAGTATTTCACGCTGTCGCTTTCCGAGAAAGACTATGCCGGAAAATTCAGCGTCAAATGCGAATTGGTAAAAGGTGCGGAACGCTCTATTACAACACGACGACGAACGCCGTAGCCAGCGGGTCGAGTTTATCATTGGCTGCCGGGACGCATACGTTCTACTACAACGGAACGCAGGTCGGGGGAAACCGTGATCCGCTTTACTGTAACCGATACCAACGGCCAGACCAAAACGATTGACCAGAATGTAACGATGGAACGGCTGACGATCTATGTTCGTTCGAAAATTTACGTGGGGGACGCAGAAAGTCGTATCGGGTAACGAGGCGCGTCTGGACAGCTATATCGAGTTCGAAATACGGTGCGAAACGCCGCCGCTGCATACGCTTCCGGTAATGTACAAAGTCGGTTACAGCATGGTTAATACAATGGTTCCGCCAACGACTAAGGGAAAACCGTCGCAAACCTACAACTGCACCTTATCGCCGTCCAGCCTATCATTTTGGACGCGGGTAGTTTACAACGATTACGAAGGGCCGAAATATTATTGCGACAGTTACGGCAACATAAATTACAGTTACATTTTGCTGCACGGTTACACGATCAGCGGGCTTGCGCTGACCACCGTGGAAGTGACCCGCCCGGACGATCCATCGGTGCAATACTATTGTTACGGTCAGGAAATGGTAAGGTTGGATAAATAGCAATGGTTATGATACGATTCCCCTTACCATCGCTGCGGTCGCTCTGCTGACGGTCGCAGCGCAAAAAGCGTCCGCGCAGTTCTATGCCGTGCGGTTCAATACGCTGGCCTTAGCTACCGGGACGATCAGCGGGGGAATGGACGTTGCCGTTTCTAAAAAACGTCGCTCGATCTGACCCTCTATTGGAATCCGCTGCGCTTTTCCTCTTTCCGAACTACGTTTCTGATCGGACAGGCCGGAGTGCGGTTCTGGCGGTTCGAACCCAATGTCGGGCCGTTTCTCGGCATACACGCCGCCGGGGGACGCTACGACATCGGAAACCGAAGGCTGCACTACAAAGGATTCGTCGTCGGTCTGGGCGTATCGTATGGTTATTCGTGGCTGCTTAGTAAACGCTGGAGCCTGACCGCCGAGATCGGCGCGGGCCTTTTTATACCAACGATACCCGGCGCGCTTACTTTTTACGCCGTGGGCGACGACGAACTGATCCGTCATAACCGGCGGCTGACGGTACTGCCGTCGAAAGCCGAGATCGGTTTCTCATACCTGTTCTAATTTCCGTAATCCTATGAAAATCTATAAAATACTATTTCTGTCCGCTTTGCTGTTTTGCGTATTGTCGTGTACCATGATGCGCCGTTTGGAACGCAGGGAAGCGAGCGCCGGGATTTCGCTGATCCGGGAAAAACAGGCCGAAACCCCGAAAGAAGCCTACAAACCGAACTATACCCGCGTGGCCCGGCCCTTAACGGGGATTCGGTTTATTGGGGCGAAGCCGTGACCGACAGCGACGGGCAGCGGGGTTATGTCCGTCGATTTGCAAGAGGTCGAAGTCGTGGCTAAAAAGCCGTGTCGTGGTCGAACGTCTGGGAAAAGTCGCCATCGACTTTCGGATCACTGTCCCCGAAGAACTGCAAAGCAAATGTTTCGGAATCGTCATAACGCCGCGCCTGCAAAACAACGGAGCGGATACTCCGTTGGAAAAACTCGTAATTCGCGGGGGACTTTACAGCCGTACCGGCAATTGTAAAGTTCTGGCGCGACCGATGCCCGGTTGATTGGTCGTCAGTCAAACGAAACGATCGTTTACTATTACTCGCAGGACGTGAAAACCGAGGACACCGGCAAACAGCTTTCCGTAACGCTCGACGGGCGGGTGCAGGCCCTCGATGGAAGCAGTTACCGGCTGCCGCCCTCGACACGATCAAATACACGATTTCCTCGATGCTCTCTTTTTCGTCGATACGCTGCCGCGATACCAGATCAAAGTGATCGACAAGTACGCGGTCGCGGGATCGGAATTTCGTGACGTTTCGGGCGAACGATACGGCCATCGCCGATACGCTCGGCGACAACCGCAGGCAGTTGGACCGGATCGTTTCGCTGATGGACAGCCTTATCAATCAGGAAGAATTTTTTACATCGACAGCATCACGCTGACCGCTTCCTCGTCGCCGGAAGGCCCGTATGTCCGAAACGATGCGCTGGCGAGGGATCGCGGCTATGCGCTCAGGGATTATCTTTCCGGGCATTTCGGGCGGCAGACCGACACGATGATAACTGTGCGGCGGAACGCCGAGGACTGGACGGAACTCGACCGGCTGATCCTCGGCGACGACAGCATCGACAATCGGGAACCGATACGCCGGATTATCGAAAGCGAACACAACCCGGACATCCGCGAAAAGCAGATCCGGGAACGGCATCCGCAGGATTATGCCTATATCCGGCGAAACTGTACCCGCAGTGCGATCCGTCGCGTTCAAATATAACCTACGGCGCAGGGGTATGATTCAGGACACCGTGCACACAACCGAACCCGATACGCTGTATGCGCGGGTGTGGAATTGCTCAAAAGGCGCAGTTACACCGAAGCGATGAACGTACTTTATCCGTACCGTGACCGTAACAGCGTGATCGCCCTGCTGTCGCTCGGTTACGACCGCACATCTTATGAAATCGTCGGGAACTTCCCGCCGGTCCCCTGAAAACGATTATCTGCACGCGATTGTAGCCATGCGATTGGACTTGCGCGACGAAGCCGCCGAACATTTTGCGCGGGCTGCCGAAGCCGAACCGAGAATGAAATTCCGCGCCCGGCTCGATCCCTGAATTAACCGAACTCGTACAATAATACGTAACCCTATGAAACGAATAATGATTTTTTTCCTGTTGTAGTAGTGCTTTGCGCCTGTTCCCTCAAAGAGCGAACGGACATCGAAATAAACCCGAAACCGACTTTAATTGTGAATTATCAGTACATAAATAACGATGGAATAAATACCTTTCCGGAAGAAGTCGATTTAATAACCACGTTTTTATTCGATCAAACCGATCTGTTTATCCGGTCGGAAAGTTTTAACCGATTCGCTTTACCCGACACTTTCGGATATACCCTGTTATCAGGCGTGCCGGACGGCTACTATACAGTTGTGTCATTTGCCAATGCGGAAAAAAACCGAATTTGAAGAACTCACGCCCGGAAAATCACATCTCTCAGACCTGAAAGCCTATTTGCATGACAGCACACGTTCGTCCGATAAATTATTCCACAGCCTGAACCGTTATCATGTCACACGCGGAAAAACCGGTCGTCCGTTCTATCGACCTCGACAAGCTGTTCTACCAAATCGACCTGACAGTTACCGGCGCAGACAAACTCAATGTCCTTTTTTCCGAAGATTTTACAGTGTTGTTTACCGGGATTCCATCAGGCGTAAATTTCGTGGGGGAATCGCTTCCCCGAACAAATATCCTACAAACCCTATCTCCGAAAAAACACCCGAAAACCGGCTTATAGCTCTATTCAGCACGCAGCGGTTCGAAAAAGATAGCCCCGTCCACATGCTGATCCGTGCCGGTAATGAGACGATAACCGATATATCCCTGTCCGAATATCTGGAGCAAAAACGATACCGGCATCGACTTTCATAACGACAAAGACGTTGTAATTCCTATCGACATTGACATCACATCGACCGGAGTAACAATAACCGTGAATGAATGGGACGACGGCGCAATTCAAATTCCGGTTATAGGAAACTAAAAAACTAATAAAAACCTTGAAAAAATAATGAAACAAACATCTAACACCGCAGAACGTCAGCATGTTTTTGCCACTCTAAACAAAGAAAGTAAGATATGCGACTTTTCTACGAGCCATAAAAATTTTAACGATTATATTCGAGACAAAGTTGAAAACACAGACCCGTCCTGACCTATCCTGATGAATTTTCTGGTTCATTTCGATTTTCCTAAAGAGTGGTATATGGAAATGCGAAACCTGATGCCTTTTCAAACTCTTAAAAAAATAATATACATTTTATCGGAGCGAGGGAAGGTTATTTTCCGGAAAACATCATGTCGTTTCGGAAAGCGGTTTTTTGTCACCGCAATAAATTGAATATAATAAAACGCTCAATTCCCCGTGAAAATAAAGAATATCAAAACTTTTTTTCACAGACCAAGTAAAAGGGCGGTCAACACAAACAGAAAAAAACGCAGGATACCGCAAAACCACAGCGGATCGTCGTAAATGCCACCGACGTACCCATCAAAAAGAACCATATAAAATCCGGTAGGTAATATGACGCAGAAAACAACGACCGACGAATTTAAGTCATTCTACAAACAGTATCGGGAGCAGAAGGCGAAAGGTGTACTTATCCTACTCGCTTAGATTTGTATGGACGGGGATGTTACCATGATTGTACTTTACTGTTACGCCAAATCTTTGCTAAGTTTCCGGGGATTGTGAAACGCCGCTAATCCTGCGGTCGCAACATTGGATTTATGTCAACAAGAAGATTATGTAAACATTTACATAATTGCGTGAATGCGAAAGGCATATACCGTAAACCGCCCCAACTTGGGGTCGCATTTTGTGACCTCAAACAGATATTTTGTATGTTACGGTATTCGTTTTCGGTAATTTCAAACATAAAATCCGAAGGAAAACGTTTTATGTTTCGTCGTACGGCCTGTTTCATTTTTTTAGTTTCTACTTGGTATAATTCGGCCAAATCATAATCGAGCATAACACGCATACCGCGTATGATGTATATTTTATCTTTTTTTTCATCTTATAAAACCCCAAAGAAAATCTTCTTATCAATCCAGAATCAAAAGCCAGCTTTTTACAATCTTTTTAAGATATTGCATATGGTTATAAACTATATTTCGTATTACATCTCTTTTCCGTCCTTATAAAGACCTCAAAGTTTTGAATAAGGTCATCTGCACTACTGGCCTGATTAAAATCCTCAACGATCAGAAACGCATCCAATCAAAACTTTCATTTTCCATGAACAATACCGTCCACAAGACAAGCTGACCAGTTTTATAGGAGACTGAAACATAAACTGTATTTCATTCACAAGCGAAGGTATATAATTTAATTAATTTTTGCTATTTTTGAAAATGGTCATGGTTTTCCTGATCCAAATTACCGTTTATAGAAGATTCCGGACGTTCCCAAAATCATAAGATTTCTGTTTGAGTTTTATTTAGAATTAAAACATAAACTTATATTTATCTTGAAATATCTATTACAATACTTAATGACCATAACAGTAATATTATTATTTATGACAATAATATTACCTTGCTATGAAGATATCGGCCCACAAACAAATTGGCTTATAATATTAATATCCATTTTATTAACATTCATATTATTATATACTGCTTTAAATGGCAAACTTAGATTGAATATTATTGACATATTATGTTCATGCGCCGTCTTATATACATTATTACAAGGAAGTATATTAAATGGCATAAACTTTACTCCTATTCAATACAATTACCTGTATTTATTTTTCTTGTATGTTGCATTTCGATGTTATGGTATTTTTTATAAACAACGATTCGATAATTTTATTACCATTATTTCATTAGGAATTCCCCAGTCATTATTTGGCATATTGCAGTACTTCAACTTGTTAAACTCCTTTAATTCATACAATACAATTACCGGGAAGCTTCTTCAATTCAGGTCCATATGGAATATTTCTGGGAGTAATACATATTTTATCTTTCACATATCTTACCAAACATTTTCAAGCCACAAGAATTCAACATCCGGATTGGGATATATCATGTTCTCCCAAAATCCGAAACATGCAAATTAGATTTTATATATAACAGTGTTGTTGTGTTATTTTTTAACACTAAGTGTTTTACTTATAACATTAAGTCGGGCTGCTTTTTGTTGGGGTCGTTTTTTCTTATAGTTTGATACTCATGTCTTCAACGAAATTCCAATCCACATTTAGGAAATATAAAAAAAATAACAGGACTATCATTTCTAATTTTATTTTGCGTGTTTGGAATTACACTTTTTTTTGATAAAACCTGTTTCTGCAAACGGAAGACTGTATATATGGAAAATTTCGGTTATCGCAATATCTCAGAATCCCATTTTTGGATGTGGACAGGGAAATTTCCCTCGAAGATTTACTCAAGCACAAGAACAATATTTTCTCAATAATAAACTGACAACTAAAGAAACGTTATTAGCTGAACCTGTTAAATATGCATTCAATGACTATTTAAACATTCTCACAGAAAAGGTTTTATAGGCTTCTTATTTTTGTTGCTATATCTGGAATTTCTATATGTAATTTATTTCGGAATAAATCTATTTACAGATATGCCACAATAGTCTTATTCATTTCTGCTTTTTTTTTCCTATCCATTTCAAGTTCTTCCTCTACAAATATTATTCATTGCTTTCTTTTGGCAGATAAAACAAATGATACCAAATTGATAATCCCACTAAAAAAAATCTGTAGGAATTTTGATTATATCATGTATTTATTGTATATCATGGTTGTGCTATTGCAATTATAAGCAGATAATTTATCATTATAAGATTTGGACGCAAGAAAAGAATTTATATCTTTGAGTAGGTACGAATTTAGAGATTCCCAAACGTTCAAACAACATTATAAATATCTTCAATATAATGCTTTTTTTTTATATGACTACGCTAATTTTCTTTATAAAAAGGAGAAATAGATCACGCTTTATACATCAGTAAAGTCGGTGCTGAAAATTCAATCTCTGAATTTCATAATATATTGGGAACGATTTATCAAGAAACTGAACAATTGTACGAAGCGGAAAGCCATTTCAAACGATTCTAGCAATCACTCCTAATAAATTATATCCCAAATTTAAATTAGCTATGTTTTATTACGATACAGGTCAATACAAAAAGCTTGCGAGACGATTTCTTATTGTCTGAAGGCTCCAATTAAAATTGAATCAGAAGCCACCCGAAGCATGATAAGTCAACTCGCAAAAATTCATGAAGAACTTCAATGCAATTCAATAAACTACTAACAATTTAATATCAGAATTTATGCAAGTAAAAAACTTTATTCAATGTCAAGCCATCGATTTTGGCAATTTCTCCGACTCATAAATGTACCGCTGCATGTGAAAATTGTTGCATAGGTTGTAATCCTAATATAAAAGAGATTATGGATTATAATACCATGATAAGTCACATCGATAATAGTTTTGGCAGCTTTCCCCAAAATTAAAGTTGTAGTTTTACCGGAGGTGAGTGTATCTCTTCTTGGCGAAGATCTGTTAATGTCATTAAGTACGTCACTGATAAGTATAACACTGTAACGCGAATTGTAACCAATGCTCACTGGGCAACTTCTTATGAAACAGCCTATAAAAGACTAAAAGAATTGAAGGATGTGGGGTTTAACCGAATTAAATTTAGTACCGGTGACGATCATCAGAAATTCGTTAAGGTCGAAAATAATAACCGCAGCAAAAAGCAGCGTGCGATCTTGGATTTATGACAGTATTAATTAACATTGAAGCTGCAACAGACAGAAATTACACTTCAGAGAGATTGAAAAATGATGAAACTCTTGTTGACTTAATTAATGAAAAAAGTTATGTGTAGTTCTGGCGCATGGATGCCATTCAAAAATATTATGAAAATATAGCAAGTAAAAATTTCCTTCCCGAACAAAAATTTTGAACGCTGCACTGAAATCTTCTAAATCGATTACTATTAACCCATATTCACAAATGTTGGCATGTTGCGGGCTAACTGTAGAATACAACAAATTCCTTAAATTGGGAGACATATCAGACCCCTTCCATTTCGATAAAAGAACTCTATTACAACCAGTTTAATGACCTGTATAAAATATGGCTTTATACTCATGGACCTGCTTTATATATTAAAAAAAACTATGTGAGCATATAGGGAAAGAATTCACACCGAAAAATCACACTTGTGCTTATTGCATCGAATTAATTAAACCTGAGTATGCAACTACTTTAAAAGAAATAATGAAAGATGAACTGCAAAGCATAATTTTCAAAGCTAAGATGCTAAAGACTAATTTTAATATTAAAGAGAATAAAGGAAATAATACACCAAATTATATATAGGAAAATAATCTAATCAAATTTATTAAGAGATGAAGAAGAAAACTAAAACCTCGTAAAAACCGGTTTGACTGGAGCTATTGGCATTATCTCCATCGGGGCGCAAACTTCATGTAACACAGACTACTACAATTTAGATGATAATTTGTATGGAAACTTTGTCTCCTAATACTAAAAAGTGGAGAGACATTTTTAATCTTTCAATGATGGGGTTATACTGATGACGTAGTTAATTATACTCGTGCCATAACTGTATTGATCCAACAATTCACGCTCGATGAAGCCGCCGCCCTGCAATTCCAGCAAAATCCAGAACTATATGTTAATGACGTAAAGAAACAGTTGAACATTAATTTAACACAAGACGATGTTACTTTTTTAAAAGCGTTTACGGATCCAGAGATAAGAACAGCAATACTGAATAATGATCTTAAGGCGTTCCTTAATGTCACAGTCAAAAAAAGGTTACAATAAATCCCAACTCTCAATCAGTAAGGTTCCGCTACGTGACAGATTTAAAACAGAAAAGGATTACAATGCTTACCTTCAGAGGTTAGAACAGTACGAGCAAAAAATATGGCCCGTTACCAGTCCGCTTGAAAACGATGCTATTGCTCCCCGGCAGGCTGTTGAAGTCCCTCTTGTAGCAGTCACAATTGAGGAGCGGTTGAAGCTATAGTCGCTCATGAAGAAGTCGCCGTAGATGAAGCCTATTTGGTACATGAAAAACGGATATGCTGTCACAGATGAAGGAGCGATTAATACTGAAACAGCAATTAACAACGAAAGTTGGGTCTGGAATACAGAAAATCTTTTTCTGGGGGCGAAAGTTCCAAGGCAATGATGATGAGAGGGCTTAACAAAAGTGTACCCACATTAAGACTATGGACTGACAATTTTAACGAAATGGATTCCGAAAAAATCTACAAAGTTTTGGTCGATGAACCTGTTGAACAAATTATGGAGGTTTTTTATCCTGAAGCATCAGATAAATTCAAAGAAGAAACAAAAGCATTGCTCAAAAGGAAGTTAGAGGCAAATTATGGAATAAGTATGTGATATTTAGATTCAAGATTGGATAAAATAATTAACTTTTATCCAATCTTGAATCTAATTTTGTATAGAGAAAAACAATTTTGCTGGAAGATCACGACATTATAAGTAATAGAGGTACTGTCCATACGATAGGATAAAATCGAATCTTCAGAATAAAGTACAGTATCATTACAAATAGTTATAATTTACTTTCAATTTATAGACATTCATATTATTATAAATGTTGTTATATGAGTGAAAAAAGAATTATACTAAACTGCGTTCCGCCTGCATCTTTGAAAATACCTGTTCCGGCCTATCGATATTGAAATCATGGCTTTCAAAAAAATGGTTATAAATCTACTATAATTTACTGAATCTAATCTTTAATAAGATTGAAAAAAATATTTCACAAGTGGTAATAAATCTTTTTTTTGATCATGCAGTTTATGTGAATTATTATATTCATAAAATAAAGAAAGAAAGTTTACGCCAATCTTTGAAAAGAATTATTCAAGAAGCAATTCCATCAAAATTAATGACCGCTCCTTGATTTTTATGATCAACATATGAATGAATATGTAGATAAGATTGATCAGACTATTGAAGATATAATTTATAAGTATCATTCGAAGAATGTATTATTTTGGGGATTCTCATTGAAAATGGATGGATGGATAGTTTCTTCAATAATAGCTTAAAAACTAAAAAGTATTGTTCCACATATTCCGATAATAATTGGTGGTATAGATATCTGAAAGAAGCTAAAGCTTTTTTAAAGAATTTTCCAGAATTTGATATAGCTGTTTGGGGTGAAGGAGAAATTCCAATTATTCAATTGGTTGATATTATAGAAAACGGAGGTAATCTTGAGTAACATTGGCAATATTGTTTACCGAGATAAGACTTCAGAAATTATGACGACACGCCAGAACAATTTTTTTTCAGATCTTTCTGCGGATTATTTTCCTGATTATTCTGATTATTTTCTCCAAAAAAAAGGAATTGAATTATTATGGATCTTGTGTTATTCCTATAGAAAGAAGTCGCGGCTGCCATTGGAACAGATGTAAATTTTGTTATCTAAATCGAGGTTATAAATACCGACTCAAATCCACCGAAAACTATATGAAGAAATCGTTTATATGATTGAGAATTATGGTGTATATGAGTTTGAATTTTTAGATAATGATTTTATAGGAACAGACTTACAACAATTTGAGACATTACTTAAAGTTTTAGCTAAAATTAAAAAAATCTACCCTGATTTTAGGATAATTGCAGCAGAAGTTATAACCAAAGACTTAAACCATTCTATTATAAAAAAATATGTACGAGATTGGAGTTGATTATGTGCAAATTGATATGAAAGTACAAGTAATAATCTTTTAAAAAATTCATAAAAAACACTTTTTGCGAGTAATCTTTTTATGCTAAAATTTCGACTCAATACCGTAGACCACTTACATTTTTAAATGTCATAACGAATATTCCCTGATGAAACGCTTGACGATATACACGAAGCCATTGATAATTTGAAATATCTGAGGTTCTTTTATAAGACCTGAGATTTTCCAGCATCGCTTGATAAACCTTCATGTAAACTCAAAAAAGTAAATATTTCCCCAGCTAAAGAATCAGTTACCATTATATTCATATACCCAACCAGCATATGATTTTTTAGAACATATTATTGATGAAAATGATCGATGGATATTTTTACCTACCATAAAACGGACATTAATTACATGTGGAAGGTTTTCTTTAGGCAAATCGAGTATTTTTATCTAACTAATAAACATGAATACTTTATATCTAAAAATGATGCGATATACAAATACGTTGAATATGTAAAAGGAAATGAAATTACGAATATTGAATTTCATGAAAATTCATTGGAAGCAAAATTACTTTATTTATGTAATGATCAGGTAGTTTCATTTAAGACTCTAACAAATCAAATAACTTGTTCGACGGATAATGAATTATATGTCACAATTAATTCTCTAAAAAGACAAAGGGCTTATATATTGTAATTCAGATTATAGCGAAATTGTAGCGGTAATTGATATTGAGAATGGTAGAGCCGTCAAACCGCTACTTTTAAGCTTTTGAGTTTATTGCCATATGCGACCGAAAATTTAAGATAGAATACTTTTCTACAAACCAATATTAATTTCCTGCAAGGTATCTTTAAAACATATTTCTATGAAATGGATATATATAATTTTTTTTAATGCTTTATGCTTTTCATTTATCTGCAAATGATATGGGAGGCCGGTGGAAGGTAATATAGGATCAGATGATAAGCCTTTCTTTATAATCTTTAATATTGAGATTCATGCTGATTCAATCAGTGGGGGTAGCTGATAGCCCTAATCAGCATAAATATGGAATTCCGATTACGTCCATAATAGTAGAAGATAAAAATGTGGATATAAGATAACCCTTATTCAATCTAAATTTTAAAGGTACTTTACATCTGAAAATACC
>VOFG01002739.1_pt1 | contig 15830 bp, 26 predicted proteins | sample 5384171 | NCBI WGS metagenome assembly VOFG01 (sample SAMN12384726, study PRJNA508395) | human gut metagenome | isolation source: healthy gut F | host: Homo sapiens
GGATACGATTACACTTTCTAAATCTTCCCTTGAATTGAAAACCAATAGTTCTACAACAGTTTCTTACACCATCGCCCCGGAAAAGTCAAAGATGTCAAGGTAACATGGAAATCTTCTGGACGATCCGTTGCAACTGTGAAGCGATTCTGGCAAGATAACCGCCAAGGGGGATGGTACTTGCACGATAACTATTTCGGCAGGTGGAAAGACAGATAGTTTGACAGTTGTTGTAAAGAGTGGCCCCCTGTTTTAAGGCTCTTTATTACCAGTACTGCGACTCAACTTGGGCAGATTACGGATTAGACGGTAGCTATTTGAGCATAGATACTAATCCCTATGATTGGGATGATGATGGGTTGGCCTACCCCGAAGCATATACGGCAATTGCAGCAGTCAATGATGCGCTTGGCTTGCCGAGCTCCTTGTTTAATGATATGGGGCAAACTACTGGTGCCGACGGAAAGCAGTCTGAGACATTTAGGGGATGTTACTGTCACATGGAAATACCATCCTGACAAAGGACTTGAAGTGACGTACAAGACAAACTGAAACTGTTTTATATGGTACATGTGCCACAGCTGATGGTGCTATGCTTTTCATCATACTTATGAGATGAAGTTGAAAGATTCTCATTCTGATTGTATGTGTATAATCAAAAACATATTTTTAGTAAACTAAATTTAGAATTCAGTATTGTAGTATTATAAAATTATCTATTTTCCGGGAGCATGCAGAAAAGAAAAAGTAGGCCGTCAAAGAATATTAAAATAAAAAGGAGCTTATTAAAATGGCAAAAGTGAATGTCGTTATCGTCGATGCAACAGGCAATAAGGAGCAAAAGTCGGTCTGCCCGATGATATTAAATGTGGCATCATCATGGTAAAGCTGGTAGAAAAAATCAAGCTGCCCTCTGTTGGTCCTGACGGCAATCCGATCAGCTATAAGTTTATCCACAAAGTGACTGGCAGACAGCTTCTCGAGTCGCAAACACTTGCCGAGGCTGGCATTAGGATGGAGATGTTCTTCGCCTTCAGCCTGAGATCACGGCGGGCGGTGTATTGTAATGGGTGAAAACGCAAACACATTTGAACTGCAAAACTCTGATTTTGAAGAAGATCGCTACAGTCGTTTGCGTCTAATTCCCGTGGTGGATCAAGACCGACTGAAAAACGCTACGATCATGGTTGTAGGCGCAGGTGCAATCGGAAATGAGCTGATCAAGAACCTGACACTTCTCGGAATCGGTCGCATTCTTATCTATGATATGGATGCCATTGAAAGCACGAACCTTACCCGTTCCATTCTCTATCGTGCAAGAGATGTCGGTCGATACAAAGCCGAGGTAGCTGCGGAACGGGCAATGGAAATCAATCCGATGTCAAAGCGAAAGCATTTATCGCTAATATCATTGACGATGTTGGCTTGGGTGTCTTTCGCCGGATGAATGTTGTGCTTGGTGGCCTTGACAACCGAGAGGCTCGTCTGCAATCAACCAGTCCTGTTATAAGGTGAACCGTCCGTGGATCGACGGGGCGATTGAAGCTCTGAACGGCTTTGCAAGAGTGTTTGTCCCGGGTCAGGGGGCTTGCTATGAATGCACCATGACAGAGATGGACTGGCGCCTCATTAACAAACGCAAATCCTGTGCCCTGCTGACGCACGAGCAAATGGCCGAGGGGAAAATCCCAACTACGCCAACATCTTCTTCAGTTATTGCTGGCATTCAAGTGCAGGAAATGTTGAAACTGCTCCATGCAGATCGGAATCTTCCTACACTCGCCGGAAAAGGATATGTGTTCAACGGCCTAACTCACGATTCCTATGTCGTTGAGTATCAGCGCAAGGACGACTGCATGAGCCACGATACCTATGAGAAAATCATTGAAAAAGCCATGGTCTGCACGGACAACCTCTCAAAGAAATGCTGGCAGAGATTCGTAGTGAGCTTGGTGAAAAGGCCGTTCTTGATTTTGATCGGGATATTGCGACAACAGCAAAATGCTCCTGCGGAGAGAGTAAAGCTCTGTTTACTCCTGTCCACAAGTTGAAAGGAGAGATGCTGACCTGTCCGAAATGTGGAGCGCAGATGACATTTGACAGCGTCCATTCCATTACGGGGGACGAGAGTTTCTTGGACAAAACACCCATGGGAATCGGCATTCCTTTGCTGCATATCGTCGGAGGCAGAATCGGAATGGATACGACCTACTATGAATTCACCTCTGATGAAGCAGAAGTGTTTGAGAATCTATAAAGGAGACGCAGCCATATGACCGCAAGAATGAGACGACTTGCCTCAGACTACGAGGAAATCAAGAAAACCTTTGCCGGTCACAAGAACATCATTGTAACTCCCATCGGTGACGAACCACCCGAGAAATACCATGTTACATATTTTGTGAACGGCATCTATCTTCTGCCGGACGGTAGAATTGAAACATTGGGTAGGCATGAAGTTGAAATTACGCTTCATGCAGACTACCCCGCTACAAGCCCATCTGCAAAATTCTAACTCCGATTTGGCACCCAAACTTCCGTGATGGCCAGATTTTGCATCGGCGATATTTGGGGCGCAGGTGAGTCCCCTGAGCGACATCATCATCAATATCGGCGACATGATTCAGTATAAATCATGGAACTCTTACAGTCCTTTGTCGGCGGATGCCGCAAAATGGGCGATGGAAAACAAGCACCTATTCCCTGTAGGCAATATCAACCTTCATGTGGCCGATTACGCTTCCTCAAGGAGCCGGTTGAAATTGATGTGTTTGATGAAGAAGGAAAAATCGTAGATAGTGATGAACCCGCATCAACGGCAAAGCAGGAAAACGACAACGGTGCGCCACCAGTATCTGAAAAATCAGATGAAAATGATTTTGAAATCACAGCTGAAGAATTGGCGGAATCGAGTTTATTCCCACGGCACAAAGAATGCAAAAACCGTTTCTCACGGTGGCACGGTAAAAGGGAATAAGCTGAATTTCAAAAACTGTTTTGGTCAAAGGCCTTCTTTGGGCGTTGATTGGTGCATTTGTAGGGTTTGGAATCTCAGAACTGACCGACAAAAAACGTCACCAGTAATGTTGCTGCCGCTCGCCTCAGTGGACACTCTGAGCTTGTAGACTACTTTGAATACCGTGAAAAAAAGCAGATGCAGCTTTCGACAAAGCTTTTGACGAGTTTGAAAGTTACTGTGAAAGAAGGCAAAGATTCTGACTCTTCCACAGCCTTTAGCACTTGGTATTCTTCCGCTGCATCCTATGCAGCTAAAGATTATTTAGAGGATTATTCGACCTACGATGATAAGGCAGATAACGCACTTTATGATGCCTACAGCGATAAATATGATGGTGACGAAGATAAGCTCGGAGAGGCCATTGCTACGGTAACAAGGACTGAAACGGCTCTGTGGTCGGCAGTTATCGCACTTTTTATCGGCCTGTTTTAGGAATTGGCGAAGGGGTCTACTATGGCTCCAAGGAAAAAGCAGTCAAATATGCTTTAATCGGCGCTGGCGTATCTCTTGCCATCGGCTTTGTGAGTGGCTATCTTGCACAGTGGATGTATTCAAGCCTGTTAGGCGACGAACCTGCTGAATTTACTGCCGCGTTCGTGCGTGGCTTAGGGTGAGGCCATCATGGGACTTGGTATCGGTGTAGCCGTTGGTTTGATCAAACCCGAAAAGAAGAGAATCTTGTTCTGTTCCTCGGCGGTTTGGTCGGAGCCTTTGTTGGCGGCTTCTTATTCAACTATGTCTGCAAGGTGATTCCTAATGATGTTGTAGCGAGAGGTGTTGCTATCGTTATAATGGGTATCCTGATTGGCGTTGGTGTTGGGTTGCTCGAACAGTTTGCAAAGGCTGCATGGCTTAAGGTTATCCGTGGTGAATTTGAAGGAAAAGAATATCTTGTATTTGCCGGCACTACCAGCATTGGCAACAACGGCAAAAACACGATTGTTCTGTTCAAGGATAAGCTGGTCGGTCCGCATCATTGCGACATTACGCTTGATGGCAGCAAATATGTCTTGACTGACTGTGGAATACCAATGGGGACTATTGTCAACGGTCAGAAAGTTGCACGGCATATTCTGCGTCAGGGCGATGCCATTGCAATCGGAAATTCTGTACTTGTGTTTAATACAAAATAATGGATTTGGAGGCGAGTAATATCGTGAAGCCAGTCAGAGTGTTACTCTCTTTACTGATGGTGGCGGCGGTATTATTCGCCTCCGCTTCATCTGTAAGCGCTATCGGCTTTGATGCCGAAAAGCATATGAATCAGTTTTTGTTGTCTACTCGGGAACTTCCCTTGGAAGCGGGTTTGCCATAGGCGAGAACTGCGTTATCACAAATGCTCATGTAATTGCTGATCCCAATAATATTGCGATTGCTACTTATGATGGCGCTGAGTACGCAGCTTCTCTGCTTGGCATTAACGAAGATGAAGATATTGCCGTTCTTGTAATTGAGAATGCCACCTTCCCGTATTTAGTGATGGCGAATTTATCAGCCGTGAAAATCGGTGACGACATTTATACGATTGGTGCTCCAAAGGGAATGGCATATATACTTACCAAGGGAACGATTTCTGCAAAAAAAGAACGGATTATCAGAGAGAAGTCTTATATTCAAATTGATGCTGCAATTAACGAAGGTAACAGCGGTGGCTCCACTTCTAAATGATAGCGGCGAAGTTCTTGGAATGAACACCTTGAAAATGACCGATAGTGAAGGAATTGGCTTATCGATACCGACTGACAGAATAGAAAACTACTTGAAATCACTTGGGATTGAAACAGACGGAAAAGGCAACATACCTGATGCGGTGCAGCCACCAAATATAGTTTCTCCGATTGATAATCGATCCGATGTTGACGATAATATTGAGCAGCATGAGAAATACGCTCTGCCGACAGTAACCTATGTTGCGATCGGGATTGCAGCGGCATCGCTGCTCGGAAATATCATTTTAAGCATTTTGCTTATCTATCAAAGGAAGAAAAACATAACCCCAAAGTTCGATCCATCAGAACGGACAGATTTCGATATTGACATATGGGAGTGAGAAAATGGGAAAGCGAGTAAGGAATAGCAAGAAGAAGGCTTTACAACCCTGAGTTAACTGAGAATATGCTGCCGCAGAACATGCTTCCTATTGGAGATCGTGTTGAAGAAAATAAAATATCTACATTCTTCAATCGGTTTACAAGGAAATACACAAGTTCACACAGAACAAGACCACAAACGAAAGCGGCGGAATGCTGATTGGAACGATTCTCGAGGAGTTTGGAAAAACTAATATTATCATCTCCGGATTTATTGAAGCAAAATACTGCGAAGCAACTCCAACCACATTGAAATTCACCCACGAAACTTGGGGAATATGTTCACAAAGAAATTGAAAAGAAGCACCCCGGAAAGAAGATTGTTGGTTGGATTCACACACACCCTGATTTTGGTATCTTTCTGTCTGAATATGATAAGTTTATTCACCAAAATTTCTTTAATGAGGACTATCAGGTTGCCTACGTGGTTGACCCCATTCAGAAAATCGAGGGGTTCTATTTTTGGATAAATAAGAAAATAGAAAAATGCAAGGGCTTTTACATTTACGATAAGACCGGAGCAAAATTACATTTGATGCCGATAAGGCAGAAGCCGCAGTAACAAAGTCCTCTATCTTCAGCATCAGAAATGTTCTTATCGCCGTGCTCACTGTTGCAGTGATTCTGTTGACATTTTCTAATATTTCAACGAATCAAAAGTTATCAAAGCTTGAAGAACAGCAAAAAACGCTTGCCGAAAGTGCAAACCAAAGCCTTTCCTATATGCAACAGCTCATCTGGAGTCAGGCTGGTGAGATTCAAAAATTGAAAAACGCTTTGACTGGAAGCGGGAATTGTTGTTGAGTCAAGTGCTGTAGAGCCGCAAGATACTGTCGGAAATGATGCTTCCGGCAATTCTTCACAAACAGATAACACGCCTACGGGAAATGAGCCAAATGACATTGGCAATAGCAGTGTAGAAGGAACCGGCGAGTCGTCATCTCCTCATACACAGTCAAGTAACGACAATGAACCTTGATTAGAAGTGGAGAATGTCAGAAATTCAATTTACGGAGGACAGGCCTGTGAACGACTACACCGGGAAAATATGCCCGTATTGCAAAACTGCATTTAGGCCTGATGATGAAATCGTCATATGCAGTGAATGTGATATGCCGCACCACAAGGATTGCTGGATCGAAAATCAGGGCTGTACCACCTTCGGCTGCCTCGGAACAATCAAGACAGCTGACAATGACAACAGTTCGGTTACAACCAGAGAAATGAGCTTTGAAGATATTTCGCAGTCTGCCGGAGTAACCGTCTATTGTACAAAAATGCGGGGCGCAAAATGAAAGTACATCTTTGTTCTGTTCAAAATGCGGTAACAGATTGTCAACATCGGTGTCTGCTCAAGCACCGGCCTTTCAGCAATCAGATCCTGCAAACACAAATCCGTATGCATATGTGAATCAGCAAGGAGCTGCTTATTACCAAAAAGGAAGCAATACTACTTCTTTTTGGCTATAATACCGCAGAAATTGATGCAGACATCCAAATGCTGATTGGAGTAAAATCGGAATATTATATTCCTAAATTCCAAGAGATGAGAGCGCAAAACAAGAAAACACTTGGAATTGGCCAGCGTTTCTGATTGCGCCCTACTGGATGCTCTACCGTAAAATGTATGCTTACGGTGCGGCGGTATTGGGTATTTTCTTTTGCCCTTTCTTTACTTGGAACAACGATTGGTTCTTTGCTACCCCTATGCGGTTATATTGCCCTTGGCATTTTCGGGAACTATATCTATATGAATTTCCTTGAGAAGAAGGCAACCCAAGTCAAGGCGATGAATGAACCATATAAAAGGCAGTTTGTCATGCAAAACAGTGGAGTGAATTCTACTGCGGCGATCCTGACCGCTGTAGGTTATGCTCTCCTTGTAATCATTTTATCGTTGTAAAGAGGAGGCGTTGGATTTGGAAAAAGACTTTGATATAGAAATTCAAGATAGTCATGATGAAAACGAAGCTCATGTGCAGCTCCCTATGAATTTCCTCGCATTTGGGGAGATTGAGCATGACGATGTTAAGGTATATATCAAGCAAGATGTTTACCGGGCATTAGAAAAATACGCTTTGGCAGATGTCGAACACGAGCGAGGAACAATCCTACTTGGAAATTACTGCGAAGATCTTGGCAAGCTACATGTTATAATCTCAAATTATATTGAAGCGAGATATACGGATGCCTCGGCATCGACGCTGACTTTCACTCACAAAACATGGGACTATGTATATAAAGAACAAGGTGCAAAATACCCTGATAAAAAATAGTCGGTTGGCAGCACACACCCAAGCTACGGCATCTTCCTTTCAAATTATGATTTGTTTATTCAAGAGAACTTTTTCAATCTTCCGTTTCAAGTGGCCTATGTGATTGACCCGATTCAGAAGATTCGGATTTTTTTCAGTGGAAGAATGGGAAAATTGAGAAACTTAAGGGCTATTACATTTATGATGATGTGGGAAAATCTATAAAAAGATTGAACCTGAAAGAGAGACAACTCGCAAGCAGCCCACGCATCAAAGCGGAAAAGCATTACTAATTCTGTCTGCACTGGCAATTCTTATTGCCGGTATAAGTCTGGTCAGTATGTTCAATATGCGTAGCGCGCTAATTGAGCAGAACCGCAAACTGAAAGAATCCATTCAAACACAGCAGCAAGAGATCGACGCTATTGGGCAAGGGCAACTTTGCGATAATCAAGATGAAAACTCGTTCTCACCTAATGAACTGCTTGAAAAGATTGAATCGCAGCAGATCACCTTGGATAATCAGAAGAAAATTATCGAAGACCTTCAAGCCCAAATTGCTGAAATTCAGGCGGGTCAGACTTCATCCAGTGATTATATTGTCTACACCGTTAAAACAGGAGATACATTAGCGGAATATGCAAAAGCCTTGGTATCGAGTACCAGGCCAATCGAGAAACAATCTTAAGCTTAAACCACATTGCAAATGAAAATATAATCTATACTGGACAGATGTTATTGTTTCCTAAAGACGCTGATAATAATTTACAATAGGTTTCTTCAACTACTTTGTGCTTTTATATGCCATTAGCACACAAATCCCGGAACCTTTTTGAACCCGGGTGCGGAGGGGTGCGGCAGAAATGCCGCTTACCGCCGCACTTCCTCGCCTCCACACCCGGCACAGGGATAATATGACCTGAATCAGAATGAGTTTCCGCCATTTCACTTATTGGTTATCAAGTAAATTTTGCTGAATTGAGATAGGACAGCCCAAAAATTCTCACCGCAACGATCCATCCTGATAATGGCGTGCCCAAAGCGGAAGCAGTGCTCGGTCTAAAAAAACTCCGCGGAAAAGTTCACATTTTGCAGAGAAAGATAGGATATAGTCGCGTTTTCCTCATCCACAAGCGCATAGGCGCAATTTGTGCTCGAACTGACGGCGACAAACGAAACGCCGTCATAGAACGAACGCGTGCCGGGCGTAAATTCTGCTTCAGCCGCGCGTACTCCGCTTCAAAGTCCGAGGCGGTGTATGTGCAGGTCATGACCGCAAAGATATCATTATCAAAAAGCAGCGGAAACGGCGACGTTTCCTTTTTGAATTGATAGTCCGCGCGGACTGCACGATCCAGCGTTTCGCGGCTCGGGAAGATGGCATATGGATCATCTATGTTCCAGCCGATCAGGGCGGTTTTTCGATAAGTGGCTAGATCGGATGTCGGCGGTTGCCCATGCTCGTAGTTATACATGCCAAAACGTACGAAAAAGGACAGAATCGCCACTGCCAGCGGAACGATCAGAATGAGCAAAAATACGGTTCGAGGCCGTATGTGCCGATGGGTCGTGTGTTCCATGTGTGCCCCTTCCTTTCTTGTATATCGTGACCGACTCTACCTTTAAAAAGCAATAGCAGAAAAAAACGAAACTTGTCAACGGGTGTGTTTGTTACATAGACAGGATGCCTCTGCCGGCACAGAGGCGGCGCGGTTTTTTCCGCCGTCATGCCGCGCCCGATTGGGCGAAACGGCGGCAGAGCTGACTTTATAAAAACTATTTGATGCGCCGGGTGGGCTTGGATGCTTCAATCGTATGTCATTTTACAGGCGGCTTTGCCGTAAGACATATGGGACAAATTCAGCTCATTCCGTTATAAAACGGTGGACTCGTACGAGGAGCCGGCCATGCTTGTGTCATTGCGAAGTTTGTGCAAAAACGGAACGCTGATTTTAATCGAAAGCGCCTTCATACAACCAAGAACGCTTGTTTCTCAAACAAAACGTCTCATTTTCGTGTCATTGCGAGGAGCGCAGCGACGTGGCAATCTTTAAGCCAAAGGCATGGCATCCCATGGCGAAGCACGGAAGCACGAGGCGAGAAGAAATACCCATAACGGGAACCGCGAGACGGGCAGTATCGCCCAGTCCGCTTTCTCCGCCTCATTTTCAGATTTCGGTTCGTTCCGTTTCACCGTGCTTCGTTCCGGGATGCCGTCTCGTTCCGTCAAAGATTGCCGCGTCGGGCGCACGCGCCCTCCTCGCAATGACAAAACTGATAGGTTTTGTTGGAAAACAGAACGGTTTTCGGAACAAAACGTTTGAAAAACGATGACGAAACGTTCGAAAAACGATGCGGAGCAGCACTGCGCAGAAAGGCCGCATATGAGGTTGCAGTGCATCTCTGCGACCTGCCGTCGAACAAGGCAATCGGGCGCGCGATCGGCCGCTATCTGAACAACGGCAGATATACGGTCGCCCATGTCAGGCTGCACGTTGCTTTCGCCGTGCTTCGGGATGCCGTTGCGCTTGGGGAAGGGTTGCCGCGGCTGTATCACGGCCTCGAAGGACAGAAACGCGGTAGGTTCTCAACGAACCTACCGCGTTTGCGATTGAAACCGATAAGAATGCTGCGGATCAAGCCCCGTTGGCGTTTGGCCGATCCGCCGGTGTCAAAAGCTTGGAAACCTCCACACAAAGAATCCCTGCATGTTTCAAGCCCTGACCCGACCAGCGCTCCGGATGTCCGTCTCTGCTGATCGAATCAGCGCCTCCGTCGAGGGTCGGATTTCACTTTGAAGCGTCGCGGCGTCCCTTGAGGAAGGGCGTGAGCGGTTTATAGACCGGCATGGCGATGGCCACACAGATCAGCCCCTTGACGAGCGTAAACGGGACGTTGAAGACCCAGAGCGCCTGGAAGACGTTCTGGATCGACGGGAGAATCGCCTGATAGAACCCCAGAACGACCGGCTCGGGCAGGCCGAGGACGTTATAATAGAGCGGATAAACCACAAAATAGTTCGTTGCGACGCTCACGAGCGCCATGACGAGCGAGGCGGCCGCTCCGGCCAGCAGGGCGGTCTTCTTGGTCTTATGACGCCGATAGATCAGCCCGGCGGTCAGGGCAAACACGCCGCCGAGCAGAAAATTTGAAAGCTCGCCGACGAATCCGCTCTGCGAGACGAGCAGGTGGATCACGTTTTTCAGCAGCGCGATCGCAACGCCTGCGAGGGCCCATAGGCAAAGGCGCCGATCAGCTCCGGCAGGTCGGAAAATCGAGCTTCAGAAACGACGGGACGAGCGGGATCGGGAATTCCAGATATTGCAGCACGACGGCCACGGCCGTCAGGACGCCGATCCCGGCGAGGGTGCGCGCTCCGGCGCGCTTTTTTCGGTTGTTCATGAAAAGTCCTCCAAACAAAAAATCGACTCTGAGCCAATTATCCTCAGAGTCGAAATGACATCTTCTTCCATCCAGACTTCAGGCCCCTGTGAGAGCCTGTTACTGTCGGTTCCGGAATTGCACCGGATCCTGCGCCCGAGGACGCTCGCGGACTTTACCGCCGGTCGGGAGTTGCACCCTGCCCTGAAGATCCTTGTTCAGTTAGCATCAGTATAGCACGGCTGCGCGGAATATGCAAGGCTTTTCTTTTTTGAGCCGTTGTGCTATACTGCTATTGATCCGCTGCGGAGGATTCCGGGGTCGGCTCGGCCGACGTGCCCGGCTCTGCGGTCGGTGCGGCGGATTCCGTCGCGGGGGCGCTCTCCGACGGCTCGGTGGCCTCGGATCCCGGCACGCAGCTTCCGGTGTCGAAGCCGCAGATCAGCCCGTCCGGCCCGGCGTCGGTCACGTCGCCGCCGATGATCCGGCAGTCATAGACCAGCAGCGTCGCATAGACCTTGCCCTTTGCGTCGGGGGCGTTGAGCACCTCGTAGACATAGCGCTGGACGTCCTTGCCGACATAGGACGTCAGGTCGAAGCCCTGACTTTTTTGCAGCGCATTATAGCGCTCCATGACGTCGTTGCCGTCGATCTCCGGGATCGAGACGGTCTGCGTCTCGGTCGGCGCGGCCGAAACGCTCCGGCCGTGCGCGGCCAGAAAGGCGAGGCGCTCCTCGTTTGTGCCGCCTGCGGGCAGCGTGGACGGCGCTTCCTTGCCGCCGCAGACGATCAGAACGACGACGAGGATCACTGCCAGAACGGCCAGCGCGCACACGATCAGCTTCGGCTTGGAAAGCCGTGCGGTCATGATGAACATGAAATCCCTCCAAAGCAATCATTTTTTGAATCGGTGTTACACTGTATGTCCCATGCGGGACAAATATGCACAAGGAGAACGGACGCAAATGCAGCGATTGGACAAATATCTCTCCGAGGCGGGCGTGGAATCCCGGCGCAAGCTGCGCGACATGATCCGCGCGGGGCGCGTGAGCGTCAACGGCGCGGTGATGCGCGAGCCGGAGGGAAAGCTTGACGAAAAGACGGCCGTCGTGACGCTCGACGGCGTTCCCGTCGCGGCCGGGAACCGGCGCGTCGTGCTGATGATGAACAAGCCGGCCGGATGCGTGACGGCGGCGCGCGACCGCGATTTTCCGACCGTGATGGAGCACCTCCCGCCGGAATATGCCAAGCTGATGCCGATCGGCCGGCTGGATAAGGACACCGAGGGGCTGCTGCTGTTTACGAACGACGGCGATCTTGCGCACCGGCTGCTCGCGCCGAAGCGCCATATCGAGAAGACCTACTACGCCGAGCACCTCGGCACGGTCACGGAGGAGGATATCCGGGCCTTTCGCGAGGGCTGTGTCCTGCGCGAGGGCGTCCGCTGCCTGCCCGCCGTGCTCGAGCCGATCGGGGAGGGACGCAGCATCATCCGTGTCTGTGAGGGAAAATATCATCAGGTACGCCGCATGATGGCCAGCCGGAGGCTGCCGGTCGTTTATCTCCGCCGGGTCGCTGCGGGCGGCGTGGAGCTGGGGGAGCTTCCGCTCGGAATGACTCGTGAATTGACGGAAAAGGAAATTTCCGGTCTGGAGTCTGTGAATTTTGACGAAAAATTTTTTTGAATTCACGGAACTATTTCGACAAAAAAACGTCTTGTACTTTGGGTACAATGACGAAAAATAGGAAAAATTCCATAAAAACCAACGCCAGTTTTGAAATAAACTGTCCAAAAGCACTTGCAATCTTCTGAAAAATAGGGTATGATAATAGACAGAAATTTGTCGAAAGTCGGCATTTTCCCGAAAAGCGAAGGAGGACGACTCATGTCAAGTCGGATTTTTCAGAACGTTGCAGAACAGCTCACGCAGGCATCTCAGAATATTATCAGTGTTATGGACATTGAGGGCAACATCATCGCCTCGGGCGACACGTCCCGGATCGGCGACCGCGAGACCGAAGGCCATTGCGGCGATCGCCGCAGCGCCGGAAGCACCGGTTACATATGCAGGAAAGACCTTCTTCGCGCTGAAGGGCTGGAACCCCTCCTATGGCTTTGCCGTCCTGGTGGACGGGGACGACGCCGCAGCGGACGCCGTCTGCCGGATGTCGCAGGTCTCGCTGAATTTCACAAAGGACTATTATGAAGAGAAGCACGACAAAGGGAACGTTCGTGAAAAACATCATCACGGACAACATTCTCCCCCGGAGACATCTATATCCGCGCCAAGGAGCTGCACTTCCAGACGGACTGCGCGCGCGGTGCTGCTGATCCGGCAGCGCGGCCGTGCGGACGTTGCCGTGGTGGAGCTGCTGCAAAGCATGTTCAACGATCCGGGGCAGGATTTCGTCATCAGCGTCAACGACGGATATTGCGCTCGTGCGGCAGGTTTCGCCGGAGACGACCGGCGAGGAGCTGACCAAGCTCGCCCGCACGATCGAAGACCGCCTCAAAACAGAGCTGTTCGCCCGCACGACCATCGGCATCGGCACGGTCTCCGAGCATCTGCGCGAGCTGGCTGATTCCTATAAGGAAGCTCAGGTCGCCATTGAGGTCGGCAAGGTGTTCGACACGGAGAAGACCATCATCAACTATGAAAATCTCGGCATCGGCCGCCTGATCTATCAGCTCCCGACGACCCTCTGCGAGATCTTCCTCTCCGAGGTCTTTAAGAAAAGCTCGATCGATTCGCTCGATCAGGAGACGCTTTTCACCATCAATATGTTCTTTGAAAACAGCCTGAACGTCTCCGAGACGTCCCGCAAGCTGTTTGTCCACCGCAACACGCTGGTCTACCGTCTGGAAAAGATCAAAAAGCTCACCGGGCTGGATCTGCGTGAATTCGACGACGCGATCATCTTTAAGGTCGCGCTGATGGTCAAGAAATATCTGGCCTCGCGCGAGAACCGAATGCTTTGATCGCAGCCTCCTGCGCACCCGATGCGCTGAAAAAAGAGATAAGGTGCTATTATGATTGATTTTGTAAACGTAACGAAGACCTACGAGACCGGGACGCACGCGCTCAACGGCATCGACCTGCACATTGACGACGGCGAGTTCGTCTTTCTGGTCGGCGCGTCCGGCTCGGGCAAATCGACCATGATCAAGCTGCTCACGGCCGAGCTTCAGCCGACCGGCGGCTCGATCAACGTCAACGGCTATCAGCTTGAGAAGATCAAGCGCCCGCGATTCCCTATATGCGCCGCACGCTGGGCGTCATCTTTCAGGATTTCCGCCTGATCGACAATAAGACGGTCTATGAGAACGTCGCCTTTGCGATGCGCGTGATCGGCGCGTCGTCCAAGGAGATCAAGCAGCGCGTGCCCTATGTGCTCGAGCTGGTCGGTCTTGAGAACAAGGCGCGCCGCCTGCCCAACGAGCTTTCCGGCGGCGAGCAGCAGCGCGTTGCCATTGCGCGCGCGCTGGTCAACAACCCCAGCATGATCATTGCCGACGAGCCGACGGGCAACCTTGACCCGGCGCGCTCCTTCGAGATCATGCTGCTGCTCGAGCAGATCAACGCCCTCGGCACGACGGTTTTGGTCGTCACGCACGAGAAGGGTCTGGTCGACCGCTTCACCAAGCGCGTCGTTGCGCTCGAGGCGGGTAAAATTGTCAGCGACGGAATGGATGGGTACTATAACTATGAAGAAGAGCAGTAATTTCGGTTTCCTGCTGGGCGAGGGCGCCCGCGCCATGTTCAAGCACGGGTTCATGTCCTTTGCGGCGGTCTGCATCACGGTTGCCTGTCTGGTCATCATCAACAGCTTCCTGCTGATCTGCTACAACCTGAACCTCATGGTCGACGATGTGCAGAAGCAGACGCGTATCGTTGTCTGCGTCGACGAGAATTACACGGAGGCCGAGGCCAAGAGCGTCGGCTCGAAGATCAATCTGGTCGACAACGTCAAGGAGGCGAAGTTCGAGTCGCGCGACGAGGCGCTGCAAAACTTCATCGGCGATTCCGACGCCTCCCTGTATGAGGGGCTGGACGCCAGCGCCATGCGCGACCAATTCGTCGGGTCCTTGAGGACAAGCCAAGGTCGCCGAGACGAAGCGCGCGCTCGAAAAGGTCGACGGCGTCGTGGCAGTCTATGCCGACCGACGCTGGCCAATGCGCTGGCCACGATCCGCACCGTGCTCTATATCGCCGCCGGCGCGATTGCCGCCGTGCTGCTGGTCGTTTCGCTCATCATCATTTCCAATACAATCAAGCTGGCCATGATGGATCGCCGCGAGGAGATCGCGATTATGAGATGGTCGGCGCGACCAACCGCTTCATCCGTCTGCCGTTCTTCGTGGAGGGCTGTCTGCTGGGGCTGTTCGGCTCGGTGCTGTCCTTCTTCATCGAATGGGGGCTTTATGAGGTCATCCGCGACGCCATTCTCGGCACGAATCTGAAGGTTCTGACGGTCGTCCCGTTCACGGACGTGCTCGCGCCGATGGCGCTCATCTGCGCGGTCGCGGGCTTCTTCATCGGCATCTTCGGCAGCCTGATGTCCATCCGCCGCTTCCTCAAGGTCTGAGCGGCGCGCCCTTTTCCGGACGAAAGGAGGATTCCAATGTATCAGTACAGAAGAATTATCATCTCCGGTATCGCAGCTCTGCTGGTGCTCTCCATGCTGGCCGGGCTGATCGTGATGATCGTTCAGGCAAAAAGCTCGGACGAAATTCAGGGAGAGATCGACAGCCTGCAGGAGCAGGCCGAACAGTTGGCGTCCGACCGCGAGGCGCTGAATGACGAAATCGCGGCCAATCAGGAAAAAACGCTCTCCATTGTGGAGCAGAAGTCGCAGCTTGACCGCGACATCGAGCTGACACAGCAGGAGATCGAGAACACCGGCGAGCAGATCCACCAATACAGCTGCCTGATCGCCGAGAAGCAGGAAGAGCTGGACGAGCTGGGCAGGAGCAAAGCGACCTGCTTCAGCACTACAAACTCGGATGCGCACGATCCAGGAGCGCGGCGGCATTTCCCGCTGGGCAGTCATCCTGCACGCGGCGGATTTCGCCGATATGCTCAACCG
>VOFG01002452.1_pt1 | contig 15828 bp, 18 predicted proteins | sample 5384171 | NCBI WGS metagenome assembly VOFG01 (sample SAMN12384726, study PRJNA508395) | human gut metagenome | isolation source: healthy gut F | host: Homo sapiens
TTGGAGCGCTTGTTATCCGACGCGTGGAGCATGAGAAGCTTTGGCCGGGCAAAGCACGGCGGCTCAAACTCCAGAAGCCGCTGTGCCAGCTGGCGCAGCTGGTGCGCATAGGTCTGCTCCCAGCTCAGATGCAGGAGCCCAGCCTGGATATGCTGGTTATAAAGAGAGCCCGTCCCCTCGACGAGCGGCTTGCCGGGAAACGCGCAGCCTGCCTGATTTGCCGCAAGAACCAGCTCCCGCGCGGTCTGCTTCGTATAAAGCTCCCCTGCCCCGTCGACGATCACGCCGCCATAGCTGCCGGACAGACAGTCCGGATGCTTCCGAAGCGTCCGCAGCAGGCGGCAAACCGTCTCATCCGGGCCGTATTCATCCAGCGCGGCGGCAAAAAGCAGGCGGCAGCCCGCCGCCTGTTCGATTCTCTCCGGCGGAAGCTCCTTCACGCGGAGCCCGGCCAGCGCCTGCGGCAGCAGGCGCTCCAGCCGCGCACTATGGCCGATGCGCACCAACGTCAGTTCCTGTTCCATGTCAGTATTCGAACGCCTCCAATGCGGTATGCGTCGTTTGTAATTCTTCCAGAAGCGCGGGGGCGATCTTCTCCCGGATGAGGCTGACGCCGAACGGCGTCATGCGGCTGCGGCAGCCGAAATACGCGCCGCCGAGCGGCACCGCACCGAAGTGCTCCTGCCCGCGCACGAGCCGCAGAATGCTCACCGCGGCGGAGGACAGTGCGGGAGCCAGATACGGCTTGAAGCCAAGCTCCCGCACGCGCAGATTCGCCGTGCGGGTCTTTTCGGTCAGCCTTGCGGAGAGGGCCGCGTCATAGTCCGGGCCGCAGCTGTTCGCGCAGACGAGTCCCTGCCCGTGCGGGCCGTAGACGCGCAGCTTCTCTTCATTTAATCCCAGCTGCCGCGCGTAATATGCGCAGCGCGCGGCCATCACGCCGAGGCCGAAGCCCTGAATCTGCTCGGGAAGCAGGCCGAAAAATCATACTCCCCTGCCCCGTTCTGATTGCTTTGCAGAAAAACAGAGCGCGACAGGTGGTCGACCGGGTCGGAGATCTGGCAGAACAGGCCGGTGAAGCCGGTGCTGCGCGCCATGCGGGCATACGCGCCCACCATGGCGCGGTTGGCCTCGTACTGCGCCATACGCACGTCCTTCACCGCCGTATCCAGTCCCGGCACGCCGCGCGAAGCCGTAAACGCAAACAGGTCGCAGGCAAACAGGTCCTTTTCCTCACAGATCACGATCTCCGGCAGCGGCTGGCCGTCCGGCGAAAGCACTTGGTTCAGCTCCAGCTCGTACCGGGCGCATTGGGCCTTGTTGGGGTCAAAGATCTGGATCCTGGAAAACTCATGTCCCAGCAGCTTCAGCGCCAGCAGCGCCGTGCCGCCCACGTCGCCAAGGCCGACGAGTGTCAGGACAAGACCGGTTCGCTTCGGCCGCTGCCACGCCTCCAGAACGGCAAATGCGTTTTGGAAGCAGACGTTCAGAACGCCCGCCCCATGTGCGCGTACAAAACCGGCCAGCTCACCGGAGGCCGGACTGCACGGCGTCAGGCAGCGGACAGTCTCAGGCTCGGAAAGCTCGGCCAGATCATGGATATAAAATAATCCGCGCGAGCACAGCGGAACGCGCCGCACGAGAAACACCAGCGGCGCAAACGCAACGCCGCACGGCCGCGCGTCCTGCGGAAAAAGCGTGTTGTCCTCCGCGCAGAGACAGAAGGAATGCCATTGCTTCAGGATCATAAACTCAACTCCTGCTTTGGTGTCGGATAAAAAGCTTGGATGATGCGCGGACGGACTGCGGCGTCCCAAAGCCTTCCCCGCCGGGGAAGGTGGCCCGAGGGCCGGATGAGGGTCGGGGAGCAGTGCCGAATTGCTGAAACTGCCAGACAAATCGGAAAATCAGACTTTTGGTTTACGGTTCACCGTCCGCCGCAGCCGTTTATTCTTGTCCCGTCCAATACTGCGCACCCCAGTGCTCGAAGTCCCATTTGGGGCTGTAGTCGTTGCATTCGTAATCGACGTAATAAAGCCGGTCGACGGACAGAACGAAGTTATTCGGATAATAATCGATATTCAGATGAACGGGATACAGGCGGGCGCACATGGCTTTCAGCTGCCGGAGACAGAAGCCCGGGAGCCGGTTTTCCGCGATCAGCTCCGCTGCCGTGGGGCCGGGGATGTATTCCTTGAGAATGCGCTCGTTTTCCGTGTCGACGTCCAGCAGGCGCGGCATGGGGATCCCGGCGGACAGGAGCCGCTCATAATCACGCTGCTCGGCGGCAAGCTTGTCCCCGAACTGATAATACTCGCATGGCTCGTGGTGGATCTGCTTGACGACGTATTCGCCGCGCTCGTCCGCGGCCAGATAGGAATAGCCGCCCTTTCCCTTGCCGAGCAGCCGCCGGATGGAAAGCACTCTGCCGTTTACTGTGATCTGATCTTCCATGTCTCTCGCCTCCATACGCCTCAGCATAGCAGACGCGCGGGGCGTTTGTCCAGCAAAAATCCGCTTCGCCGGAAATACTGGCAGATTGAATAAAATACCGTTTGAATTTCATTCATTTTTCACAAGTTCTTCTTGCATTTTGCTCGGAAGCGTGTATAATGATGTGTGCAAAAAAGTAGAAATGAAGGAATTTGAAATGCGCACGCTGTTATCATTATCTGTTGCGGTTCTTGCGGGTCTGCTGATGACCCGCGTTGCAAAGCCGCTGAAGCTGCCGTCTGTGACGGCGTATCTGGTCGCGGGTGTTCTGATCGGGCCGTACTGCCTGGGTCTGCTCGGCATTGAGGGCCTTGGCTTCCCGACGCAGGAATCCGTAGACAGTCTGTCGCTGATCTCCGAGGTCGCGCTGGGCTTCATCGCATTCTCCATCGGCAGCGAGTTCCGCGTGTCCGAACTGAAGCACACAGGCAAGCAGGCGTTCGTCATCGGCGTTTTACAGGCGCTGGCCGCGACGTTCCTGGTCGATATCGCGCTGATTGTGATCGCACTGCTTACAAACGGCAGGCTGTCCATCGCGCAGGCCATCACGCTCGGCGCCATCGCCACGGCAACGGCCCCTGCCGCAACGCTCATGGTCGTGCGGCAGTACAAGGCAAAGGGCCCGCTGGTCGATCTGCTGCTGCCCATCGTCGCGCTGGACGATGCGGTCGGCCTGATCGTGTTTGCGGTGTCGTTCGGCATCGCAAAGGCGCTCAACACCGGCTCGTTCGATGTGATCTCCATCGTCGTCGATCCGCTGATCGAGATCGTGTGCTCGCTGGCGCTCGGCGCACTTGGCGGCTGGGTGCTCACGCAGCTGGAAAAGCTGTTCAACTCCAACACCAACCGTCTGAACATGACCATCGCATTTGTTTTCCTGACCTCGGCGCTGGCCATGGCGGAATTCAAGATCGGCCCTGTGACCATCGGTTTCTCGTCGCTGCTGACATGCATGATGCTGGGCACGCTGTTCTGTAACCTCTGCCCGCTGTCGGGTGAGATCATGGAAAAATCCGACCGGTGGACAAGCCCGCTGTTCGCGGCGTTCTTCGTCATCTCCGGCGCAGGGCTGGATCTGGGCGTGTTCAAGGACGGTATGATCGTTCTCATCGGCGTTGTGTATATTCTGACGCGCTCGCTTGGCAAGTATCTCGGCGCGCATTACTCCGCAAAGCTCATGAAATGTGAGCCGCAGATCTGCAAGTATCTCGGCATCACGCTGCTGCCGCAGGCCGGCGTCGCGCTCGGTATGTGCGTGACGGCGCGCCAGCTCGGCGCGGAGGGCGATCTGATCCGCAACATTACGCTGTTCGCCATTCTGATCTACGAGCTGGTCGGCCCGCTGCTGACCAAAATGGCCCTGCAGGCCGCAGGCGAGATCCATCCGATGGACGAAGCCGTCCGCAACCGCCGCCAGCACAAGCTGGAACAGGCCAACGCGGAAAAGAAATAATACGCAGGCACAAAAGCAGCCCCGGCCGCATGGCCGAGGCTGCTTTGCGCAGGTTGCTTATTTAATAACGCCCTTCTGCAAAATCACGTTGGCGTAGATGGCAGTTTCGCCGGACTGGAGGATGCAGTAGGTCTTGCGGGCCTCGTCGTAGAATTCGAAGCGCTCATAGCTGCCGAAGGCGGCTTCGCCGCGCGCGTCGTATTTGGCGACGATCTTTTTATATTCGTCCCAGATGGGGATCTCCATGCCCCTGTCCTTCTCGGCGACCTGCATGATCATGACCGGGTGCTCGACATATTCGTCCAGCGGGATGACCTGCAGGATGGCGTCGAGCAGCTCGGGCACGCCGTGGCCGTCGGCACGCAGGAAGACGCAATTGTTGGGCTTGGCCATGGATGCGCCGGGGAAATTGCCGTCGCCGATGCAGATGCGGTCGCCGTGGCCCATTTCGGCCAATACCTTCAGAAGCTCCGGGGAAAGGATGGGCGGGATGTTTTTCAGCATGGTTCAAATACCTCCTGTTTGATCGGGCCGCCCGTTGACTTCGGGCAGCAAAGACAATAAAATATGCATATGCATTTTTTGATTTTAGGAGACACTGCAATGGATTACGCACAGCAGCTTGCATTTTTCGCAAACATTCTGGAGCAGAAGCGCCTCGTGACCGCGCTGGAGGGCAACGCCTCCATCATAGACCGGGAAACCGGATTGACGTATATCACACCGTCCGGCCGGATGAAGCTGCTGCTTCAGAGGGAGGATATCAGCGTCATGGACGAAAGCGGTACGCAGATCGGCGGGCGCGGGAAGCGGTCGAGCGAGTATCTGCTGCACGAGGCCGTCTACCGGGCGAGGCCGGATGTGAACGCCGTCGTGCACTGCCACTGCCCGTATCTGACGGCGTATGCGCTGCGCTACCAGGACTTTATCGTCCCGGAAGACTGCTCGCTGCACGTTGTATTTCAGCGGTTCGTGTGCCTGCCCTACGGCAAAAACGGGACGCACGAGATCCACAAGGGCATCGAGGCCGCGCTGGCGCACAGCCCGCTCTGCCTGCTCGGCGGACACGGCGTTGTATGTGTGAGCGCTTCCATGGAAAGCTGCATCGGTCTGCTGGAAGCGGCGGAAGGGCTGGCGAAGACGCTGTGGGTGGCGAAGCAGATTTAAAATTCTCCGCTTAGAAAAACGCTGTCCTGTAGGGGCCGACGACTCTGTCGGCCCCAAAATGCTGCGAATTCGCCGTGGATTACAGAAAAAGCACTGTGTTCTGCGGGCGGACAGAGTCGTCCGCCCCTACAACGAAGTGGTGTCACGCTCTGGTGTGGAACGCCTCCTTGAGGCTGGGGTAGAGCATGGCGTAGCGTTTTTTGGTGAGGGCGTAGGCTTCCTGAACCGCCAGGTCGGGTTCAATGTCGCCGCTCATGCGGATGTGGCTGCACGCCTCGGGCAGATTCCCGAACAGGCCGATGGCAACGCCTGCGGCTGCCGCCGCGCCGAGGCTCGTGGCGCTGTCGGAGAACGTCGATACATCGTGGAGCGTCACATTGCACACATCGGCAAGGATCTGCTTCCAGAGCTTCGACTTGGCCCCGCCGCCGATGATGCGCAGCTCCTCGATCTGCTGCTTTTCGCGCATGACGTCTAGGATCTGGCTCAGGCCGCAGGCCGTGCCCTCCAGAACGGCGCGGAGGAAATGCTCCCGCTTGTGCGTGGTGTTCATACCGAAGAAAACGCCCTGCGCCTGCGCGTCGAAGACGGGAGAGCGCTCGCCCTCCAGATACGGCAGGTAGATAAGGCCGCCCGCGCCTGCCGGAGCGGTCGCCGCAGCGGAATCAAACGCACGCGCGGAGGCGACCTCGAACAGATCCATGGCCCATGAGACAGAGCGTCCGGCGCACTGCTCGGTGCCGAAGACGTTGCAGCCGTGGCCGTCGAGCGCGTAAATATGGAATACGCGGTGCTGCGGGTCGATGAACGGCGCGTCCATCTGACCGGCGATCCATGCGGTGGTTCCGAGGCTGAGATAGAAATCGCCCGGCTTTGCCACGCCTGCGCCGACATTGGCGCAGGCCCCGTCTCCGCCGCCGACGGACACGGGAATGCCCGCACGCAGACCGAGGCAGCCCGCCGCTTCCTCCGACAACCGGCCCGCGATCTCGCAGCTGGTGTGGATCTGCGGGAATTTATCCAGATCGACGCCCACGTTATGGAACATCTCCGTGTCGTACTGCCGCGTTTCCAGATTCATGAGCAGCCCGTGGGACGCGTCGGACATATCGGTCGTCTCCATGTGGCCCGTGAGGCGGTAGACAAGATAATCCTTCGACTGCAGGATGCGGTATGTACGGGCGTAGAGCCCCGGCTCGTTCTCCTTCAGCCAGAGCGTCTTGCAGAGGGTGGATGCGGGCGAAAGGACGTTGCCGCAGATCTCATAGAAATAATCCCGGCCAAATCTGGCGCGCAGGGCGTTGGAAATGGCCAGCGCGCGGGTATCGGCGTGGATCATGGCGGGGCGCAGCGTCTGCCCGTCCTTGTCCATGGGCAGGCAGCCGAGCATATGGCCGGAAACGCCGATGGCGTCGACACGCTTGACGTATTCGGGCGCAAGCTCCCGCAGCATCATCATGGCGCGCACGGCGCTCATCCACCAGTCGGCGGCCTCCTGTTCGCAGCCGCCGTTCGGGTAGTGGTGCGTGGGATAGGATGTTGTGACGTTGCGGATAATATTGAGATTTTCATCGACCAGCGAGGCCTTCAGGCCGCTGGTTCCGATATCGAATGCCAGTAGTGTGCTGTGCAAATTGAATCACTCCATGTTCGGGATACCGGATAGGCTCCGGTGGGGAATGCCCTGTTTTATTGTACAATATCCCGCAGGAAAAGCAAAGCACTATTTTACGAAATGACCAAAAAAGACTGATACGAAACGCGTTCCTTACAAGGCGCATCCGTGTTTTTTGCGTTCTGACAGACGCTTCATCCTGCGCAGAACCGTCCCGGCATCGATCCCCCGGCGCTTCATCGCCCGGAATATTTCAGGGAACCGTCACGAAAACAGAAAATGCAACCTGCAGTTTACCGTTAGAACGTGCAAAATGGTGGTATTTCGCAGCATGAATCAGTATCATGAAGGAACACTGGAATTCCAAAACGGAGGGTATCAGCATGACATTAGGCGGTAAGCTTGCCATACTTTTCTACGTGGTACTGTATAACCGTATGATGGCGTATGTGGAAAGCCGCGCATACATGGGAACGTCAACACAGATAAAGGGCGCGTTTGTTGTGACGTTCAGAAAGGAAACGGCGTAACCGCAGGTCATATACCCGAAGCCGCCGGTTCCCGGCATCCTTCCGGAACACAGGCTGAAATTCGCACCCGGCCAGCAATTGTGCTGACCGGGTGCTTTACGTTGTGTATTGTTATAAGGGTCATTGATATGCGCACAGGAAGCTGTTCGTCATGTCCAAAGCGCCTGCGTATAAATGCCCTCCGTCTTCATCCTCGCCACAGCCTCCCGGACCGAATCCAGATCCTCGCGGTAGGTCACGCCGTACCACGCTTCTTCGCACGGCAGCACCTGCACGCTTGCAGACTTGTCCGCCAATTGTGCGTTCACCACAAACGGCAGGAAATATTCACACTTGAGCGGATTGGCCGGAATGGCGTCGTTCAAAAACGCCCCCATACGGTTCCAGAGCTCATCCAGCACGCGCGCCGAGAATCCCCAGAGGTTCATCGACACAATTGTATCGCCCGCCAGCGGGAAGAACTGTACGCCATCCTCGGTATATTCGGCATCCGCGCCCTTTTTGTAGATCTTCGTGCGCTCTGTCACGCCGGTCAGCATCCCGTTTTCGATCTCACACACGCCGCGGGCCACGGAACCGAACTCCGTCACCGTGTTTTTCAGGCGGTAGCCAACCATGGCGTACTTGCTCGCGTCGGTCTGCGCCTCCAGAAAGCTGTAAATCTCCGAAAAGGCCGTACGGCCATAGAAATCGTCCGCGTTGATGACGGCAAACGGTCCGTTTACCGTACCCCTGCAGCAGGCCAGCGCGTGACCGGTCCCCCACGGCTTCGTCCGTCCTTTCGAATTTCAATGCCCTCCGGCAGACGGTCAAGGTCCTGATATACATAAGACACATGGAAATACCGCTCCATGCGGTCGCCAATGCACGCCCGGAATTCTGCTTCCATCTCGCGCTTGATGATAAACACAACGTCGCGGAACCCCGCACGCCAGCTATCAAACAGAGAAAAATCGATTATGATATGCCCCTCCGGATCGACCGGTTCAATCTGCTTGAGGCCGCCAAAGCGGCTGCCCATGCCCGCAGCCATGATCACAAGGGCCGGCTTCTGTTTGTCCATTTTCCTGCCTCCTATTTCGGGTTATCTCTATCTTATCCATCCCGTTCCTATAAGGCAATCCTTTTTGTCGTTTTGTGCACGATTTGATAAATTTCATGGAGCATTTGAAAAAAGAGGCTATGGGTTTAACTATAGATGAACACATTACAGTGGCTGATTTCTGTAATTTATTCTTTCGACTTGTCTTTACTCCGCAATCTCGTCGGTCGCTTCAATTAGGTTTGTCACGACCTGATTGAGCTGCGCGGCGCTTTTTGATGTAATAACCGGCACACCGGTCTGCTCTCGATGGCCTTCCGTGCATCGCCCGCGACCTTACCGCCGGAGCGTGCAACCTCGACGTTTTCACGCAAACCTTCCGGCGCTTTCTGCTTGGAAATCTCTGTTGTCGTGGCTTCCGCCAGCATATTGAGGACCAGTTCCAGCGTCGTCATATTGTCGCGCAGGTTTTCTTTCTTCAAGCCCTTGAGATTTTTATACTGCCGCGTGTTCATGCCGGACCACGCTTTTGTAATCTCGTCGGTCAGAATCGCGTATTCCACGCCTTTCTGTACGCCGCGCGCATCCCATTCGTCGGTCAGCTCCTTGCGCACCTGAATGGCTTGCAGGCGCTGGTTGATCCATTCGCGGCTGTAGCCCTTCTTGAGATAGGTTTCCAACGCGCGGTCGATGGTCAGCTCCGGGTCGATCGTTTCCTCGATCCGCTCCCGGCCAACCTGTGCCAGCCAGAGCTTGAACGGCTCGGCTTTGGGTGAGGGAATAGACTGGATGATGCGCAGGAGCTGTTCCGTGTCGGCTACGTCGGTATTGTAGCGTTTTCCGTCCTTTGGCGACTTCAGTTTCAGTTGCTGACAATTTGTCAGCAACTGATCTGCGCCCTTTTTTTCCGCGCTTTTCAGCACCGCCCAATAGGTACTGCACCGCGTGTCGGGATCCGGCTGGTCGGTCAGTACAGCTACAACATCGACGATGGAAAAGAACCATTCTTCTTTTTCTGCATCCCATGCAGTGCGGATGCGCTTGTTCTCAAAAAGCTGGATTCGATCATCCCGTGTCATGTCCTCATCTCCGTTCCGCTTTTCTATATTATAGCATATTCTTTTGCTTTAGTCGATCTGTTACCTCAACATGCATTTCATATTCAACTGGTCTTATGGAAAAGCTGCCGCTCAGGTATGTGGGTACCATCTTATAGCACGGGATATCTTTTTCACAGCATATTTGATAAAGTGTATTCGCTGCCTCCTCGTCTGTTCGCACCCCTATATAAACAGCTGTCGGTTTCAGGCTATAGATTCGGCAGAAAAGCGTATTATCCGGTAACATAGAAATCATTCGCCACTCGTTTTCGTAGCTCCAAACCGACGATTTTGTAAGCAGGCTCTTTACAATTACCAAAAGGTCTTCATAAAATGGTTTGATTGCAGTATGCGCCAAATCCGCCATACGAGAAAGCAGCAGCGGCAGGATGATCTGGGATGCATCATACCGTACATCCGTATATATCATGGGCGCAATTGCAGGGGACATCATCAGACTGGTACAGTGCTGAATGTCCGCACACTTTTCAGAACAGGCTGTTAAAATTTTTTGAAAATCATACTCTATGCAAAAGCCCCGATGGCTGTCCGCGTAATGTCCCCACATTGCCGAATTGTCATTTGACTCTGTAAAGCAGGCAATGCTTCTCCGCTTCTGCTCATCAATCAACGTCCGATAGAACACCTTTTCAAATTCATCCTGACAACATTCTAATAAACGCAGTGCATTTTCACGGAATAGCGAAAAAGGTTTCTCGAGTGCCTCAGGTTGAATGTCTTCCGGGAGAACTGAAAAAAGCCATTGAAGCTGTTCTTCTGAGAATATGCTTTGAAGAGCTGGCACGCTACCTCCGTTTTTATATGCGCGGTATTTTTCTGCGATCTGCCCTATATCCATTTCCCTTTTTAATAGTTCCTTCGCGCGTTCCGGATCATAATGGGGCATACATTCAAACGGATCATTAAATGAAAAAATGGAACTGCCCCATATTTCATCCTTTCGGAGCGCGTCAAAAGTATGGTCGTTTACAGCCCGATAACGATACAATCTTGATGGTATATTACTTTGAACCCATGTGCGGATTTTTTCGTGCTGCTGTCTGATGATTGCGGAATCTGAAATCGATTCATAAAATGTACCGTAAAGCAAAGCGCAGAATTCTTCTCGATTTGTCATATGTTTCCCTCCAGTGCAGCTTTATATGTTGATATTATAACATATTTCGTTTTCTTTTTATTGATTTTGCCTGCAAATAAAACGTTCAGAATTATATCACCATCTGCTATACTTATCCTCCGAAAGGAGCTGATCGTATGAACAGCAAACACACATCGGAAGAAAAACAAAATATCATCACTGCCTACAAAGCAGGGAAACGCGTTTCTCTGCTCGTCACCGAAACAGGAATCCCACGCAGCACGATTTATGCATGGCTTACCGATGAACGAGCCGAAAATTCTGAGAAGGGAACAAGTTTTACGCTGCGTGAATATCGCAGCTTGGAAAACAAGGTGAACCGGTTGAAGGGCATCATTGAAATCCTGCAAAAAGCGCCCTGCACCGCGACCGCACCGCTGGAAGACCGGCTGTATGCGCTCGATGATCTGCATGACCAATACAGCGTTCATATGCTCTGTGATGCGCTCTGCGTACCGCGGGGCACTTTTTATAATTATCTGCTGCGCAGCAAACGCGGCTGCGCTTGGTACGACAAACGCCGGGGGAGCTTCGTCAGAAAATTCAAACAGTCTACGATGACGGCCGCCAGATCTACGGTGCTGGAAAAATTGCTGCCATCCTGAAGGAACAAGGCTGCCGCGTCAGCGAACAAATGGTGCGTGAACTAATGCAGGATATGGGGCTGTGCAGTATCCGTCAGGGCGCGAAGAAACAGTATGATAAGGAGACCAAACGGTGCAAGAATTATCTCAACCAGCAGTTTACCGCAACGCGCCCGAATGAAATCTGGGTCAGCGATGTGACTTATTTCCGCTACAAGGAAAAAGAGCTTTACATATGCGTAATTATCGACTTGTATGCACGCATGGTGGTTGGTTTCCGGATCGGTCTGAAAAACAGCACGCGGCTTGTAAAAAGCACGTTTAAGATTGCGTATGAACAGCGGCAACCGCAGCTTCCTTTGTTGTTTCACACGGACCGCGGCAGCAACTACCGTTCAAACGCCTTTTGCGCCTATCTGCAATCGCTTGGTGTGACACAGTCGTTTTCCCGTGCGCACATCCCATATGATAATTCTGTCATGGAGTCGTTCTTTGCTTCAATGAAACGGGAAGAGCTTTACCGAACAAAATACCGCTCTGAGCAGGAACTCAGAGCGGCGATCGCAGAATATATCAAGTTTTACAATGAGACCCGTCCGCACGCGAAGAACGGATACAAGACACCGTTCAAGAAAGAGCAGGAATACTACGTAAATTCCAAGCAAAACGAGAAAAAATAAACCAGACTGGATAGTTCGCTTTCCGCGTTTTTTGCGTTTTGCAGTCTGGTTTTGTGCGCTTTTTCCATTTACACGTCCAAGATGCTTTGTGTCAAGCAAGGCGTGAAAGCATTGAAAACACAAGAGAAATAAGAAAAACACCACTGTGTCCAACTCCAGGGAGTTCAGATTGCAGTGGTGTTTTCACTACACTAAAGATGAACCCCCGACTTGTCGGAGCGGCTTCGATCAACAACAAAATTAAGCACGCTTCTGCAAAAGGCTTTCTCTGCCATGTGAATCACAAAATCGCGTTCGTCCGGACCGGCCTTTGCAAAGTCGATCTGATACCGCTGGCAGGTCTTGCGGAAGTGGACAACGTAAGCCAGATCTTCTTTCATTGGAGGTGCGACATAACCGTTCGGCGCAGCAAGCGCGTCCAGCTCCAGATATTTTTTTCATTCTGCATCTGTCAGACCTCTTTCAGGTATGGAATGCGAAGTCCTGAAGACCAGCAACACTGCACCGATACTGGCGTGCTTTCTCGACCGAGACATCGTCGGATTTCCGCTGGGTGCGCTCTCCATATACTCCATATAAACCAGTACGCCGTCCAGCATATCTCAGTAAGCAGCAAATCCAACCAGTTCCTTGGTCGCTTCCAGAATGAAGACCGAAAGGTTCGCACTTGCATGGCTTTCGATAATGTAATAGCAAGGTGGCTTAACGGCTGCTCCTTCATTTTCTGATTTATTATACCGCAGCTCTCAGAAAACGCAAAGAAGAGTTTTCATGATCTGCTTCCGTATCCGGTTCGAAGCCGCTACTGAGAATGTCCAGCAGATAACCACATTCAGTGTCCAGCCGATTTTCATTGCCAGTCGGAGGAGCGTTTGGTCATTTTCATAGGTCTTATAAAAATCGCGCATCCGGCGCACATTGTGTGGGGAAAAGCCTGTGCGGTCAGGGAAATTCGCCTGCAAAAAACTCTGCGGCTGCAACCGCCGCGCCCTTCTCCGGACGCTGGCTGATGACTTTGCCGATGGCATGGATTTCGTCCATCTGCGGAAGATTCTGCGCAAGAATTGCGGTCAATTCCCGATGCATTGTGCCGTAATCCACAGGTTTTCTGACGTTCATGGTTTCTCCTTTCCGCGCCGCTGCGCATCATATATTTCGTCGTTTTGCGAATAGCCTGCTACAATATTTTGTGGTATGATTGCCCCGTTCGTTTGATTCTTGCGAGGGAGGAGCAATCATGCAGTACACCGATACCGAAGCCGCCCTGATCGGCGGTCTGATCTCAACCTATTTCTTTCAGCCTGCCGTATCCGCACCTTTGAAGGACGCTTACAGCCGCGTTTTGGAGCATCTGCACCAGAATGCGCTCACTTCCTCTGACCTTCAGCAGATCCGAAAGGCTGTGAATTTTCTGATGCCTATGTGTCAGGCAAATCGGCAGACGCAGCGGGAGCTTATGGGTGTCAATGCAAGGACAACAGCGCTTCTGAATGGCTCACGGTAATCGTGGATAACGCAAAAAGGCACGGCCAAAGGTCGTGCCTTTTGTTGTACAATGCTGCCTCCTATATTCCATGCCCATTATTTGTCGATATTTCTGGACATTTGGAGAATGAACCGTATAATAGAATTGTACAATAATCTAAAGAAATTCTGATTTTGCGTGAGCATCTGAAACGAGGCGGAAAAGATGAGGCTTAAGAAAGCGATATTTATTAATCGAGCTCCATTTGATAAATTAGAATTGAATTTTGATAACAGTAATATTTTCTTTTGTCCGGTGTCAATGGAAAAGGAAAAACAACGATACTATCATACATTGTAGATGCCTTTTATGAATTGGCAAAAAAGGTTATCGCAATGAATTTGCAAAGTAAGCCCAATAAGTATTATCGAGTATCTTCTGATTTATATTCACTCGACAACTGTGCGGTCTCAATTGTTTACCTGAGATTTGATATGGCAGATGGTAAAGAGAACGATTATGTTGATATTCGTGGAAATACTACAGCGGAAAAAGTACTATGCATTATTAGGGATTGATAATCCAATCCCTTTTCATGTAATTGCTACCGATTTAAAGAAATATGGAAATTTGAAATATTGGAAGAGTCATTCAGCAGAAGATAGTAAGCAAGTTTTTTCTGCCGAACTAATGACATATTTTCCCGCCTACCGATATGAACAACCTTATTATTTGAATACACCATACAGGCCAGACCTTTCTTTTACAAAAGATATGGGATTTGCCGGATATCTAGATAACCCTATTGAGGTAACCACGGATTTCCCCAAATCGCCAACTGGATGATGGATGTTGTACTGGATAGATATCAGTATGCAGGGACGTCATCTGAAGTACTGAAGTACATCAATTCGTTTTTAAGTTTGATTCTCTATTCAAAAACTAAATGCCCTTGAGACTAGGTATTGGCCAAAGATATGCAGGAGTAGAACGCATTGCCGTAATGTCTTCCAATGATGATTCATTGGTGTATCCGAGCATTTTCTTCATGTCATCGGGAGAAATGGCGTTGGTGGCTGAGTTTGTAGGATTGCTAAAACAGACAGATACTTTGAGAAAACCGCTCCACGACGTTTCAGGCATTGTCCTAATTGATGAAGTGGACAAGCATTTACATATTCGACTTCAAAAGGAAACCTTGCCTTTGCTGTTTGCAGAATTTCCAAAAGTACAGTTTATCGTAACTTCTCATGCACCATTCCTATCACTTGGTCTTGCTGAAAACAACCATGTCATTAAAAGCACATTTTTTGATATGGATCGAAACGGTTGTTCTTGCGAAGCGGAAAACAATGATCTCTATCAAGAAGTATATCAAATAATGGTCGCCGAAAATGACCGCTTTGCAGAAAAGTATAAAGAGCTAAGCAGCCAGATTAAATCCGATAATAAGCCTCTCGTAATTACAGAGGGCAAAACTGATTGGAAACACCTCAAGGCAGCATTGAATGCACTGCACGTCTCAGATATTGATGTTACTTTCCACGAATACGATGATGCCATTGGTGATAAGAATCTCATGCAGATGCTTAAGAGCTTTGTATGCTTAAACAGCACAAGAAAAATTATAGGAATATTTGATAGGGACAACAGTTCATTTTTAAATGATAACGCCGAAATCAGGGACAAAAGAATTCTATTCTTTGGGTGCTAATGTATATGCATTTGCCATTCCTGTTGCAAATGCGGACCTATATGGGGAACCACACTTCAATAGAGCATTACTACGTTAAAGAAGATCTTCTAAAAAAAAGATGCAAATGGACGCCGACTTTTCCTTGGTTCTGAGTTCTATGAATCAGGAAACAGCAAAGACGGGAAATACCAAACCAAATATAGCGGGATTCAACATAAGGTAAAAATCAATGGTGTGATTGACGAAAAGGTATATGATGCTGAGCAAGATCCAGAGCAGAAAACCAATATTGCGTTGTCCAAGAACGACTTTGCACAGTTGATTTACGGTCGCACTGAGTTTGCGGAAAATTTTAATTTTTCACAGTTTGAGCAAGTGTTTCAGGTCATAAGAAAAATCATTGATATTCCTTGAGCCAGCATAAACGCACAGCACAAACTTCGTTTACCTTTATGTCTCCAAAGTCGAAGTATGGGTAGGGCAAAACTATAATACGAAAAACCCTCCAGCAATCTGTATTCACTCTTTAATTGCCTTTATATCATCGCTCTGGCACAATCTGATCCAGCAGATTCGCGTGCACCGCTGTGCTGCGCCTTCAGCCCATGAATAACCTTTGTTTTGCACGGTTTTCTCAGTTATATTTGCATCCCTCCTATTGCAGCAGCTTCTAAAAAACGCATCTGCATCGGATCTGCATTTTCTGCCACTTCAACCCCTGCTTTCTGCCGCTGTCCGCAATCCTTGACCGCAGCAGGTTTGCGAAGTGATCAGTTGCGTTTTTGGAGCATCTGCATCAGAATGCTCTTTACTTCTTCTGACCTGCAACAGATCCGAAAGGCTG
>VOFG01003385.1_pt1 | contig 15819 bp, 20 predicted proteins | sample 5384171 | NCBI WGS metagenome assembly VOFG01 (sample SAMN12384726, study PRJNA508395) | human gut metagenome | isolation source: healthy gut F | host: Homo sapiens
GACATTCATCGCATTGCGCGACACAAAATGCTCGATATGACGCTGCAGCTGCGCCGGGCAGTCAAGCCCTGTGCATCGGTGCGCCGCCTCGCCCTCCTCCCGTACAACGTCGCTGCCGCACACCGGGCAGTGCGCCGGCATGGTAAATTCGCGCTCACTGCCATCGCGCTCACTTGCCAGCACCTTCACTACCTCAGGAATAATATCGCCCGCCTTTTTGAATGAGTACGCTGTCGCCGATTTTGATATCCTTTTGTACAATGTTGTCGATGTTGTGCAGCGTTGCACGCGATACCGTGCTGCCCGCAACCAGTACAGGCTCTAACTCCGCCGCCGGCGTCAGCACGCCCGTACGCACGACCTGTACCGTAATATCCGTAATCTTCGTCTTTTTCTGCTCAGGCGGAAATTTAAACGCAACCGCCCACTTCGGCGCTTTCGACGTAATAGAGCCCATGCTCGCGCTTTGCAATATCATCGACCTTGATGACTGCGCCGTCAATCTCATACGGCAGCGCCAGACGCTTCTCACCGATTTTTTACCTGTGCAAATGCAGCCTCGATACCGGAACATACGGCGTTGTCAATCACCTTAAAGCCCAGCCGCCGCAGCAGGTCAAGCGACTCGGAATGGGTTTTTGTAGCTGATACCTCCGCCTGCTGAATGTTGAACACAAAATATCGAGTCCGCGCTGCGCCGCGATTTTCGGGTCGAGCTGACGCAGAGAGCCGGCCGCCGCATTACGCGGATTGGCAAATGTGCTTTGCTCTTCTTCCTCCCGCTTTTTATTGAGCGCGGCAAACCGCTTTTTCGACATAAATACCTCGCCGCGCACCTCCAAAAACGGAACAGCCTCCTTTAATACAAGCGGCACAGCGCCAATCGTGCGCAGGTTTTGCGTCACGTTTTCGCCCACGATACCGTCGCCGCGCGTACTGCCGCGCACGAATACGCCGTTCTCGTACTCCGAGCGACACGCTCAGCCCGTCGATTTTCGGCTCGACAGTATAGCCGACCGTCTCCCCCAGCGCGGCGCTTTACCCGCTCGCCGAACGCCGTTACCTCATCTTCGTCAAACGCATCCTGTAAGCTTCCATTGCCACCGCGTGGCGTACTTCCTCAAAGCCCTCGCGATTGCGCCGCCGACCCGCTTTGTCGGCGAATTGGGTCCGCAAACTCAGGGTGCGCCATCTCGAGCCCCCGCGAGCTCGCGCAAAGCATATCGTATTCATAATCGCTCACCACCGGCGCGTCGAGCACATAGTACGCGTGTGCATATTCGCTCAGCGCCGCGGTCAGCGCCTGAATCCGTTCTTTGTCTGTATCCTTTGGCAAAACGCCGCCTCCTTCTGCTGTATCAATTATCAGGTCTGCTATAATCCTATCAGTATAATCTTTACCAAATTACCGATATTTTATCATAGATTTACTGAAACCGAAGAAGGCTACGGTGCGGCATTCGCCACGCAGGAGGGGCGCCGCCCCGACAATGACTTCTTCCAATGTCTCAAAATCATCGATTTTGAGACTATTTTATCATCAAATCCGTCCAATGTAAAGCACAGAAATTTTCGCCGAAAAAAGGAAAAGTTTGTGATATTTTATTTGTTTTTATTTGACATTCATGTGCGGGTAAGCGTATAATGAATATGGATGCGGCTTTTTCGCGCCGATTATAAAATTTGATAAAGGAGGTTATCTTAACAATGGATGCTGATCCGTATGTCAGTAGAAACACTGTAAAACTGAATTGTCTTGCGATAGCCTTTTTTATCTGCGACAGCTGTTTACCCGCTTTGGTCTGCTGTTTAACTTGTAACAGACCTGTGGTGTCTCAAAAGGCTTTTATTATCGAGATTTTTGAATCTTGAGGAAGCAGGTGAAACAATGCTCAATATTTACCGTACAGATGACAAGCAGGTGAACGTGCAATCAGCGGCTTTGAGCCAGACTGCTGATTCATCTTGTATCCCCGACGAGCCGTGAGTTGTCGGGTGATAGGAACAGACGGGCGTAGAGCCGGATTTTCTGCGCGCACCGCTCGATGAAGAGGAGCTGTTCGCGTATTGAAACGGAAAATGCGCAGACTTTGATTCTGGTCGACACGCCATTTGTAGAGACGGACGATGACGGCGAAGAGTACGTCACAATAAACCAATGGGTATTATTTTATTGGAAGACTGTATCATAACCGTATGCTTAAAGGATGCGCCATGTTAAAAGAATTTTTTCAAGGGCCGTGTACGCGGCTTTTCGTCGAAAAAAGCGCAACCGCTTTATTTTGCAGGTGCTATACCGCAATGCGGCACGGTTTTTGTACTATCTGCGCCGCATTGACAAAAGCAACGACGTGGAGGACGAGCCCACAAATCTATGAAAAACAAAGAATTGATTGCTATGCTGAAACTCGAAAAATCGCTGGTGTATTTTTCGACTTCGTTGAAGGGCAACGAGGCCGTGCTGGAAACGGTTTTTGCGTATGAGCTTTATCCGCCAGTACCCAGACGACACCGATCTGCTCGAGGATGTTATTATTGAGAACAAGCAGGCGATTGAAATGTGTACGATTTACCGCGACATTTTGTCCGGTACGATGGACGCATTTGCATCGGTGATTTCTAATAACTTAAATATAGTGATGAAGGTGCTGACCCTCATTACGATTATTTTGACGATTCCAACAATTGTGGCAAGTTTATGGGGCATGAATGTAGCAGGACTGCCCTTTACGAACAATCCGTTGGCTTTTGGATTGTACTTAGCATCAGTATTGTCCTGTCGGGCGTAACGGCTTTCATTATGAAAAAGAAAAAGATGTTTTAACTGTAAATTTTTTTGTGAAATTTTTGTCGAACCCTATTGACAGATATAGTTCAATGTTGTATACTGCATTCACAACACCTACTACATGTTGTGAATATAAAATTTATGATATCGAAACAAGGAGGGTTTTATATGAAAAATTTGTTTGTAGTGTATGCGGTTACGTTCACGAGGGCGATACGCTCCGGCACAGTGCCCGGTATGTAAGGCGCCTGCTGAGAAATTTAAAGAGCAGGCCGGCGATTTGACGTGGGCGGCAGAGCATGTAATTGGCGTTGCAAAAGGCGTCAGTGAGGACATCATTAAGGATTTGCGCGCAAACTTTGAGGGTGAGTGCACAGAGGTTGGTATGTATCTGGCGATGGCGCGTGTAGCGCACCGCGAAGGATATCCTGAAGTTGGCCTTTACTACGAAAAGGCGGCGTATGAGGAAGCGGAGCACGCGGCTAAATTCGCTGAACTGCTCGGCGAGGTTGTGACCGATTCTACGAAAAAGAATTTAGAGCTGCGCGTTGCTGCGGAAAAACGGCGCAACGGCGGGTAAGGTTGACCTGCAAAACGCGCAAAGGCGGCGGACCTCGACGCAATTCATGACACGTGCACGAGATGGCGCGCGACGAGGCACGTCACGGCAAAAGCATTCCAGGGCCTTTTGAATCGTTATTTTAAATAATTAATTACATATCTCCCCACACAAAAAAGTACCCATGGCATTGCCATGGGTACTTTTTATAACTTCTCCGCCCCTCTACAGGCTCGCACTCACTACTTCACTATACTTCACTTTTACTTTCCCGTCTTCCTTATACACTACGTATGCGCGTCCAAACCACACCTCGCCCGCGCTTACGCCCGCTTTCCGCACGGTACACTGTCCCTTCGCGTCCGTCGACAATGCCGCTGTCTTAATGACGCCGGCACTATCAAGTCAAATTCCTGACTCTGGCTCAGAAGCAGCCCCGTTTCTACGATTTCCCACGTATCCGGCAGGTCCCTCTCCGCAAAGAACGCCAGCCGTCCATTTTTCTATCGCTTCCGCACTTGCCACCAAAATCGGCGTACGTGTAACTGCTGCGCCTTCTCTACATACACAGCCGTTACAGTTGCATCCCCCACGGCATAGAACGTATACGTTTCATCAAAGCTTACAACCGCACCGTTCTTCGTCCAATGAGAGACTTCTGGCCCGCGGCAGCCGCGTCCGCTACCGCTATTACTACATCATTGTAACGGTATGCGCCGCTGCCGGAACCGTTCACTACTGTGACCTCATACGTTTTCGAATCCTTAACATATCCCGCGACGAAAACAGTGTCCTTGCTCAATTCTACTCTGTCCCCTGTCGCAAATTTCTGCGGTACGCCGTCTCTGAGCCAGCCGGGAAGGTGTATCCCATTACGAACGGTGTATCCGGCACAATAACCGCGCCGTCCGTGTAGCCGCTCTGGATGATCTGACCGTTGCGCCCGTTTTTAAACGCCGCAAGCATCTGGCCCTCCATATTGCCGAACACCGCCGTCAGCTGTGTCGCGCTGCCGACAGCAAAGCTGCATACCGCCTGTTCGCTTACAATGCGGCCCGTATCCATACGAACCCAATACATAAATTTCGCGTTTCCGGTCGGGTTTGCCACTGCCGTAACGGCGCTTGCCCTGCGCAAGCGTCTTTGTGCTGCCCGCGCCAAGCTCGGCCGAGCCGTCCGGGCCAGTGTAGCCAATCGTGCCCGCGCCAATTGCTGCAAATGCAACTTCGTAGCTTGGTACATCCGGATCAGGCGGCGTTACGCCTTCGCCCGCGGTCGTAAACGCGACTACATTGGCGGCGCTGTTGCCCGCAACATCCTTGACATTTTCGCCAAATAGAATGGTGTAGGTCTTGTTCGCTTCAAGCGCATTTGCGAAGCTGATGGTTACACGTGAAGGATCCAGCGCATTGTAGGAAACGGCTGATTTCGACCGGAGTACCGGAAGCATCCTGAACCGTAATGTTTTTTCCTTTTTTGAGAGTAGAAATTGCAATATCGTGGTTGAGGCTGACCGAAACCGGGGCGTCAACCGGGATGTCGGAGTTTTTATCCAAGCTTAAAAGGAAGTCGGTTGTGGTGTAGACCTTCATGTTGTCGAGAAGCGGAATTGCTTGTTCTCATTTTTCGGGCTGCTTCTGTAAACCAAGTATTTCCCGCTCCCGAGCGCGCCGGTTAAATCACATGTTGTGCGGCGCTTTCGTAGTAGTCCTGCCGTCAATAGTCCCCCGCTCAGAAAAAGTTGAACTGTGCTATTTGCCGGATTCATCCGGATCAATTTTGAGTCTTAACGGTAAATGCACCCATTCATTTTCCAGCATATGAATATCCGTCATATGCTTACCGGCAACGAAAATCCGTCCGTCTTTGCTGGCGGCATTATTCAGAACGTTTTAGCTGAGGCGCCTTTGTGTTTCGCTGCATAATATCAAAGGCAGAGCTCAGCTCCGGAATCATACAGATTCGCCGGTGATATAATATCGTCGTATCCTGTGCCGGAATCGCGTTGACCGGAACTGCAAATAATCCTTATTGAACCGCGCAACAAATTATTTTCATCCTTCGGGTCGGCGGCTACCAGACCCGACGCAACACTGTAAACGGTGCGAAGTAACAGAATTTGAATTTGTAATTACCTTATCGCCCGCTTTGTACTCCGACGTGAGAAACGGCTCGTTGAGCGAGAACACATCGTCCTGCGGAATACGAAGCAGTCAACGCTGACCGTCTTTGTATCGCTGACAATATCCTTGTCCTTCACCTTTGCATAGACCGTATACGTGCGACTTTATCCTCCGGCATAAAGGTAAAGGATGCCCCCGTTGTACTCTGCTTCACGCCGTCTAAATACCATTCAACAGTGTTCATATCAACATATTCCGCCGGGGTTGTCGCGCTGTAAAGGTGACTGCTGTAATATTGCCAACCGTCTGGCTAATGTTTATCGGCGTATCGAGTGTGAGCGCAGTAATCGGTACAATTGGGTGCTCTGTAACCGTAATTGTCCTTGTCTCAGAGGTCACGCCGGTGCCCATAGCTTTTGCATACACGCGATACGTTTTGCCGCACTCTGCCGGCGTATAGCGAAACGTCGTTCCCGCCGCACTCTGCAATTCGTCATTCACATACCATCTAATTGAGCTGATATCAATGTTGCTTGCCGGTGCAGGCGCAACTGTAAACTCCACAGGCTCCATTGCGTCATAGTTTTGGCTTAAATTGTCAGGCGTATTAATTGTAAGACTTTCAATCGATTAAAGTTGGGATTGTTGACTGTAAACGAAATCGTATTCGCCGCACTCTGACCAATCACGTCTTTTACAGTATCCTTCAGCGCCAGCGTATAACTCCTGTTTGCCAGAGGGACACTGTTTAATTTTGATTTCTTCACCCTCTGCTATGGCTGATTCAAGCTCTACAGCCTGACCGGAAGCATTTTTTTCAGCGCAACGCTGCTGCTATTGACAGTTGTCATATCAATATCGTGATTTGCTTTCACCGTAATACCCGCTATGGTGTTGATGTTTCCGTCTCCGGCATACGGATAGAAAAACTGCCCGCGCTATAAATTTTGTTATCGTCAATATAGGCGATGTTGCCCTCCCCGTTCGTCATGCTTCCTTTGTGCAGAATACGGGCGTCGAGCCGCGCCATATCGGTTTTGACATTGCTTGCCGTACCCGCTCGCCGTAACGACAGCCGCCTTTTCGCCGCTTGCCGTCCGGCGCCGTCGCCGTAGAAATAACCGGTGACGCTGTAGCGGTTTGTGTCGGCTTAATTACAAAATATAATTCACCCATTCGTTTTTCGGCATATTTTGCACCTGCAACAGTGGAGGAACCGATTACGAGATCCCCGTTTGCCGCAAATTTAGCAGCGACAATTCCATCTGTGCCGTTTCCTCGTACAATAACCTCTGTAAAAGGAGCCGGAAGAAAAATTCGGTTAAGATATCTTCCCTTAACGATAACCGGCTCAGTATTGATACCGCCGAGGTAGCGGTTTAGCTGCTGGTTTTGCGTGCCGCCGGTAAGGTTATAAAACTTACCCACCTGATTCGTTTCATCGAGCGGGTCAACAGCGCCCATAGTGCCGTTTGTTGTATTGTTATTGGTCGACCATAGCGCCGAAGTGATGTTTGAGCCTACCGTATAGGCCTCAAAATCATCGTGCGCAAATACCGTATCTTCGTTTCTGTCCGACAGCTTTGTTGTATAGTTCTTCTTGGCGCCGTTCTCTGCCGTGACAGTAATTGTAAAATTATCCTGCGGAAGCGTGGTAATAGTATTCGCCGAATATGTAACTGCTGCGCCCGCCTCCTCTGCCACTGCCGCGAGGGTAACTCCACCTTCGGGCTTATCCGTCTTAACGAGATAATCCGTCAATTCCGGTCAAAAGCAGCGAGCGGCGTCCCGTTTACCGTGAGCGACGCAAGCTTGTTGTTGCCCGAAAGCTGCTTGACAAAATTAAGCGTATACTGCTGCTGCACGCCGTCCGAATCCTGTACATTAATCGTGACTGTCGCCGGCGTTTCGTTTACCGTAGCGGACGGCGCGTATGTAACTACAGCGTCGCTGTCGAGCGGCTTGGCAGAAAACCGTCACAGGAAGATCCGCGTTTAATGTTTCAAGCGTATAGGATAGCTGGTCGGCGTCAAAGCCCGAAATCGCCGCACCGTTAATCATAATTGACTCTAACTTCCCGCCGGTTACACCCCTTTGACAGAGCGGCAATACCGCCATTGGGCACAATATCTGCATTCGCCCACGTCTTGTCACCGTCTTTGTACGTCGAAATAAGCTTTGTCCGGCCGTTCTGGCTCACCTGTGCGCTGCCCCAATCGGACGGGACTTCGACCTTAACGGTAAGCGGATAGTCGAAAACATCTGTCGGAAGCGCGGAGGCTGGATAGGAAAGGTCAACCTCTACCGTATCGCCCACAAGCGCCGCCACAGATTCGACACGCTTTTTCACGCATATATTTTTACAGCCTGCGTATACTTGCAACCCATATCTTTCCTTCCTTTTGTTTCGCGAGATATAGGAATAATGCGCTTCTGCGTCCGCTTTTTGTCTGCGGCATATAGCCGGGCGCGTCAATGCTGTGCCACAGCTCTATCAGCCACTGGCCGTTTTCAATCACTGTGTCAATCCAGCCGTTTCTGCCCGCAAGCGTAGTATCGTCATGGATCCCTTTACCTTCGCATCCCACAGCTCCGCCTCGCTCGGCTCAACCGCGCCGAATCCGCGCGTTCCCTTGCGCTGCGCATAGTAATTCTCTTTCACGATTTCAAGCCCACGGTCCGTAATCCGGCCGTCTCCGGGCCCGAACACAATTACGTCAATGCTCGGAAAAGCGTTCTCAAACATGGTTTTACTGTCAATAATCTCTTCTTTGTAGTACTGCTCCGTCGCGCTGGGATTATAGACACCGCCGTCATGGTACATTCCGTGCGAAGCCACGTCAAGGCGCCCTCTCTGAATCACAGCTGCATTCTCGGCAGAACGCAGCTCGTAAGGTTTTCTTCCAATCAGGAAGTTCGTCCCATAAAGGTCGTATTTTTCAAACATGTCCGCGTTGAATTCCGCCGTGCTGATGTCGCCGTCGTCATACGTCAGCGTGACAATCCCCTGCGCACCGTTTTTTTACAGCAAGGACCTCGGAGGCAACCTCGCTCTCGCTCGACTTTATTCTAAAGTTGACCACATACTGCATTTGATTGCCGTGCGGTGCAGTAACCGTCGCCGTTATGCTGCCCGGAAACGCGGTCAGCCGCTCCGTGCTGTACTGCACGGTCGCCTCCGGGTCGTTCGGCGTTGCTGAAAGGCTTACAGCCTCTGTTCCAATATCAAGTGAAACGCGATACTCAACAATATCCGGGAGAAAAACCGGTAACGCTTGTATTCCCCTCACCATAGCAAAGCGACACCAGCGTCGCGTCTCTTGAAAAGCGTAGGCGGCGCGTATACGTATATCGTCGAGGTAGACTTTTTGCCTGTTTCGTACTGTTTGGCTCGTTAATATTTGTGTTATGTACCATATTACATGCGTTATTTTTATATACAGCAATATTATCCATAACTTTTTGTCTGTAAACGTTATCTCGCTTACCTTTTCACCCGCATTATTTTTAAGTCCTTCGCCTGTAACGGTAACAGTAACCTCTGTTTCTTTATTTTCGCCGCCGGGAACGACCTCCACTTTATAGTTCACCCATGTATCCGGCTCGATATCGCCGAAATCATCATTTATTCATTCCCCGCACAGAGGTCGGCGTAATATGAAATACCTGTTCTCGGTTCGCAGCTGCAACCGTCGACAGAATTTCTGTACTCAAGATAAAACGCCGGCGCAGGAACACTTTCCGTCGAATGCAGCATTACTTTGCCCGAAAATACAGTGGACTCGTTTACATGCATCGCAACTTTTTATGAAGCGACGGCCAATACTCTGTGCCGGTGGCTTAAAAAACCTCACACTTTGTTGCCCGCATTCAGTGGGTCTTGGGCAATAATGGCGTTTTTCGCGGAATCCACGGGTTTACGCCGGTAGTCGGGGACAGCCGTTCCGACAGCCGCGCCACGACTTTCAAAGTCGTCTGTAAATAATTCTGTTTCGCTTTGCGCTGAAAGCCGGACTACAATACAGGTTCCCCAAAATGCTCAGCGTCAGCAGTACGGATAAAATTTTTTAAAAACATTGATAACCCCCTTATTTGTTTTGAGTAATACTTATGCAAAAAAACTTTCGCAGGGTCTCTAAAACCGCCTCCCACCATACAATTTTATTATAAATGTAACAAAATTGTAGCCAAATTGCCTCATTTTCTTTCTATTCTGTATAAATTATATCATGTTACCCCTGTACTGTAAATATAAAAATAGTGAGGGCAAATATAAATATATAGAAAACTTTCAAAACAAAAAACGCTGTATTATCTCTCTCCACAATACAGCATTCTTTATTTTTCGGTAAATTTATATTTTTTAATTAAAATACACTGTTGTTTCCACCGTGCCCTGTCCGTCTTCTAACAAAATATATGCTTCTTTTGATTGTTTTTCGCAGCTTTTTCCCCGTTCCATCTGCCTGTCGCGCAAAACGTGAATCCAGACCGAGCTTCCATACCAATACTCCGCTTCAAAGCCGTCCCATTCGTCCGGTACGCACGGCTGCACATATAGCCTGCTGCCGCGTTTTTCAGTCCGAAGCTGCTCCGTGCCGACCTTGTAGTACCAGCCCGCCGCGCCCGTGTAAAAGCTCCAGCCCGCGCGGCCCATGTGCCGGATTTGTATACACATCGGCAGAGAGCGCGTACGGCTCGTTTTTATAGCGCGCCGCCTGCATCGCCGACTGGGTATGGTTCACCGGGTTTATCATATGGAAATACTGCCACGCTGTGTTGCCGTCGCCGAGCATCGCCGCCGCCATAACAACCCATACCGCTGCGTGGGTGTACTGGCCGCCGTTTTCACGTACGCCCTCGACATAGCTTTGGATATAGCCCGGCGAGGGGTCGCTGTTCTGAAAGGCGGGGTCAATAGTGCAATCAGGCCGTTTTCTTTTGACACGAGATAATTTTTGACCGCTTCCATCGCCTGCGCCGCTTTGTCCGGCGCACCCGCGCGCGAAAATAACCGACCACGCCTGTACGAGCGCATCGATTTTACACTCGCTGTTTTCGTGCGAGCCAAGTGGGCTTCCGTCGTCGAAAAAAGGCGCGGATGTACCACTTACCGTCCCATGCGTTTTTGTTGGCCGCTTCTATCAAATCCTCTCTTATCACGGACAGGCTTTTGGCCTCCCTTGCTGTCGCCGCGCCGTTCACAGATAGGAATCAGCTTCTCTAATATATCGCACAAACCACGTAAGCCACACGCTTTCGCCTTTTCCTCCGTTGCCGACGCTGCTCATACCATCGTTCCAGTCGCCACTCCCCATTAAAAGCAGGCCGTGCGCGCAAGCTGCAGCGCGCGGCGGACGGCAAGGCATGTGTGTAAATATCCGCCGTCGCCTGACTCGTTCAACCTCATAATACAGCTCGTCCACGCCGTCGCCGAGCGGCGCCCGTCACAAACGCGGTCTGTTCGTCAAAATCGACGCATCACCGTGACGCGGATATACTCCAGCGTAACGTACGCCAACCACAACAAATCGTCAGAAAATCGGGTACGGATACCGCGGTCATTGCCGGTTTCCACGCTGTGCCACCAATGGAGTACATCGCCCTCCTCAAACTGGTGCGCCGCATGAAGCAGAATTTGCTGTTTTGCGCGCTGCGGACTGTGCGGCAAAGTGCCAGCACGTCCTGCAACTGGTCACGGTAGCCGTACGCGCCGCCGCACTGGTAAAACGCGCTGCGCGCAAATAGGCGGCACGCAACCGTCTGGTAGAGCAGCCTTCCATTTAGCATCAGATCCATCGACGCATCCGGCGTTTTGACCCGGATACCACCGGTCATTTGCGCCCAATACTGCCTCGTATTTTGCAGGCTTTCCTCCACTGCCGCAAGGTTTGTGAACCGCTTTACGGCCGCTCCGCCTCTTTCGTATGCGCCTGTCCCAGCACAAATACAACACACTTTTTCCTCTCCTGCGTCAAGCGTGAGCTTCGTTTGCAGAGGGCAAGCACGGAGTGGCGCGCCGGCCGTCGTCTCGCCGTCCAGCCGCTCACGCAGCAGCGCAGCCGGAACACTGCCGTCTTTTGTGTCAAAACCCCTCCGCATCTGTCGTAAAGGAGGTTATTGGTTCGAGCATGCCGCAAAGGCCGTCAGATTCGAAAACTCTGCATTGCATACGTTTTTGCGTACAGAACACCGTCTTCATAGTGCGTCGTGACAAAGCGCGCATCCTCCAACCTCTGCCCTAAAACCGGATATAGCGTATAGGTAAGGGCAAGCTCGCGCGGTGTATCCGCCGTATTTTTAAGTGTAAGGCGCATCACCTTTACAGGTGCGTCATGTGGTACAAAACACATTTGCGTATTAATTGCATCTTCGTTATGCATATACCGGCTGTAGCCCACACCGTGGCACACCTTATAGTCGCCGTTTTGATTCCATGCCGTGCGTGTCGGGGAAAATACATAGCCGGACTGTGTATCCTTAACAAACACTTGCTCATACGACGGGTCGCCGACTGCGTCGTTCGACCATGGCGTCAGCTTATTGAGCGCGCTGTTGCGGCTGTAGCAAAACCCGCCGCCCGACTCCGTCACAACTGCGCCGAACTGCTCGTTTGCTAAAACATTGCTCCACGGCATGGGCGTGCTTTCGCCATCCTTAAGATAGATAACGTATTCCTCCGCGCGGTATCGAAGCCGCCGTAGCCGTTAAAAAATACAGCAGTTCCTCTCTGCCGAGCGGCTCGCTTTCTTTTGGCTTTGCTGCGCTATACACCGGCAGCGGTGCGGCAAACTGCCTAGCTGCTATGCGATACTGCTCTGTGTCGAGCACACATGCGCAAAACGTAAACAGCAGGTTTTTTTCTTCTGTGCTCACTTTGCCGCCCTCGAGCACGAAGATACGGCCCGCGCCGGCAAACCCGGCCCGAAACCGTTCCGTCCGTGCGCGCACCTCCTGCAAAAGCGTATCTTGATAGCTGTGTTCTTCGCCGCACAGCAAAACCACGTCAAGGGCAAGCCCTTTAATATTAAAATAGTGGTACAGCTTGATTGCCCAGTTCGCCCGCGCGAGCATGTCGGCGTTTTTCACCTCCGCCAGTAAAAACGGCAGGTCGCCGGATATTCCAAATTTCCACAGGCCGCTTTTGGACAGCCTGTTTTCCCGTATCCGTTCTGCATAGCGTTTTTTTGACGCTTTTCCCTCGACAATTGCGGGCAGGTATGACAAAAGCCGCTCCTCCTCGCCGTTTTTAGGTCGAGGTAGCGCAAAAATAGGGACGCATACGCCTGCGCTTTGACAAAGGTCTCGCCCACCGCCTGCTTTCCTTTCAGGCTTTCACAGATTTGCCGCACCGTATCCTTCGTTTCCCCGCCGACAGAATAAAGCTGACGCTTGTGCTCTCCAGCGCCCCTATGCGGACTGGTACGCGAAGCGCAAGCGGGTCGAGCACCGCGCCCCTCGCTGTTGGTAAGCGGGAGCGCAGACTCCAGCGCGCGTGCGTTCGTAAGTGTCCTGTTGCGTCCGATAAACTTCTCCCGATCGGTCTCATAGCTGATATCTCCGCGAATACCATCGCCCGTCACACCGAGGCAGGCCCATATTTCCCGCTGTGCGGCGAACCGTTTGCGCCGCGTGGCAAAAACAAAATATTGGTGCCTTTCTCATACTGTGTGCTGACAAACAGGCCGGAAAACGCCCGGTGCGCCTCGTCGTCCTGCTTTTTCGTGAGAATCGCCTCCGTGTAAAACGTCAGCGTCAGCATCCGTTCCTGCTGCTCGTGATTTGTGATAGTAACCTCGTGTATCTGTGCATTCTCGTCCGGGGCAGACAGTAATCTGTGTCTTCGTATCCAGCCTGTCGTCACAGCGCGTAAACAGTGCTTTATCGTTATAAAACGCCACGGAGCCGCTCTTCGGCGCAGGCGAATTGTGCAGCAGCGTCGCCGGGAACGTTTCGCCCGTTTTGTCGTCTGTGACAAAGACGAAAAAGCCGCCTTTTTCGCCTCTGCCATACGCGAAAAAGCGGTTGATGTTTATATCGCCCAGCTTCGCATAGCCGTAGCCTTCACTGTTTAAATACATCATATAAGTTTTGTTGGATAAAATGTGCGCCTGCGGCATGTCATTTCCTCCTGTCAGGACAACCGTCCGTTCGCACGGCGCGGCCTGCTGCGGTAATTTTTTTTTTGTCCCGCCGCTTCGACCGGTCCTCATATTTTCGTCGCACGGCTCACCGGCGGGCTGATTGGGATTTTTTCTCCGAGCAGGTACGCCCCCGCGCGGATAAACGGCTCTTTTAAAAACCTGTGCTGTAACAGATTTTGAAGAATACATTGTCCATTGCTAACAAGCTCATGCCGATATGGTGTACCATAAAGCTTTGACAACCATATACGGCTCTCCTGCGCAAGCCGCCGCTTCGTAAAGTCGATTGCCTCATACAGCCCGTATGGCCCGTACGCGCCGAGGCCAATCAGCTTTTTGTGTTTTCCGCCGCTGTGTTGGGCGTCAAGCATCGCCGACATGAGCGAGGCATACGGCGCAATCACGCGCTCGCTTGCAAGGCCGCGCTTCAGCCCCAAAACCGGGACACCGAACAGCGATGGCGTAGTTTAAATCCTCGTCAAAGCTGTAATACCCCGACTCGGAAATACCGTATACGGGTGCAAACTTCATCGCATACTTCATCTGTTCGCGCAAAGCAAAGTTATAACTTTTCGTCAAACACTGTGTTTCGGTAGGAGCGCATCAAAAAGAAGCGGCATCAGGTATTCAAACATCGTCCCCGTCCACGACAGAAGCCCGTGTGCAGGTCCGCCGCCGCCATACTGCGCCCGAGCCGGAACCAGTGTTCGCGCCTCGCCGCGCGCAACGGCGATAAAGCTCGTTTGACGCGCCTCCGACATGAGCAGGTCATAATACGAATTGTTTTTCTTTTCCTGCGCGATATCATATCCAATTGAAAAAGCTGTTCTCTCCGCGTCGTAGAGCGGTAAAAGCTCGTCGAATCCACAATTTTTTCAATCCGTGCGGCGAGCGCAGAGAGCCGTGCATCATTGTCCCTGTCCGTCGCGGTAAAAGCTGTTTGCAGTTCGCTTTGCCATGCGGGCAAGCCGCCCATGCCAGCCGGAATCCGATTCTTACAGCCTTGCAGAAGCGCGCCGGCCGCAGCCGCGCAATCGCGCGCGCTTGGCGCTTCCCGGTGCAGCACAGCCGTCCAGCGGCGCGGTATCCAGCAGAGTCCGGCCGCTCGCCGCGCCGCCAGCTCCGCCGGCACAAAGCGCCTCTAAATGTTTTTTCGTAACATCGGGCTTTCCGATATAGTCTAAAGCCCCGCCGCACCATAATCAGGTCGCGTTGTCTACAGTCGACACATATTCCGGCGGCATCGCCTCCAGCGTTTTCGTGTTGTACCAGTTGAGCAGATGCCTGCCTTTTTTCAGCTTATCAATCGTATCGAGCGTCCGGCCAATACGCCGGGCCATCTGCTGATATAGCCAAATGTCACGCGCAAAGCGTCGCGGCAAGCAGCAGCCCGATGTTCGTCGGCGAAGTTCGTGCGGCGACCTTTTGCTTCGGTTCCATCTGCGGTTGTCGGGCACGAGGTAGTTGTGCTCCGCCGTGGAAAAAATCCTCAAAAATAGGCCCACATCTGCCGGTCAGCAGAAAACACAGCCAGGCCGGTTGTAATAGGCCGGACGGCTGATTTCACAGCAAACCACGGCGCGGCAAGCCACCACAGACCGAACAGCACACAGAGTGGCAGCACGACTGTCACTACGAGGCCGGATGCCAGCAGCAATACGCCAACCAATGGGCTGACCCCATGTTCCGGTAATGGTACGAGACGGTCGTTTTGTCCCGTTTTCCGCCGCCTGCGCCGTGACCCATGAGAGCATATGCTTTTTTGATATGGCGAGCCGCCACAGCGTACGAATGGCCGCGTCCGCCATCTGGCTACGCCCATACACAAGCATCGTAACGCCCAGCAGATATTCATAGACCGCGCGCTTTGCCCCGTAAAGAATCCCCTCGCGTTGAATTTTCGCGCTGACGGTAGCGCATCCGGCCCGCCAGCGCGCCCCACAGCTCGTGGAGCAGCGGATACGCGCCCAGCAGGAGCGTGACCCCCACCGTAACATAGGCGTGAGGAGGCGGGTAAGAACAGTGCGGCAACCAAAAGCAGTAGCTTCACAATCGGAATCACGCTGCGGCGCAGATTGTCAAAAATCTTATATCTAGAGAGGGCGTTTAACGGATTGTTCGTCTTTCCTTTCGGCGAGGGTACGCGCGCGCAAAGCCGGCAAAAGCTGCCAGTCGCCGCGCGTCTAACGGTGCAGACGGCTGATA
>VOFG01003906.1_pt1 | contig 15815 bp, 29 predicted proteins | sample 5384171 | NCBI WGS metagenome assembly VOFG01 (sample SAMN12384726, study PRJNA508395) | human gut metagenome | isolation source: healthy gut F | host: Homo sapiens
CAAAACCATCATCAGAGACAGGGCGTCTCGTTCATGGAGGGCAGGCGGCTGGCACGGCAAAGGGCAATCGACGAGGCTTCGCGCGGGCGATGAAAGGAAGCTGGGAGGTGCGCAGTAATGGGAAAGGCAATCCGTGAAATTATACGGCGGCGAGGCATTGATCCAAATACGGCAAGGACGACGAGCGGATCGTGGTGCTTGACGCAGACCTCAACCGGCTCGACGAGAGTCAGGTATTTTTCGGAAAAGCGTGCCCCGGGCGGTTTGAACGTCGGCATCACGGAGTCCAACATGGTCGGCATGGCGGCAGGTCTTGCCTCGGTCGGCAAGATTCCGTTTGTGAACACCTTTACGGTCTTCCTGACGACGCTGGGTCTTTGCGCGGCAAGGCGTTCGGCTCTTACTCGCAGCTGCCGATCAAGTTTGCCGTATGCGGCGGCATGTCGACGCCTTCGACAGTCCGAGCCATCACGCTCGAGGACATCGCAGTCATGCGGAGTGACGGCCTGCTTGGCCATTTTAAAGTGGCTTGGACTTGGAACCCCAATAGGACTTCGCCAGCTTCAGGGTCTTATTTCTTCTCTTGCGCGTCATCATTGCGCCTTTACTCTTGCCATTTTCAATATCCTCCTATTGTCAATTCCAAATTATTTGTAGGAATCATCTTTTTGATGGTTTCCACGTTGGTCACATCGGCGTAGGCCGTGCTGCGCAGGCGGCGGGTACGCTTGGTGTCCTTCTTGGTGAGGATATGGCTTTTAAAGGCATGCGCTCTTTTAACCTTACCATTCTTGGTGAGATTGAATCTCTTTTTTGCACCGCTATGGGTCTTGAGTTTCGGCATGTTGAAACTCCTTCCGTATTGTAAGCATTTGCTGGGTTATTTGGTATTTTTGGGGGACAAAAACATCGTCATGAACCGACCATCCAGCTTCGGGTTCTTTTCCATTTTGCCAGCTCACCACAGGCGGCGGCAAAATCCATCAGCAGCTTTTTCGCCGATGTCGGTATGTGCCATTTCGCGGCCGCGGAACCGAACAGAAACCTTCACCCGGTTGCCATCATTCAGGAACTTCATGGCATTTTTGACCTTAGTATTAAAGTCATTGGTGTCGATGCTCGGGGACATGCGGATCTCCTTGATCTCGACAACGCGCTGATTTTTCTTGGCCTCCTTTTTCCTTTTTGAGCTGGTCAAAGCGGAATTTGCCGTAGTCCATGATCTTGCAGACCGGGGAACGGCGTTCGGCGCAATCTTGACCAGATCGAGCTTTTTCTCTTCCGCCAGCGCCAGAGCAGCGGCCGACGTCATGATACCAAGCTGATCGCCATCAGCTCCGATCACGCGAAGCTCCTTTGTCCGCGGATCTCCTCGTTGATCTGATCACAAAAACCTCATATGGGGACGTCTTCGTATCAACCCTTCGCCAAAGCTGGGGTGAGTTGCGGTGCTTACCGCTCCTTCTTTGTTTTCTCTCCAGCATTATACACGCAAAGAAGCCGGATGTCAACACAAATTTGCGCAAAAATCACGAAACCGCCAATGAAGATCGGAAGCTCCGGCGGCGCAAGCGTAAACAGGATCAGCGCCGCGCCGTAAAGTCCCGTCAGGATCACGAGCACACCGGCCAGCCACCCGAACCGCCCGCTTCTGTTCACGCGGAGGGCCGCCGCGAAGCCCAGTCCGAGCGTCGATAATACAGTCCGATGTCCGCGTACACGCTCTGCACGCCGAAGCCCGCATGAAGCGTGTAATAGATCCCGATCAGAAAGACCGGCATTCCCAGTTCCGCCAGCGGAAGCCGCTCCATGCCGCAGGCTTTTCCGCCTGCCCGCGGGTCAGCGCAAACCCCCGCCGCCAGAAACGGCCAAAACAGGAGCTTGAGATGCTCCCAGACGCTTTCGTTCACCGGCGCAAACAGCCCCACGAGCGGCGAAAGACACCAGTCGTAGGCAAATGCAGCGCCGTCCCGGCCAGCGCAGTCAGCAGAAAGGCCAGTGCGTATCGCTTTTTCATGAACGACCCCTCGTCATACCATATGACGAGGGGTCACGCTTTATGACGCGGCGTTCGCCACGCCGTATAAAAAGCGCTGCCCGCAGCGGGAGATTTTCCGGCAAGACAAGGCGCAAGGACGAAGGCGTACCGCGTACACATCGAATACGAAGCAGCACCGTATACTCGGAAAAGCCGCTGCCCGCAGCGGGAGATTTTCCGGCAAGACAAGGCGCAAGGGCGAAGGCGTACCGTGTGTACGTCGAGTCCGCAGCAACGCAGTATTGCCGGAAAAGATCCGCTGCGGAGGTTTACTGGAAGAAAATGTTGTGAATAACTCTCACCGCCCTGTCGGAATCCTCCTTATCGATCAGGACAGACACCTTGATCTCGCTGGTGGAGATCATGTGGATGTTGATATGGGCCTGATAGAGGGCTTCAAACATTTTGGCGGCGACGCCCGCGTTTTCGAGCATACCGGCGCCGACGATGGAGACCTTGAGACGCCGGTGTTGATATCCATGTGGTCATATTTCAGGACGTCCTTGTTTTCTCGAGCAGAACGGGCGCAGGCGGGGGAATCCTTGTCGGCGACGGTGAAGACGATGTCCTTGCGCTCGTCGTGGCCGTAGGACTGCAGGATCATATCGACGTTGATTTTTTCTTTTGCGAGCAGGCTGAATACCTTATAGGCGACGCCCGGCACGTCCGGCATCGCGGCCAGCGCGATCCGGGCAATCTTCTTTATCCTGCGCGACGCCGGTAATATAGGTTTTTTCCACTTTCTTGACTACCTCCTTGACAATCGTGCCGGGATTGCCGGTAAAGCTGGAGAGCACCTCGAGCTGAACGCCATAGCTCTTGGCAAGCTCGACGGAGCGGTTGTGGAGCACCTGCGCGCCGAGCGACGCGAGCTCCAGCATTTCGTTATACGTAATTTCGGGATAGCTTCCGCCTCCGGGACAATGCGCGGGTCGCAGGTATAGACGCCGTCAACGTCCGTGAAGATCTGGCAGAGATCGGCCTGCAGGGCGACCGCCATCGCGACCGCCGTCGTATCCGAGCCGCCGCGGCCAAGCGTCGTCACATCGCCGTATTTATCGACGCCCTGGAAGCCTGCGACAAGGACAATGCGCTTTTTGTCGAGCTCTTCTTTCACGCGCTCGCACGTGACCTTTTTGATGCGGGCAAACGAATGCGTCGACGAGGTGTTCATACCGACCTGCCAGCCGCAAAGCGACACGACCGGGTAGCCGAGCTTTTCAATCGCCATCGCCATCAGCGCAATCGACATCTGCTCGCCGCAGGCCAGCAGCATATCCATCTCTCGCTTGGAGGCGTTGGGGTTGATCTCCTCGGCCTTGGCGATTAAGTCGTCCGTAGTGTCGCCCTGCGCCGAGAGAACGACGCACATTTCGTTCCCCTTGGCGTAAGCGTCTGTGATGATTTTTGCCACGCGGAAAATGCGCTCTGCGTTGGCAACGGAGCTTCCTCCGAATTTCTGTACAATGCGTGCCATGTTTTCCTCCTGGAGCTTATTCAAAATCGGCCATGCGGACGCGGGTCTGGGGCTTGCGCCGATTGCGCGGCCTGCCTCGATGGGGAGGTTACGCCGGCGAGATACCCTGCGCGCGCGGGAAGCCACGTGATCTTGCCGAGCTGCCGCTCCATCGCCTCTTTTCGCCCTCCGGAACGCGGATGTAAAACCGCGCGTGGAACTGCGAAAAACGGCGGGCTTTTTCCGCGCAGACCTCCCAACCGGCAGGCTGCATGCGGCCGGGATTTTTTACAATGTCGATGATGTCGCCGACAACCGCGCTCGCCGTGGGATAGCGCCCCTGCGCCGGGGCCTGCAAAGAGGACCTCGCCGACGGCACTGCCTCTCACGCAAACGGCATTGAACACGTCGTTCACGCCCGCCAGAAGCGCGGAGGACTTTACCAGATGCGGGCTCACGAAGACAAAAAGTGCGCTTTCCGTTTGCACACAGCGTCCGGCCAAGGAGCTTGATCTTCATGCCGCCGGCTTCGGCGAACTGCGCGTCGAGCGCGTCGACCTTCGAGATACCTTCGACGGAATGTCGTCGGGGCTCGACGTTTTTGCCGAATGCGAGACCGGAGAGGATGCAGCTTTTTCTCGCCGCGTCGATACCCTCGACGTCCGCCGTCGGGGATCCGCCTCGGCATAGCCCAGACGCTGGGCGTTTGAAAGCGCGTCCGCATAGCTCTGCGCCGTTTTCTAACATCTGCGTAAGGATGTAGTTGGTCGTGCCGTTTAAAATGCCGGAGACCTCGGTAATCTCGTTTGCGCCGAGGCAGCGGGTGAGGGGTTCAGGACCGGAATACCGCCCGCGACGGACGCTTCAAAGAGGAAGTTCACGCCGTTGGCCTTTGCGAGCGCAAAGAGCTCCAATCCATGCTCCGCGACGAGCTGCTTGTTCGCTGTCACGACGTGCTTGCCCGCCTTCAGTGCGCGCGTCACAACATCGAGCGCGACCGAGCAGCCGCCGATCGTCTCGACGACAAGATTGATCTCCGGGTCCTTTTCGATCTCGGAAAAGTCCGACACGAAATAGGACGCAAACGGGCTGTCCGGCTTTTTCGTCCGGGTGAAGACGGCCTTGAGCCGAACCTCCTCGCCCGCGTTTTTTCTATCACAGCGGCGTGATTCACCAGAAGATCGGCCACGCCGCCGCCGACCACACCAAGGCCGGCAATTGCAATCTGCTTCATTGGATTCTCCCTTTAATGGTTCGCCATCGCGTAAATCTCGCGCAGCGCCTCATGGTCTAAGCTGACGAGCGTGCCGACGCGGCGTGTACCGTGGTAGCTGACTCTGGCGGCTAGGTCTTCGATCCCGGCCTCATCCTGCACGCCGCAGGAGAGCTCGCCGATCGAAACCGGCATGCCAAGGCTCTTGAAATACGCCTCCGACGCGTCAATTCCGGCGTTCGCAGCCTTCTTTTTCATGTCGGGCTCGGCAATGTCCCAGACATTCCGCGCAAAGCGGGCGAAGAGCTTGAAGTTGTCTTCGCTGACCTTGCAGACATAGCGCGCCCAGCTGCACCAGAGGGCAGAGAGCGCCTCGCCGTGAATAATATCGAACTTCTCGCTGAGCGCAAAGCTCACGGGATGGACCGACAAGCCCTTCGCGCCGCCAAGGCCGGTGAGCCCATTGTGAGACAGACTGCCGCACCACATAATCTCGCTCATCGCGTCCAGATTTCCCGCGTCCGCGATCACAGCGGGACCGTTTGCGATCACGACGCGAAGCACGGCTTCCGCCAGCTGCATGGTCGTTTCGTTCCCTTGAATCGGGTTAAAGTAGCGCTCAAGCGTGTGCATCATGATATCGGTCACGCCGCAGGCCACCTGCCGACGGGGAAGCGTCGCGGCAAGGGACGGGTCCATGATGGCAAAGGCCGGGCGGTTGAACTCTGTGTTCAGGCCGCGCTTCTGCAAAATGGTCTCGTCGGTCAGCACAGCAGAGTCGCTCGTCCGCTGCCGGAGGCCGGAATCGTTAAGATGACGCCAACGGGCGTTGATTTTCAACCTTTTTCTTGCCGAGCCAGAAATCCCAGATGTCAATCTCGGGTTTGCCTTTGCCGTGGGCAATGGCCTTGGCCGTGTCGATGACGCTGCCGCCGCCGATGGCGAGGATCAGCTGCGCGTCCATGGCGATGGCTTTTTTGACGCCCTCGCGCGCAAGGCCGAGATGCGGGTTCGGCTGCACGCCGCCAAGCTCCTGATGGGAAATGCCTGCGCCGTCCAGCAGCGCAAGGACCTTATCCAGAAGCCCGCTTTTCTTCGCGCTTTGCCCGCCGTAGACCACCAGCACGCGTGAAGCGCCGCATTTTTCCAGCTGCGCCGTGGAGCTTATCAAGGCTGTCTGTTCCGAAGACCACCCGTGTCGGAACGCAGTATTCAAATGACTCTTCATATTCTTCTCCTTTTTATCCCGCGACCGCCTCGGCACGCACCACGCCGCGCGTTTGCCAGCACGTATGCGTGAGCTCCTCGATCGGACAGTTCAGCGCGCCCGTTTCGGCCGAAATCGTGACCATGGCCTTGCCGCCGGTCGGGATCGACTGGTTGATCGTCAGTATATTTGCGCCGCAATTGGCAAAAATAGATAATATCGAGGACAGAACGCCCGCCTTGTCCTTCAGAACCATCTGGAAGGTAATGATTCGTCCCGCCATCATGTTCTGGAACGGAGAGATGCAGTCGCGGTATTTATAAAACGCGCTGCGGCTGATACCGACGGCCTTTGTCGCGACATTGACCTTGTCCGTCTCGCCCGTCTCGAGCATGCGCTTGGCCTCCGCGACCTTGCGGAAAATTTCAGGCAGAGCGGAGGAATCCACAATGAAGTATTTTGGAGCTTTTTCCATGCTGTTCACCTCGTTTGTCTTTGCTAAGAAATCATATGTCCGTTTGATGTGACCACTATACAACATACTTCACAAAAATGCAAGAGCATTTTCAGAAAAATTACAAGAAAGGAGGCCTCCCGTATGCGCGCAAGAAAGCTTGGAACGATCGTCCTGATCGCCGTCTGCGCGGCGGGCGGGCTGTGGCTGTTTGCGGCGGTTCTGTTCCCGCTGCTGCTGCCGCTTTTCATCGGTCTGGCAGTGGCGGCGATGGCGCGGCGGCCGGTTCGCGCATTGGAGCGCCGGACGAAGCTCCCCCGGGGGCTTGCCGCTTTTTTGTGCGTGCTGGGGATCTACGCGCTGGCGGGGACGGGGCTTTTTTCTTTTGTGCCGGCTTTTGTGCCGGGAGGTCGGCGGGTTTTACATCAGCTGCCGGAGCTGGCCGGGCGGCTGGAAGGGCCCGCAAAGGCCTTGCAGGACAGACTCTACGCCATCGCGGACAAATTTCCGGACGGCGTGGGTTCCGGCCTTCGCGCGGGACTTACGAGCTTTTTTGAAAGCGGCGCAGGATTTGGCGCGAAGCTCTATGAACGGCTTTTTACGCTCGCGTCCGGGTTCCTGTGGAAAGCCCTCCCCGATCTGGTGCTCGGCGCGGTGACGGCGCTTTTATCGAGCTTCCATGCTCACGGCGGAATTCGACGATCTGACCGGAGCTTACCGCCGCCATGTGCCAAAGAACTGGCAGGAGAAGCCTCGTTTCAAGGACGCATCTATCGTCCACGCTCGGCGCGTGGGCTGCGGGCGCAGGGAAAGCTCATGGGCGTGACGTTTCTGATTCTGACGGCGGGCTTTTTGCTGCTGGGGGTCGATTACGCGCTGCTGCTTGCGCTTCTGACGACAGTTATTGACGCGCTGCCGGTCTTCGGGACGGGAACGGTGCTGCTTCCATGGAGTCTTCTGGAGTTCGTCCGGGGAAACGCGCGGCGCGGTGTGGGCTTTCTTCTTTATACGCAGCGGCGGCGCTTACCCGGCAGGCCTTAGAGCCGCGGCTTCTTGGCGGGCAGATCGCGCTTCCGCCCGCGGTGACGCTGGCGGCGTTATACGTCGGCTACCGCGTGATGGGCGTGGCGGGGATGATCGTGTTTCCGCTGCTTTCCGTCTTCTGCTGCCAGATCTACCGGGCGCTCATGGAAAAAACGCCGGAGGGCAGAACGCGTCTTCCCGCGCCGGAAAGCCGGAACGTGCGAATTAGCTTGCAGCTTTGGCTTCTTTGCGGTATGATAGGGGAGAATTTCTGAAAGGAGGCGGGCGCGATGGTGCTTTCGCATGGCAGAGCGCGAGGGAAAGCTTTTGACGTTTCTGCGGGGCGAGCTGGCGCTCTCGTCCGGCCTTGTCAAGCGGCTCAAATGGCAGAATGCGTTTTTCCTCGACGGCGTCCCCGTCCACACCGACGCGCGTGCGGCCGGGGCAGAAATTACCGTAAAATCGAAGAAGCGCCCGAGGGATTTCTCCCAGACGCTTCCGATCGATATTCTCTATGAGGACGAGAGCCTGATCGCGCTCGATAAGCCCGCCGGGCAGCTCGTCCATCCGTCGCCCAGAAAAAACGATGGGACGCTCGCAAACGCGCTGCTCGGCTACTACGCCGAAACGAACCAGCCCTGCGGCATTCATCCTGTGACGCGCCTCGACCGAGACACGTTCGGCGTGGTGCTGCTGGCCAAAAACGCGCATATCCACGCAAAGCTCTGCCAGATGATGAAAGATGGCCAGATCCGCAAAACATATCTGGCCGCCGTCTACGGCTGCCCGAACAAAAGCGCGGGCGAAATTTCGCTTCCTGTCTACAAAATCGGAAACGGAGCCTGCTCCGCATCGTCGACCCGCGCGGAAAGCGCGCCGTGAGCCGGTACCGTGTTCTGAAAACGGAAGGAATCACGAGCGTTCTCGCGCTCACCCCGTGACCGGCCGGACGCACCAGCTGCGGCTGCACTGCAAGATGGCGGGCGTTCCGATTCTGGGAGACCCGCAGTACGCTTCTCCCGCTTCGATGCTCGCATCCTGCGCGCGCGGCCTGTTTACGCAGCAGCTCTGCGCGGCAAGCTTGAGCTTTTGCACCCCGTGACGGGTCAGCCGCTTGTCATCTCCACACGCAAAACCGTCTCAACGGGCGACGAACAGCTCCATTTCGACCTGTGTATCTCCCAGCGTGACACGCGCGTCGTCTCAAAATCTGCCCCACAAGGGGCAAGCTCCGACGTGTCATCCCGCCAGGTCTGCTCCGGCAAGCTCCCAGAAGGTTTCTGCCAAGGCCGGGTCGCGAATCTCAGGCTGCAGGAGCTTTCCCAGCCGCTCGAGCTTCGGGCGGTTGACCGGAAGATAATCTCCCTGAACCAGAAGGCGCAGTCCTTCCGGTTCTTTTTTAATCGGAGGACACCTCCGTCGCGCCGCAGGCAAAGAGCGCGGCGCCGATTTCGTCAATGACCCGGCTCATCTTCTGCCGGGCCTGCGGATGTCGTTGTTTCATAGGTACTCCTTGTTACTCCTTCGAGCGGTTCTGGAACGCTTCGATGATCGGCAGCAGCAGCACGCACACAAGGCCCGCCGCAAAGCCGTTATTGTAGAGGTTCATGCCGCCATGCAAGATGGAGGTGTTCTGGACGATGGTCATGTGCAAAAATCCCGCGACCATGCCCCAGAAAACACCAAATTGACCGGCGATCGGCGCAAGCCCCGTGCAGAACAGCACTGCAAGCAGCGAACCCGGCGCGGTCAGCGGCACGGCGACAAGAAGGCTCTTTGCCAGCACCGCGCCCGCCATCACAGGAAGCACATTTTTGGGATGCTTGCCGAACGCGGCAAAACCCGTCATGCTCAGCACGCAGCAGACAAGCGGGCCATTGAGCCGCACACCAAACGGAGAAAGCGCCAACAGATATACATGCCCGATGAGCCCCGTGAGCGCCATGTTCACAAGCGTGGGCGCCGCGCCGTCCATCAGGATAAAATCCGCGACCGAACGACCGGAATGGCGCAGCAGCGGCCGGTAATCCTTTGGTTTCCTGCATCCGAGGTACACGCCCGCGAGAAACAGCCCCAGAAAAATCACGCGCAGCAGCCACAAAAATACCACGTGGTCCTGCGTGCCCCAACGGAGCTCCGTGACAAACTCCACGCCCAGCCCCTTGCAGATGCTCGCAATGCCAAGGCCGATGAAGCCCGCGGCAAAGCCGACGTTATAGAGATCAAAGCCCTGATGGAGCCGGACGGTGTACCCCGCGACAGGCGGGACGAAAAAGCCGATGGCCACGCCGCTTCCCAGCATCGCGGCAAAGCGCCACGCGCCCGGCAGATGCACGAGCCAGAAGCTCACAAGCGGCGACAGACACGTAGCAAACAGCGTCTGATAGACGTATTTGGAGAAAGGCTCGCCCTGAAACCGCGCGTAGAGCCAGCCGCCGAGGAGCACAGGCAGAATATTCAAGATGTTTTTTCCGAGCAGGCTGAAGCCCGCCATCATGAACAGGCACGCAAACGTCAGGCCCGTGACGGGAAGGTGCATCCCATAGACCAGCGCCGTGCTCAGCGCCAAAACCAGCGCTGCGTTCAAAAGCGCCGCGCCCGCGCCGCCGGTAACCGCAGGGTCTGTGATGAGTCCCGCATCGGAGATGAGAATCCTCCAGAAGCCCCGGAACAGCTCCGCAGGCGGCTGCACGGCAAAGGCGAACACGGCCAGCACCACGCACAGCGCGGGCAATACCCCACGCAGAACAGGGCTCTGCTTGTCCGATCGGGAAGAAGCGGTCTTGTCTTTCATACTAGCATCCTTTTCCAGAAAATTCGGTTAATCCAGCACGGGCTGAACAGTTCTTCACAGTAGATGGATTTATTTTAACGGATAACGGATACTTTGACAAGATACATTGTATGGAAAGCCGGAACAAAAAGCGGGCGAACACCGATTGTTCCGTGTCCGCCAGCGCCTATTTGTGATATTTTGTCCCCGCCTGAATGGCCTCCGCGCGGTAGAGCTGCTCGAGCGCCATCACGCGCGCCAGATGATGCGGAAACGTCATGCGGCTCATGGAAAGAAGAAAGTCTGCCTGCCGTTTGAGCTCCGCGTCTACGCCGAACGACGAGCCAATAAGAAGGGCACACGCTCGATTTGCCGCTTTTTTTGAGCTCCGAGAGCTTCCCTGCCAGTTCCTCAGACGAGAGCATCTTCCCCTCCGGGGCAAGAATGCAGAAAAAGCTTCCCTTCGGCACCTTCGCGCGGATGAGCTCCGCTTCCTTCGCCAACCCCTGCAAGATCTGCGTCTCATTCGATTCTCCGGCAGCCGAACCTCCGGCAATTCCAGGAGCGTAAAATCACAAAATGCCCCCCAGCCGCTTCTTATATTCCTCCGAAGCCTGTATATAAAACTTCTCCTTCAGTTTCCCCATACAAATGAGCGTCATCGAGAACATACGCACCCTCCAAAAACCTCGCAGAGTTTTTGCGCCCGCAGGCGCAAAATAAATTTTCAATCTATTTTATCCGGCGGCTCCGCCGACCGGAAAAATACTTCTCAGCCCGCAAGTGTAGAATTTTTGTCCCACAGGGACAAAAATTATGCGCGCAGTCGGGCTGCGATCCCCTCGGCAAAAAGCCCCTGCTTTTGCCGAACGTAAAAAAAATTCCGTCCAATGCGGACGGAATTTTTTTACGTTTTTATTCTGCTACGTACGGCAGCAGGGCGATGTGGCGGGCGCGCTTGATGGCGACCGTCAGCTGACGCTGATGCGCAGCGCAGGTACCAGTCGTACGGCGGGCAGGATCTTGCCGCGCTCAGACAGGTAACGGCGGAGTTTCGCAGTGTCTTTGAAATCGATGTGGGCAACCTTGTCGACGCAGAACGAGCAAACCTTCTTGCGCTTGCGAGGATGGACACGATCATTAGCCATTGCCATAATTTATCCTCCTATCTTGTCTTGTGGAAACATTCGTTGGGAAAAACCCGATCAGAACGGGAGCTCGGAATCGTCGTCCTCGAGCATGGAAAAACCGGACGCACTGGGCGCAGGAGCAGCCGGAGCCTGATAGGCAGGCGCCTGCGGGTAAGACGGCGTCTGGTCGAAGCCGCCGGGGGCCGCGCCATCGCGCTTGGAGTCGCCGAAGTAGACATTGTCTGCCACGACCTCTGCCGAGCGGCGCTTATTGCCCTCTTTTGTCTGTCCAGTTGCGGATCTGAGCCGGCCGGTCACCACAGCCATACGGCCCTTAGTGAAAAAGCGGCTGACAAATTCCGCCGTGTTGCGCCATGCGACGATATCGACAAAATCCGTTTCCTTTTCCGCGCCCTGGGCCGCAAAATCGCGGTCGACAGCGAGCGTAAGGACGCGACCGCCACGCCGCTGCCGGTCCGGCGCAGCTCGGGGTCACGGGTAAGACGACCCATGAGAACGATTTGGTTCAGCATGAATAGCCTCCTTACTCTTCGACAGCCACGATGATCGAGCGCAGAATGCCGTCGGTGATCTTGAAGACACGATCGAGCTCTGCGGGCATGTCGGGCGTGACGTCACAGGTCATGTAGACGTAGTAGCCTTCGGTCAGGTCGTTGATGGATAGGCCAGATGTCTCTTGCCCCACTCGTCAACACTGGTGAGCGTGCCGTGGTTTTCCACGATGCCCTTGAATTTTTTCCACGAGCCGCGATACCCTCTTCACCCTGCGCGGGATCGATGATATAGAGGATCTCATACTTTGCGGAAAGCTTTGCCATGATGTTGCACCTCCTTTTGGACTTATGGCCGCAGAATCCCTCTGCGGCAAGGATCGCCTGCATTACGCAAGCTGGACTATTATATCGGCTTTTTTAAAAGAATGTCAACCGGAAAAGCCGTATTTTTTTCAGTCAATTTTTAAAAACAAGAAGCTTTTTCGCAGCGAAAGGAGCCGCGGCTTTGCTTTGCTCCCGGTATATGCAAAATCAAAAAAGCTCAGAAGAGATTCTTTTCCGTTTCCTTGTCGAAGAAGTGCATGAGGTCGGGACGGAAGGAATACTTTGACCGCCTTGTGCCCGCCGTGGACAGAGTCGATGTCAATGTCCGTGGTCGGGACGACGATGACAACGTCCTTTCCGGCGGAATTCACATGCAGGTGAAGCTCCGAGCCCATCAGCTCCGAGACATCGACCGTCGCGTCGATGCCGTCGCTTGAAAGATGCACATGCACCGGGCGAACGCCGACGATGACCTCGGACGGAACCTTGTCCATCGCCTTGAGCGCCGCCTGCTTTGCCTCGGGAAGCTCAAAGTCGCGGCCAGGATCGTGGCAACGTACTTATCGCCCTTTTTCGAGAGCGCCGCGTCAAACAGGTTCATCTGCGGCGTACCAATGAAGCCCGCGACGAAGAGGTTTGCCGGATGGTTGAAGACCTCCTGCGGCGTTCCGATCTGCTGGATGAAGCCGTCGCGCATGATGACGATGCGGTCGCCAAGCGTCATGGCCTCGACCTGGTCGTGGGTGACGTAGACAAACGTGGTGTCGATCTTCTCGCGCAGCTTGATGATCTCGGCTCGCATCTGGTTGCGGAGCTTCGCATCAAGGTTCGACAGCGGCTCGTCCATCAAAAAGACCTTCGGGCTTCTGACGATGGCGCGGCCGATGGCCACACGCTGCCGCTGGCCGCCGGAAAGCGCCTTCGGCTTACGATCGAGATACTGCGTGATATCAAGAATTTCGCGGCTTCCTTCACCTTGCGGTCGATCTCTGCCTTTGGAACCTTCTTGAGCTTCAGCGAGAACGCCATGTTGTCGTACACCGTCATGTGCGGGTACAGCGCGTAGTTCTGGAAGACCATCGCGATATCGCGGTCCTTGGGCGCCACGTCGTTGACGAGCTTACCGTCGATGTAGAGCTCGCCCTCAGTGATCTCCTCGAGACCTGCGATCATGCGCAGCGTCGTCGATTTGCCGCAGCCGGACGGGCCAACGAGAACGATAAATTCCTTGTCCGCGATGTCGAGGTTGAATTCCTGCACCGCGACAACGCCCTTGTCGGTGATCTGAAGGTTCGCTTTTTCCTTGACAGGCTCGTCGTCCTTCTTCTTTTTGTTCTTCTTTTCTCTTCTCCGCTTACAAACGGATAGATTTTTCTTGACGTTTACCAATCTGACTTCTGCCATACTTTCTGACTCTGACTGCGCTGCCTCAGCAATGCGCACTCTCACGAACGCCGGGCTTGGCGAACGTATTACGGCATGTCTCCACAATGCCGCACCGGGAGTCTCCCGGACATTGGTTTTACCCTCCTTTTTTTTGTTATCGGGCTGCCAAGAATGTGGATTTGGAATCAGCCCGACCAGAATATATGTATTATACCATAAATATTTCTACTCTGCAACGCTCTGAAACGCCCAAATACTGAACATTTCAGCCCTTTGAAGTTCGGTGAAATCGGGGTTATTAGTAACATAGTAGAAACACAAAAAGGCCCTTCCAGCTTGAACCGGAAGGGCCTTTTCTCATGGTCAGGTTTTAGTGGCGTAGTCAAGGGAAATCCACCCGGCACCGCTTTTCAGTTTGCCCCACTTGGCCGCACCTTTGCCGGTGCTTTCGGCCACGATGGTATAAATACCGGGCTGGATGTAGCCGGTTGCACCGTAGTTTGTGCCGGGGCCTTTACGGATATTCAGGTTGGTGATCTTCACCCGCACATGGTAAGGGGTCACGGTGGCCCTGTGGTGCCGCCTGTGGGCTTTTTCTGCGGTTGGGGTGTAACTACTACCCCACCACCATTGGAAGCGTCCTGAAGCCTTCTGTTGACTTCTGCGGCAATCTCCCCGTGTCTGGAATAAAGATATTCCCCCGGACAGGCTTTGTTGGCGAAGTCACGATGAACGGTCATGTTGCATCCGTTCCGATGATTCACACGGTCATTCTTGTTCGTACTCACACCAACTTCTTGATCCCGTTCCGCTTGCAAATATCCGTTACCAAATCCAACAGGGCCGCATAAGCCTTGGCGGTAACGGCATAAGGGTGGGTGGTGTCGGAAGCAACTTCAATGGTGATTGCCCGGTTGTCATTGGTGCCGTTGCTGGAACACCAAGAACGATCCTTTTCATCCACGGAAAGGCCAATGGAACCATCTTACCAACAACATAGTTGGCAGAACATTGCCGGTCTGTGGTGGCGAAATAATCACACCCCTGTTTTGCTGTCCATTGCCCAACGATACAATGAATCGTGATGGTGTCAATGGCATGGTTCCGGGGGCTGGTTTTGTTTTTCGTGATCCGGGTATAGGTTGCAAGGGGGGAATTACTCATTTTCTGTATCTCCTTTCACCTGAAGAATGGCCTTGAACTTGGTGAAGGCTTCCACGATGTATTTACAAGAAACCATCAGCACAGCGCCCACAATGACCAAATCTGCAAAGATTTCTGTGTATTCTTCCGGGATTGCCCACCCAAGCTGATCCGCATAAATCGGAAGGGTGGTGATTGCCACACACAGCAAAGTCAGCCCCACAATGAAGGTGGCAACCTTCAGCCCGGAATTGATCATTTTTTGTCTGTCGAAGGGCTGAAGCAAAACCTTGATGTTGTAGTAAAGGGAAAAAGCAACATTGGACAGGTACGCACACAGAAAGATCAGCATGGCCCACCCAATATTGATCAGGTTGTTCAAAACAGCGTTCAGCATGTTTTCAAATCTCCTTTGCATCGTTATAGATTTCCGGGCCATACAACTTCCGAAGTTTGATCCGGTTTTCGGCTTTGGCTTTGGAATAGTAAAACCAATTCGGTTGCGGTTGCCAATTCAGCAAATATGGCGGGGGATCAAATCGGTGGCCAGAATTTTCTGTGAAGATCGTCCGGTTCAAGGTTTTCAGTTTTCAAAAACCATGATTGGGGGGCATGCCTTTCGGAATACTCATTGGTGATCAGGCCGTAACCCCAAAGCCTTGGAATCCTCGGTGTTATGCTTGATTTGGCTCCACAGGTATTTGAATACTGCCAAAATCAAGGCGGGAACACCAATCAAGCACAACACCTGATAAATCGTCATGGCTTTTCCCTCCTATCAGGCCCCGATCAGGGCGGCAATATAGCGCAAATCCTCAACAGGGCCGTTGTAGAAGTCGAAGTTCCAAATCCAATGTTCTTCCTGATCCGGGCGCTTGTACTTCTGACAAAGGGCATCTTCCCAAATCTTCCCCACCGGGCCTGATACCCGGCATCACGCTTTTCCAGCTTGGGAATGATCCGGTTCAACAGTTCGCCCCGTTTCTGCCCCATGCCATCATCATTCTGTGTGAAGAAGTCATAGGCGTTTTTGGCTGGTGGCCGAACACACCGGAAGATCATTCAGGATCAAAAAACCACCCTGACCATTCAGGGTGGTTCCATACGGAATGTTGCTTGTCCGCAAATCGCCTTGAACCTTGCCCGTTTACGG
>VOFG01003352.1_pt1 | contig 15800 bp, 25 predicted proteins | sample 5384171 | NCBI WGS metagenome assembly VOFG01 (sample SAMN12384726, study PRJNA508395) | human gut metagenome | isolation source: healthy gut F | host: Homo sapiens
ACAATTTCCTCCTGCCGTGTCCACATAATCCATCATAGTGACAATGGTCATGTTGGTGGTATCCAGGCCGCCAGCGTCTCAAAAGTCCAGCCAGTGTTCCGCCCGGTGCCGCCGTTGCTGATATGAGGACATCCGGCATGCTGGATGGTGCGGATATCAGCAGGAGTTGGCTCAAAGGCCATGACTGTCCATCGCAGGAATGACCATCTGCAAGTCCACCTGGTCTCCGGCAATCTGACGCACTAAAATCATAATAGAACAAGGGTTACCGCCACTTTCAGCTTTCCGCTTTGTTCGGGAAGATGACCGTCGAAACGCCCTGGTTGCCTTCCCTTCGCCTGTTGCGCATCCACTGAGAATCAGGGATACACCAAAACGCGGCTGCCAGGCGTGTGCCAAAAACATGACTGCTCCGAGCCTTTCTGCCCAACAACTGTGTTTAATCTTCTTGTTCTCATATTCATTTCTTTCTATTGCTATAACACTGTATCGTAACGAACTGTTCAGTACCTTCACAGTTACATATTAACATTCAAACAGCTCCAGTCATCATACATCTGACTGAAGCTGTCCATTTAGTTACATGAATTAGTTTAGTATATCACAATCTTTTATTATGAAAAGATTCATTCTTTACAAAGATTTCTCAATCCGCATACCCAGTTCCCCGTCATAATCGGCATTTCCGTGAGGCTGATCCCATACCAGCGCATAATCCCACATCGGCATCGGTCTTGTTTTTCCAGACTCAGGACAAGAACCGCGGAGGTAGAAAGAGGTGTCTCCGTCGAGGTGCCTACGCGGATACGGATGTGTTCTGCGGTATCCACAGAATCGAACGATATAATTTAACAGATTCCAGAAGCTTTTTTGCGTTCCGCAAGATTTTCATCCGGCGCCTGGACCGTCCTTTTTGCAGAACCCTGGTTGCCATCCGGTGCCGGTTCTGCTCCATGTTCCGATGCAACACATCCTTCGCCGCGTTCCCGCACCTGAAACCGAAAAATGTGGTCTGTGTTTTTTCTCTAGAAACAGCAATTTAAGAATACTGCCGCACAGCCAATAAAGTAGGCGTGCGGGGAATTGATTCTGGACTTTTCTGCATATCCAGGTGTTTGCATTTGAGCACACGCGTCCGAATGGCGGATGCTAACTGACACAAGCGAACGCGTGTTAGTGAAAGCAAGCAAACAACGGATATGTGAAATGTAAGAATATAATTCTCCGCACGCCCGGCCCTTTATTGAATCTGCCCTTATATTTTTATTTTGCCAGAGCTGCGCCCAGTGCCTTGCACTCTGCTACTGCGTCATCATCCGGAGTCAGGTTTGCGATCACGCCTTCCCATTTACTACGGTTGCGCCTGCAGCGGTCATGCGGTCTACCCATTTGCGCATCCACTCGCCATCGCCCCAGTCATAAGAACCAAAGAGGCCAACGGTCTTGCCGGAGCAGATTCCTCTACTGCGGTTACGAAATCATCCATCTCTGCGTCCAGCTCCTCGTCGCCCATAGCGGAAGCGCCCAGTGCGAAGCTGTCTGCATCCTTTAACATGGAAGCATCTGCTGCGGATACCTCGATTACGTTTGCCTTTCCGCCTGCTTCCTCTACGCCTGCGCCTACAGCCTCAGCCATAGCCTGTGTGTTTCCGGTGCTGCTCCAGTAGATTACGTTTACTTCTTTCATGTTCGTGTTCTCCTTTCTATTTCCGGCCGCATGGTGCTTTGACCACGCGGTCTCCATCCGCAGATGTTTTCCATTCCACTGCAACTGATTGTAAATTCCGCTGCGTTACGCAGCATGGAACAAAAAATCTTTTTTCTGCAGGATCTGGCATATTCATTTCAGGTTAGTTTCTTCCCTATGATACTGCCACATGGGACAATGTCCGTCCGCACATGATCTCTTAAGGCCTGTTCCTTCACCCGGTCGTAAAGATCAAAGATCTTCTCGGCCTGCTTCGGATTCTGGTACACTTTCCAGTAGCGGGAAGTCAGGCTGTTTTCTCCGCGATTCGCGATGAAGCCCTGCACATCCCCCACCGGATATCCCAGAAGGACGCCCAGCTCATGAGGAAACTCTTTGGATATTCCGCATAGCGCTGATATCTTCTTCTCAGTCTGGCCAGAACCGATGCCACATCAAAACGGTCATAGCCGCAGCTCTTTAAGAATTCCTGCACTTCACGGTTCTTCAAATGCCGTTCCAGCTGCTCATAGCGGTACAGGAACAATATTTCCTTTTCGGCATCTGCGTAAAAGCGGGATGCAGATGATTCTGCTCTTCTTCAGATATGCCCGATCTTGTGCCATCCGCCCGGCTTCATGGTAATAAGGTTAGAAATCTTAACACCTTTCAAAACCGGTGCGCACTGTGTCACAACGCGAAAACCAAATTTTTCTTCCGGTGTGCAGTTGTTCAGAAAATGGAGCATGGTCTCTGCTGACATACGCCGTTCCTCCTGTGAAATCTTTTTCAGTTACCCGTTGCTAACCCGATGCACTTATGTTAGCATATGCTAACCTTTTCGTCAATCTGCTGATCTGATAGAAATTCTCAGTAACCGTCTTATTGAGAATTTCTTGTGATTTTTCCCCGATCTCTTGATTTATTTTTACTCATTATTACGATTTCATTACACCAATTGATTTTTCCCGCTTCTCCTGTTACCATCATTTCCGGAGGCAAACGATCATGAACAAAGATAGATATCTCATTGGAGACGTGGCAAACCTTATGGGCATGAGCCGCGATACACCCGCCACTATGAAAAACGCGGTCTGGTCACAGCCAAAAAGCCGAAAACGGCTACCGCTACTATACAGAAGCAGACATTTCCAGACTTATCGGTATCCTTTACCAGAGAAAATGGATATCGGACTGGATGATATAGCAGCACTCTGGGATGAACATGGCTCCGAAGATTCCCCGGAACGCTTTCACAGCATTATCAGCCAGCGTCTGGAAGAGGAGGAAGAGGCCATTCTCCAGCATAAACGCACCATAGCAAAGCTTCGCATGAGCCAGAAAGACTGCGAAAATCTCCGAAACTATACCGGAAAGGTCATTCAATGTCCGCTGCCGGATTCCTACATCATTGATCCGGATCTGGATTTTCATGACGGGCTGGAGCAGTGGTTCCAGTACACCAGAAAAGCACGCGGACTGGAATATGTACCTGTTCGACGAATACCGGATCTGCCGGGACACAGAAAAACACGGCTGCTCCCTGAACTACCAGAAATCCCAGCTGCTTCTGCACTGTAACATGGCAGAATATACCGATTATCCCCTGACAAAGGATATTCCTGCACCGATTCCAGTGTCCGGTATCTATCCGCTTTCTGCACATCCCAGGACCGGATTCCGGACATGGATGTGGTAAATTCCATGCTGGCCTACGCCAGAAAGCACAGTCTTCCGACACAGCCAAAACTGCTTTTCCACCTTTCTCATGCAGGGCATGCGCAATCAGATACAATGTTATTATCTGCAGTTATTCCTTCCGCTATCCAAATCTTAAACAACCATATTTGAAAAGGACGCGCCGCATCCGGCACGTCCTTTTTCTTCTATGCAGAGAGTTTTTTCATTATGTGATGGTATTTCTTGTTATTTTTGTTTATTTCTGATTATTTTCGCTGTATTTCTCCGTCCCTTCATAAGTAACCACACCCTTGCTGTCGGTGCAGTAGTAACGGTCATCGCCGTCCTTGGCGTTCTTCTTGTTCTTCTGGATCTTGCCGGAGGTGTTGACCAGATAAGTCTCGCTATCCCACTCTACTTTCTTCAGCTTCTCATCCTTATCCGCCTCGATACGTTTGCCCTTCTCGTAGATCACGCCGTCCTCAATGCCATTGCAGCCCTGGCCACGCTCATCACCGGACTTGCGGAAATTGTAGGTGTAACGCTCGCCGTCAATGTCCAGGGTCACAGTGCCGGTCTTCATGGCGCCATCCTTGGAGGTTCCTCCAAAGTAGTATACTTCCGCGCTGTCCCCAGCCTCCGGCAGATCACTCTCACCTTCAATCTCAGTACAGGACAGAATATCCTTATCAGATACTTCCAGCTTGTAGAGACCTTCCAGCATCTTGCCGTACTCATCAAACGCATACCAGGAACCATTGATCTTCTTAATGCGGCTCTTTACGACATCGCCATCCTTCTCCGCGTAGTACCAGCGCTCCTCACCGTCAGAGTATCCATCCGGATCCGTATTCTCTCCCGGTACGGTCTTGAACCAGCCTACCGACATCCAGCTGTCCTGGATCGGGCTGTAGAAGCTTGGGGTTGCCACAGAAGCATTGCTGGAGCTTGCGTACCAGCTGAATCTGGCGTTTCCGTACTCCTCAAAATAATATTTCCGGCCGTTGATGGTCTTTTTTTGGTATCTGCTGCCTTCTTTCCGTTGGCATTGAAGTAGAACCAGTACCAGTCCTGAAACTCGTCATTGGTCTGGTCGTCATCCACCACGTCCAGGCGCTCCCACTGATGGCTTCTCATGGCACCGTCATCCGCACCACCCAGATAGTAGACGCCGGTCTGCCATGCGTCATCACCGGTCTGACGCTCGCCCTGCTCGTCGATCCAGCCGTAGAGCATCTTTCCTTCCTCATCGAAGGCATACTTTTTCGTCACGCCATCCGCCCGGACAATGGACTTAAAATTCACCCGGCCTGAATCCTTCGCCTTGTAAGCTTTTCCGTCTGCTTCGAAATAATACCAGACGGTATCGGACTCGTCATCATCCTGCGGATCATCATTTTCCAGTTCTCTCCACTGGTTTCTCACCATGACGCCGCTCTCATTCACGTAATAATAATTGTCGTTGTCCTCCACCAGCTGGCTGGTGGCCATCTCTGCCGTCCTCATCCAGCCAGAACCAGTCGTTTCCAGATTTCTTCCAGGAGGAAGTAACCTCATCTCCGTTTTTGTCATAGTAGCGCCAGGTTCCGTCTTCTTCCTGCCATCCTGTAGCCGCGAAAGCCATCATGGAGCTTCCAATTGTCAGCACTGCTGCTGCGCAGGGGATTAATAATGTTTTTGTATGTTTTTTCATAGTATGTTCTCCTTTCAGGTGTCTTTGTTTCTGACATCCTGACTCTACACCCTGGAACTGTTCCAGGGTCAAGGGAAGTAAGAGAACCGTAATCATCCGTAATTTTCAGAAAAAAATGTTATTTTATTGACTATTTTCTTAAGGACCTCTATACTAGTACACATACAAAAGGGAAAGGAAGGTAAGCACTATGAATTCTTTTACAGCATTACTGCTTGCAGGACTCGGAACTGTTTTCATTCTGGTAATCGGCTGGTACATTCTTCAGGTTGTCGCTTACTGGAAGATTTTTGAGAAGGCAGGCGAACCTGGCTGGAAGGCAATCATCCCGTTCTACAACACCTACACCCAGTACAAGTTCACCTGGAACACCCAGGCATTCTGGATTGTCCTGATTGGCGGCATTGTGGGCGGAATCTTACAGGAAGCAACCGAAGGCATTCCATCTCTGCTCGGAACCCTGATCATGCTGATCGTAGCAATCTTTAACATCATTTCTTTAAACAAGCTGGCAAAAGCATTCGGACATGGTGTTGGTTTTACCATCGGCCTGTTCTTCTTAAATCCGATTTTCATGCTGATCCTTGATTCAGCGGTGACGAATATATCGGACCACAGTAAATTTAAAACAGCAAAAATGCCATTCGTTTCTGTGAATTTCACAGGCGAATGGCATTTTTCTGTTCTGTTATAAAAGTTTTAACGCTGCACTCTTTCCGGAGCTGTCCCTGCCGGCCAGCTTCTCCACCTCCGCGCGGGTCACCAGATTGAAATCTCCCGGAATTGTATGCTTCAGAGCCGCCGCCGCGGTTCCAAACTCCAGAGCCGTCTTCATATCCTTTCCATCCAGGAAACTGCAGATCAGGCGGATGTAAAGGCATCTCCACCACCCACACGATCCACGATTGAGCTATGGTATACTTCTTGGAATGATAAAACTCCTTTGTCTTTCCGTCCATAATGCAGGCAGACCAGCCGTTGTTGGATGCGCTGTGGCTTTCTCTCAGGAGCTTGCAATGTAACGGAAACCAAAACGGTCCGCCATCTGGCTGAATATGTTCATATAACCGGCCAGCTCCAGATTGCCGGACATGACATCACTGCCCTCCGGCTTGAAGCCCAGCACTTTCTCCGCGTCCTCCTCGTTGCCAATACAGATGTCCACATATTGCATGAGGTTGGTCATAACCTCACGGGCCTTTTCCTGGGACCAGAGCTTTTTGCGGAAATTTAAATCCACAGATACGGTGAGGCCATGGGCTTTTGCAGCCTTTAATGCCTCCTCCGTAAGCTTTGCCGCGCTGTCGGAAAGCGCCGGAGTGATGCCGGTAAATGAAACCAGTCCGCATCCGCGAAAATGGCGTCAAAATCGAACAGCTCCGCTGTCGCGCAGGCAATGGAAGAACCGGCGCGGTCATACACAATATTGGACGGGCGCACTGCGGAACCCGGCTCCAGATAATAGATTCCAAGACGGTCTCCACTGCGGGAAATAAACTTTGTGCCAACGTTATACTTGCGTACTGCCGCAACCGCGCAGTCCCCGATGGGATTGTCCGGAATTGCGGTCACAAACTCCGTGTCGTATCCGTAATTGGCCAGCGACACCGCCACGTTGGCCTCGCTTCCGCCGTAATTAATATCAAACTCATCTGCCTGTATAAATTTTTTCATTGCCCGGGGTGGATAATCTGAGCATGATCTCCCCATGGTCACAATCTTTGCCATATTCTTCTCCTCCGTCTTTCTCCGGTCATTTACCTGCGGGCTGCCTTTACCGCTTCTACAAATTCCTTTGCTTTGGCAGTTACTGCCGCGAAATCTCCGGTCTTTGCGCCCTTTGTCAGGCTGCTTCCGGTTCCCACCGCGTAGGCTCCGGCCTTGATCCACTTGTCTACATTGTCCACGTCCACACCGCCGACGGCATAAAGTCGCCCTGCGGAAGCGGTCCCTTTAAAGGAACTGATGGCTGCCGGTCCCAGAATATTGCCCGGGAATAATTTGATGACATCGCAGCCCGCTTCCAGCGCGGTAATGGCTTCGGTCGGAGTCATGACTCCCGGAAGCATCGGTACACGGTAGCGGTTGCAGAGCTTAATCGTATCCAGATTCAAGCCCGGGCTCACCACATAATTGGCGCCCGCCAGAATCACCGCTCTTGCGGTTTCCGGATCAGTACGGTACCGGCTCCAATGACGATGCGGTCATCGTTCCGGTATTTTGCCGCCATGGCAGAGATAAATTCCACCGGATTTCCTTCGTCCATGGTCATGGTAATCTCAATAAAATGAATGCCACCCGCAATGACCGCCTCCACGATTTTTTCCCCTGTTCCGGGTTCTTCGCACGGATTACCGCAATGAGACATTCTTCTTTCATTCTGGATAAAACCTGTTCTTTTCGCATGTCACTCTCGTCTCCTTCTCCTGAACATTTTTGTTACTGCTCACACCCTGCACGTGTTCACCTGATATGATCCTTCAGGCCAAATGTGTTTTCCGGTTCCGCGCTTTTTATCCGCGTCCCCGGATATACCCCAGCATCTCCGAAAGCTTCTTTGCCTTTCCCGATACAATCTGCCCCAGTTCCTCATAATTCACGGCATCCCGGTACAGCGTAGATACACTGACTGCCCCCACAAGGTTTCCATCTGCCCCAAACACCGGCGCTCCCACACACCCGCATGTTCCTCCATCTCCCGGGCATCCAGCGCGTAACCCTGCTCCCGCACCTGTTCCAGTTCCTCCATAAGGCGGTCCGGATCGGTGATGGTGCGCTCCGTGCGCTTCACAAAATCCATGCGCTTTAAGAGCTGCTGCAGAATTTCCGGTTCACTGTAGGCCAGAATGGCCTTTCCCAGCGACGTACAGTACATGGGGATGCGGCTTCCCACCGTTGCCGTGGTGATGATAGGGTTTTCCGGTTCAAACTTACAGATATAAACGACCTCGCAGTCTGACCGTACCCCGAAAAACACAGTCTTTCCAATTTCATGGGCAAACTTTTTTTAACTCCGGCTCCATGACATTCATGATATTTAAGTTGTTGGTGTAATTGATGCCAATACGGTATGCGGTAAGCCCGATGGTGTAGCGCTTTTTCTGTCCCCAGTCCGCATGCACCATACCAAGTGTTTCCAGTGTAGTCACAATGTCATATGCGCTGGTCTTTGGAAGATCCAGGCGGCCGCACAGCTCATCCAGGGAAGCTCCCTCTGGTTTCTGGGAAATAACTTCCAGAATCTCTATGGTCCGCTGAGCTGTACGATTTAATTTCATGAATGTTACACACCTTTCTGTCTCGTAAAAATCTGCCTGTTCTGATTTGCATATAGTATCATTTTACTGAATACGTTCTGATAAGTCAAGGTATTGACAGAATTGTCACGGAGTTGTAAGGCGGATGAAATTTCCATAACACAAATAGCGCAGAGGGAATCCACATTCCACTCTGCGCTATCTGTGTTTTCTGACTATGAAGCTTTTTTCGTAACTGTTCAGTAGGTCTGCGCATTCACTGCGCTGACCGTATGAAAACATGGGCTTGCAGGCAAAAATCCCATTGCCGAAGGCAGTTTTTAATGGATTTTGCCCGTAATGAGGGTACTGAACAGTTACGCTTTTTTTCACGATTTTACTGATAATCATGAATCAGAAACAGCGGCTTGACCGCCATAATCTCATCGTACTCTTCCTGGGAGACCTGCACGCTGGCATTCAGCTGCTTCAAATCTTCCTTTACCTGCTCCAGTGCCTCTTTCTCGTCACTGGCCCGTCCTTCCCGGATCAGGCGGATCATGCGTGACAGGGTAACCGGATGCAGATAGCGGGACGGAACCGTAAGCTCTTTGGGGCAGTGGCTTTTGCACTCTGCCACCTGCGCCTCGGCCGTCTCCAGACGTTTTTCAATGGCCTTCCGGTTATTCCGGCTGGTCGGCATGACGTTGGCACCGGAAAAAGGAAGATACCGGCTATACCAAACAATACAAACCAGACCGCAAACGGTGCCTGGGATTTCAGGCAGCCAGGCCAGACACAAGCGCTGCAATGCCAAGTACGGTAAAGAGAAGCGCACCCCATTTATAATAAGGCTTTGTCTGCTCATAGGTCCGTTTTTTCTGGCTGCGTTGGAAAACTCCGCAAAGAGAACCGGCTGTTTCTCCAGATACTCTTTTGCGCATTCCAGCCGCTCCACTTCTTTAAGAGCCATGCCGCAAAGCGGCACCTCCGGCTTCTGCTCTCTGGCTCTTTCTGCTTCCTCCAGACGTTTCTCCGCCGCTTCGCTAACGGTTTTGATCTCTGGGAATTCCTGCTGCATGCGCGCCAGAAACAGATCTACCTGGTCCTCATACTTAAAGTTGCACTGCTTTTTCCTGCCCGTTGTCATAGACAACAACGAGATACGGATTGTGGCAAACAGGCCCTTGCCGCTGAATCCGCCCTTGCTCATGGCCACGCGCTTAAATACACGGGAAACGGATTCCACGGAACATAATAGCAGCGGTCGATGTAGAAGCTGTTTAAATACAGTGCTTTTTTTCCGATTCCGCAGGGACCGATCTTTCTGCAGCTTTTTTTTATCTGCCGCCAGTTCCTGTTCTGTCAGTTCTTTCGCTCCAAGTTTTTTCGGCTTCCACAACATGATGGATCCGCCTCCCTTTCCTGATTTTCTGTAACTGTTCAGTACCCCACAGTTACGGGCAAAAATCCTATTGAAAATTGCCTTCGGCAATGGGATTTTGCCTGCCCATGTTTTCATACGGTCAGCGCAGTGGATGCGCAGACCTACGGAACAGTTACGATTTTCTCTGTGCTGATGCCTGCATGATGCTATGCAGCCATCAGCACATTCTCGTTCAAAAATAAATTTCTACGCGGTCTGCTGCTTTCTGGTTGCATGGATGAAGATTCCAAGGAATACCACAGCCAGAACGATACCAACCGGATAAGCCACTGCGGTACCAAGGTTTTAAACACTCGGACGCGCAGAAGAAATAAGTCATGGATACGGCGCTCATAAAGGTAGCCGGAACTGCGGTGATCCAGTAGTTCTTCTTTGCTTTGTACAGATACATGGATGCGGTCCACAGAACGATCATAGCCAGCGTCTGGTTGGTCCAGCTGAAATATCTCCAGACAATGCTGTAATCCATATGTCCGACAATGGCACCAACGCCTAACAGCGGAACGCACAGAAGCAGTCTGTTCTTCCATGCCTTCTGGTCAATCTTGAACCAATCTGCCAGAGTCAGGCGGGCACTTCGGAATGCGGTATCACCGGAAGTAATCGGGCAGGCGATAACGCCCAGCATAGCCAGGGCAATACCGATGCCGCCCATGGTCTTCTTACATACATCGTAGATTGCTGCGGACTGACCATTCTTCATGATCTCTGCAAGACCAGTGTTCAGGCCGCCGGTTACCTCGTACAGGAACATCCTGCTGCTGCCCAGATCAGGGGGCGATCACACCTTCACAGACCATAGCGCCATAGAATACGAAATGGCCCTGCTTCTCAGATTTCCTACAGCGTGCCAACAGCGGGGACTGGGTTGCATGGAAACCGGAGATTGCGCCGCAGGCTACGGTGATGAACATGAAGCTCCATACCGGTGTTGCGCTCGGGCGCATATTCCGGAAGTTTGCCCAGATCTCCGGAATGACATATTCCGGTTTGGTAAAGATACCGAAAGCAACGCCCAGTGCCATGATGATCAGGCAGATACCAAAGAGCGGATATACCTTACCAATGATCTTATCAATGGAAATAAAGGTTGCGATAAAGTAATAAGGCAGAATGATCCACAGCCAGAACTCCTTATTGGTGAGCAGGCCGCTTACACCGCTGTTGCCAAACAGGGTGACGATCAGGCCGGCCGGTCCAACCGCAAATACAGTACCAACCATGACCAGAAGCACAACACTGAACACACGCATGACATTCTGCATCAGGTGTCCTAAATAAATACCGCATACCTCGGAAATGGATGCGCCATCGTTTCGCTCAGACATCATGCCGGAGAAGAAATCGTGCACACCTCCTGCAAAGATTGTACCAAACGTAATCCATAAAAATACTACCGGACCCCAGAGCGCTCCTTGCAGGGCACCGAAAATCGGTCCCAGGCCGGCAATGTTTAACAGCTGGATCAGAAACAGCTTCCACTGCGGCATAACGACATAGTCCACGCCATCGTTGATCCGGACTGCCGGTGTCTCACGATCGTCCGGGCTGAAAATGTTATTGACAAAATTGCCATAAACAAAGTAACCGCCGATCAGCAAGACCAGACAAATGATGAAACTTAACATACAAAACCCCTCCTCTTATTTGTGTAAATTGCTGAACCATTCCTTTCAGACCGGGTTATTGTACACCAATAAATACAATTTTGGAATAGTTTTTGCGTGAACAGCAGAATAGGGCGCATGAACAGCATGTTCCGCTGCATGAACGCCTATCCTTTTTGTTATATATTCAGGATCTGTTTTAATGTTTCAGCCGTTCCCTTCCTACCGGAAGGATCGTATTTTCATAGCCCTTTAACTTCATGGCAGGACCATTGCCGGTCCAGGGAAACATCTCGGTAATGCATTTCAGATTCACCAGATAGCTCTTATGGATCCGGAAGAAACCATACGGCTGCAGCTTCTTCTCCAGATCCCCAAGAAGCTGGTTTACTTCATAGCTTCCTGTTCTTGTGTGGAGCAGAATTCCCCGCCCTGGGTTTCCGCGTAGACAATCTGCGGCACATCCAGAAAGCGGATGCTGTGGTTTACCGGAACCGGAATCCTTGGGGCCGTGACAGCAGCCTGCTGCACTTCCGTTTCCGGCTTTTCCGTGTCCTTTGCTCCGGTTTCCTGCGGTTCATCCATCTCCTGGTTCTGCGCAAGTCCGCGCATGCATTTTTCCAGGACATGGCGTACGCGGTCCGGGGCAAAGGGCTTTAAGATATAATCATCAATCTCCATCTCAAAAGCCTTTGCCGCATACTGGGAATACGCTGTGGCGAAGACAATCTTGACCTGAGGCAAAAGTTTCTTTGCCGTAGCAGCCAGAGTTATTCCTCCATATCGTTTAAATTGATATCCACAAACAGGATATCAAAATCATCTTCCTCATTCAGCAGCAACAGCGCTCCCGCACCGCTATCTGCCTCCCTGATCTCGCAGTCCGGCACCACCTCCTGAATCTGCCGGATCAGTTCTCTTCTGGCCGGACGCTCGTCATCAATCACCGCAATTTTCATGTACTCTCCCCATTGTCTTCTTATTGTAATTTTCGATTGTCAGGACGGACCGTTCTCCGGAATGAGAAACGAAACGCAGGCACCTCTTCCCGTATTTTCAATCCGCAGTCCATGGTCATTTCCATAAATGCTCTTTAAGCGCTCATGCACATTTTTTAAGCCTACCCGGTTCCAGTTATCCCCGTGGTAAAACTGCTCCAGCACTTCCTGCGAAAAACCTTTGCCGTGGTCCTGCACCTGAATGCAGACCTGCCTCTGCCCATCCTGCTTTCCATCCGGCATATAAAAGGCCCGGATCAGCACCGTGCGGATTCCTGCTTCATCTGCCCTGTATCGGACCGCGTTTTCCACCAGCGGTTGCAGGATAAAGGACGGCACCATGCAGTCCAGATCCTCCTCAATTTCCATATCCACCTGAAGTTTTTCCTCAAACCGGGCCTTTTCCAGCTCCAGATAGGTGTTCACATGGTACAGCTCTGTGTGAAGGTTCAGCATGTACTGCTCATTCTCCAGGGTCTGACGGTAGTAGGAAGCCAGAGTCAGCAAAGTTCTCTGGCCCGCCCGCGTTTTCCCGGCAGATATAGGAAATGGTATTTAACGCATTATACAGAAAATGTGGATTGACCTGGGACTGCAGCGCCTTTCAGTTCTGCCTGGCGGCGCAGCTTCTTCTGGTATTCCAGATTCGACAGCTCCAGCTGCGTAGAAAACAGCCGTGTCAGCTCCTCCACAAATTCCAGATCCACCCGCACTGCATGGCGGCGTTTTTTGATCATGATCGTCATGCCGCCCACCGGATGCTCATTCTCCAGAAGGCGCCGTCACGATGATCTGGTCTTTGAGTGCCTTTCCCAGTTTCTTAGGGAAATCTGACTGTTGGAAATAAGTCGGCTTTAAGTCCAGCACCGATTCCAGCACCGGCACCAGAAAGGCCGGGTCAGCCAATTCTTTCCCATACTTTTCTGTCTCGACTGCCAGAATCTGTTCCATGTCCGTGATCATGACAGCGGAGCAGGAAATGGAACGGTAGATGATCTGCGCAGCCGCTTCCATGTCTTCCCGGCTCTGAAGTCCTTTTTCTCAGATGCGGAAGGCTCTGCTCCACGATCCCGATACAAAGCCGCATTTTCTCCGCGAACTGTCCCTCTTCCCGGATGAAGATCATGTCAAAGGCCTTCAGAAAGATCAGCATGCCGCAGGAATTCATGAGGATCATGGGAACTGCAATGCGCTGCACCAGATGCACCGCGTCCACAAAGGGCCGCGAGATCAGAAGAATGATCACCATCTGGGCTACCTCGGCCACCGCCGTCAAAGCAAAATCCCAATCTGCTTCATTTTTCCGGATTTAAAACGCGTGGAAAACGCAGAACCAAGAATGCCCTCAAACAGCGTGGAAACCGCGCAGGACACCGCCGTAAAACCACCGATATCAAACAGGTAGCGGTGGAGTCCCGCGATCAGGGCCGTGAGCATGCCCACATAGGGACCTCCCAGAAGGCCTGCCGCCAGCACGCCAATGACGCGGGTATTGATGATAGCCCCTGTCGGTCCGCGTTCCCGTGTACGTGGAAACGATGCTGATGACACCAAAGATCACTGCCAAAGCCGGCTTGGAAAACAGACTGCCCTGCTCCTCCAGAAACAGATCCCGCACAAACCCAGGTTCGTCAGGAGTGCCGCGATCAGTACCAGGAGGCCGATGTTTAAAAGCATGTTAAAGTAGGTTTCGTATGCCATAGGTTCTATATCCTTATCTTCTGTTTCTTATCCGTAACTGCTGTTTCAGATCAGACCATGTTCCGCGCAGTAATGGTACACGCCGTCCTCTTCCACAAAACCACAGGTATCCACAGCCACGGCCTTCAGATCTTCCGATGCGTTCTCCATGGCAATTCCCATATCCACCGCCTGAACATCTCAATGTCGTTATTTCCATCCCCAGCCATAGCTCTGGAACGGTCAATGCCGTAATATTCCAGCATCTTTCGCAATACCGGTTCCCTTTCCGCCATCTGCCGGGATGATATCCACCGCCCGGTCCCACCCAGGACGTGATCTTGGCTCTATGAGTATTCTGCAGTACCTGAGCGTATTCTTCCTGCGGCAGGCCATCAGAAGCTGATAGACCTCACCCCTGGAAACCTCGTCAAAGTCCTCGGAAATCGTGACTTTCTGGTTTCCGAACGCATAGTATTGTTCCAGATCCGGATCCGTTCCATTGGAGATGAGCCGGTTCTTCGTAGCCACCGACATGGCCCGCCCCATGACAGCCGCGTTGCGGATAATGGTCTGTACATCCACCTGGGGGCATGGGATTGCTGTAGATTGTTTTACTGCCTTCATAGCAGTAACAGCCATTGCGGGTACGTCAGATACGCGTCAAACTCCACGCCTGTAATCCCCGGCACCGCCAGAGGTGTTTGCCGGTGGCGATGCAGATGCGGATGCCGTTTTCCCTTAATTTCAGCAGCGCTTCCCGGTCTTCGGAGAAAGATCTTTCTTTCCGAAGTCCAGAAGCGTGCCGTCTATGTCAAAGAAGATGATTGCTTTGGTTTATTCATGCACTGTCCCCCATATTCCAACTTTTGTCAACATTTCCGATACGAAAGCTCATATGTCATGATTTTATCATTCTGTCCGCAAATGGCAAGTTAGCAGTTTTTCCTTTTCTTTTTTTTTCCGGCTTCCTGTATAATGAAACTATCAACACATATACTTTTTCATGCTGTTTGTACTTGCAGAAAATCAACAAACAACCTTATACAGGGGGACTTACCATGATCGTAACCTTAACAAACCACAGCCAGCGGGACCGCTCAGATCGATTCCATCGGAGCACAGCTCATCGATTCCACGGAGCACAGCTCTCTCTGAAAGACACAGCAGCCGATACCGAGTACATCTGGCAGCGGGATCCTGCCCACTGGAAAAGCTGCTCCCGCTCCTGTTTCCAACTGTTGGGAACTGCCGTGACGGTAAATACACACTGAACGGTCAGACCTACACCATTCCCAAGCATGGCTTCGCCGGAACGCGGACTTTGCCGTCTCTGTTTTGTCAAAGCAGGAAGCTTCCTTCACCCTCACCGACTCACCGGAGACCCGCGCCTGCTATCCCTTTGCCTTCCAGTTAAAACTGACTTACACACTGGCCGAGGATGGCATTCAGATTCATTACACCGTGACCAATCCAGGCACGGAAACCATGTATTACCAGCTTGGCGCCCATCCCGGCTTCAACTGTCCGTTACACCCGGAGAACACTTTGAAAATTACGTTCTGAATTTGAGCAGGAAGAAACCGCAGGGTATCATTCCTATGACCTAAACCGCATGGAATTTGACATGAATTCCTGTACCCCGGTTCTGGATCACGCATCTGTCATCCCGCTGACCCACGAACTTTTCGCCAATGATGCCATCTTCTTTACAGACCTGCATTCCAAAAAAAAGTGACGCTGAAAATCCAGTCACCGGATGCGGCGTGGAG
>VOFG01004730.1_pt1 | contig 15786 bp, 29 predicted proteins | sample 5384171 | NCBI WGS metagenome assembly VOFG01 (sample SAMN12384726, study PRJNA508395) | human gut metagenome | isolation source: healthy gut F | host: Homo sapiens
CATCGACCAACATGATCAGGGTATCCAGATCGGACATCGCGCCGATCTCGATATCGGCGCAATCGGTGTAAACGGTTTTCAGCCCACCCTGCACCGGCGGGGCAAACTCATCAATATCCAGCAGGCAGAACTTCAGATCGGAAAAATAGGTGGATATCTCCTTGGGCATGATATCAGCCAGCCCCGCATTGGGATGCTGCGTAAGCACCGCCAGGCACATCCGCTCCCGGAAGGCGGAGAAAACAGGTCTTGTCCGACGGCGGCATGACTGTGCCAAGACTGAGCAGAATATCCACACTGCCATCCATCAAAGCGGCATAGGAATCCTGAATCGTCAGATGGCACAGGTTCAGCGTGACTTCCGGGTACTCCTGCCGGAACCGCTGGATCGCCTGCCGGACAGCGCCGTCTGTCCACAGCGTGGCCAGTACGCCGATCTTCAGCTGACCGGTGATATGATCCGCGATCTCGTGCAGTTCCGCCGTCGCCGTGCGGAACATAACAGACATCCGCTCCAGCTTGGGCAGCAATGCCCGTCCGGTTTCCGTCAACCGAACGCTCTTGTTCGTTCGGTCAAAAATCGGCACCCGAAGTTCCTGCTCCAGCGCCTGAATATGGCGGCTCAGGGTGGGCTGGGACAGATAGAGGTTTGCGGCCGCCTTGGAAAAATTCTGCTGCCGCGCCGCTTCCAACACACATTCCAGTTGCACTACCGTCATAAACTCCGCCTCCATGCCTGATCTTTCGCTTTTTATCATAGCATTTTCAGCACGGCCTATGCAAGTGGGAACGCAAACTTTCCACACGATCCATACAGAACCGGCCAGCTTCGCCTTTGTCAAATGGAATAAATCTTGTCTGGCCGGTTGTGTTTTTCGCACAAGACTTATCGCGCAGGGACTGCTATAATGAGTTTATACAAATCGGAGGACAATGGATGATTTCGGGTCTTGCTCATGTCCCTTATCCCGCATAAGGAGGTTTTTCAAATGAAACAGTTAAATGAAAAGTTGCTATTGTGACCGGTGCCGGACAGGGCATCGGCAGGGGATCGCTCTCGCCTTGCCCGCAGAGGGTTAAGGTCATTGCGACCGGTCGCCGCCTCGAGCCGATCGAGCAGACCATCGCCGAGATCAAGGCGCTGGGCGGCGAGGGTTTTGCCATGACCTGCGACTCCGCTGACCGGGCCAGGGTGGATGAGGTCGTAAGGCCGCCGCCGAAAAAAATACGGCACCGTCGATGTTGTCGTCAACAATGCGCAGGCCATCGTTCCCTCTGCTCCGGTAGAAGACACCACCTACGAAAACATGCTCAAGGCCTGGCAGAGCGGCGTGATCGGCGCGCTCAACTATATGCAGGCCGCATTCCCCTACATGAAGGCTCAGCATGAGGGTCGGATCATCAACTTCGCCTCCGCGACAGGCATGTTCGGCATCGCGGGCCAGCTGGCCTATGGCTCCAACAAAGGAGGCCATTCGAGGCATGACGAAGATCGCGGCAAAGGAATGGGGCCAGTACGGCATCTGCGTCAACGTCGTTCTGCCCGGCGCAGAATCCCCGGCGGCGAAAGCCTGGGCCCAGAAGTTCCCGGAAGAGTACGCGAAGCAGGTCAATCTGAGCCCCATGAAGCGCTTCTGGCGACCCGGAGAACGACATTGCCCCTGTGGTCGCATTTCTGGCAGGGCCGGACTCCTGCTATTATTCCGGCCAGAGCGTGATCGTCGACGGTGCCAACTCCATCATGCCCTGAGCCCGACAATAAATCACAACACAGCAGGCGAGAACTGGTTCCCGCCTGCTGCTTTTTGTCCGGAACCGCCCGGAACACCGTCACGCCGACAGTGCCACGCCCGGGCTTTTACGGCAAAGCAACGGCTCAGACAAGGTCAAACCAGACCCTGTCTGAGCCGTATTCTCATAACTTTCCTTTACTGCGTCAAAACGCAGAGCCTCGCTTTCCCGCGCCAACGGATCAGGCGTTGTTGCCCGCGGCATATCCGGTGCGCATGGCGCCCTGAACGGTCTTGACCGCCAGCGCGTCGCCAATCACAGTGGTCTCCGCGCCGGGCGCATAGAAGGCATAGGCCTCGTCCCGCTTGGAGCGGGTGCCCACGGACAGGATCACGGTGTCCGCCTCAACGATCTTGGACTCACCAGTCTCGTCGGTGTAGGTCACGCCGACGTCGGTAATGCCGGTGACCTTGGCCTTGAGGATGGAGGAGAAGCCCCTCGGTGGCCTCCCAGGCATCCCGCACCATGTTGTAGTAGTGAATGGGGTGGCATCTGCGGCCAGCATATCGCGCATCTCAAGCACAGTGGAGGGTGGCCCTTCTTGGCGAGGAACATACCGACTTCCACGCCGATCTCGCCGCCGCCGATGACAGCGACTTTTGCCCTTGACCTGCTCGGGATGCAGCAGGGCATCAATGCCGGTCATGACATTTTTGCCGTCCACGCCGGGCAGCGGCAGGATGATGGGTTCAGCGCCGATGGCCACAATGACCTTGTCGAAGCCGGAGAGCTCGCCGGGCTTGGCCTCGGTGTTGAAGCGCACCTCGATGTTGGCGTTCTCCAGCGTCTTGCGCACCATGTAGTCCTTGAAGTTCTTCAGCGTCCACTTGAAGTCGGGCACACTGGCGGGGATCAGCTGACCGCCCAGCTCGCCGGTCTTTTCAAACAGAGTGACCTTATGGCCGCGGTTGGCGGCCACCTGAGCGGCCTCCATGCCGGCAGGGCCGCCGCCGATGACAGCGACCTTACGGGGCTCGGTCACGGGGGCGGGGGCCATCTTCTTCAGCTGATGCTCCAGACCATACTCGGGGTTGACGGAGCAGACGGACAGGTAGGGCCCGTGGATGGTGGCCACATGGCACTTGTTGCAGCGCAGGCAGGGGCACAACATCCTCCCCTTGCCCTCATAGGCCAGACGGCCGAAGTTGGGGTTGAGATCCAGGCCCGGGCGGCACCGATCAGGTCGGCCTTGCCCTCGGCAATGGCGCGCTCACAGGTGTCCAGATTGGTGAACCCGGCAACGGTCTCCACGGTGATCTTGGCGCCGGACTGCTTGACCGCGTCGGCGTACTTCAGCCACGGGGTTTCCTCAAGACAGTAGTTGATGGGATGGTTGGGATCCAGATCGGGGGCGCGCAGCTGCATAATGTCCACATATCCCTCGCACATCTTGGCGAACTTGCAGATATCGTCAATGGTGGTGCCGCCGGGCATACCATCCTCACCGGAGACCAGCGTCTCGATCAGGAAGTCAGGGCCGCAGGCCTCACGGATCGCCTTTTATATACCATCAACGGGAAGCGGGGCGCGGTTCTCGATGGGGCCGCCGAACTCGTCGGTACGGGTGTTGGTGATAGCGCTCAGGAACTTGGCGCCCAGAGGGCCGCGATAGGCGAAGTGGATGGAGCACATATCGAAGCCGATCTTCTTGAACAGCAGCGCCTGTTCGGCATACTGCCTGGCCAGATCCTCCAGCTCCTCTCTGGTGATCTGACGGTTATGGATGGGGAGATCCGGGCGGGGTCAGGAAGGCGGGCAGATCGCCATCCACCACGTCCCTCCGGGCCCGGGCTGGACCATGATGGACACGTTGGCCTTGGCATCGTAGTAGTGCAGGCCCTCGATCATCTGGCTCAGATAGTTCTGACAGCGGGTGTCAAACTGGTCAATGATAGGAAAATGGACAATATCCTCTGCAGGGGGGGCACCTTGGCGGGATCGTCAAAGCCGGTACAGGTGACGATCATGCTGCCGCCCTTGGCGCGGCGCAGCATATGCTCGATCATGGAGTCTGCGGGAAAGCGCTCATTGCCCTGAATGTAGTGGGGGCAGAGGTGCAGGAAACCAGACGGTTCTTCAGCCAGATGTTGCCCACCTTGATGGGGCTCAGCAGACTCTGGTAACGGGTGCTGGACATAAAATGACCTCCTTTTTCGTTTTTGCTGAGGGAAACTTGCTCTCTAAGTGATAAGGAGAGGGGCCACCCTCCGGAGAGGATGGCCCCAAGGGAAGGGTACGGAGATACATCAGAATCGATGCAGTTCGATCAATTACTGCTGAGCAGTGTTACGCTCATCCAGCTCGGCACGGATCTGGGTCCACTTCTTGCTGCCCAGGCTCAGGCCGTAGAACACAGTGCCGGCCGCCATAGCAATACCGGGCAGGCCCATGAACAGGAAGTTCAGAGCGGCCTGAGTGCTCTCGCCCACGGTACCGCCGCCGGAGTAACCGGAGTTGGCCAGAACGAAGCCGAGGACAGCAGTGGCAACACCCATGGAGACCTTGTTCAGAGCGGAGCTGAAGGAGGAGCCAACGCCCTCCTGGCGGACGCCGAACTTCCACTCGCCATAGTCAATGGCGCGGGTCAGCAGGACGTTTGCGGAGCCGTTGACGCAGGAGCCGACGCACTGACGCAGGATCATCAGAACCACGAACAGCCACCAGATCTTCAGGCCGCAGGCCCACATGCCCAGGCTGAACACAGCGCCCAGACCCATGAACATGACGACGATATTCTTCGCATCGACAAACTTGATGAAGGGCAGGATCAGGAAGGGCGACCATCATGGGAACGTTCATAACCGTCATGATCAGACCGATGGGGTTGTCGTAAGCCAGGCCGGAGGGGCCCAAAACGTGCTGGATCCAGTAGCCCATGGAGCCGATCAGGAAGCCAAGGGACATGCCGTTGCACAGGCCGCCGCCCTGGAACAGAAGCCAATACTTGTTGCGCAGCAGGTAGCTGTACTGCTCACCGAGGCCCATGGCCTTCTCGGTGTGCTTCATGGCCTTGCGTTCTGCCTCAATGCGCTCCAGATCAGCGCCGTTGCGCTTCTCGGTCAGCAGAGCGCCGGGCCAGAACCAGCAGGAGCAGAGTGGCACCGGCCATGATCCAGCCCAGCAGACGCCAGCCGGAGAGAGGGTCGCCCTTATAAATAGCAACGATGGGCCCGATGATCCAGCCAGTCACGGTAGCGGCCACGTTGGTGCCCTCGGAGGCGACCCAGACCAGCAGCATACGGGTGCGGGAGTTATCGGAGCAGACGGAAGGCAGGGAGAAAGGCAGACGGACGGAGGTCAGGCAGGTGCAGTACACATTGTACAGAACCAGAGCCCAGATGACCTTCACGGTGTCGCTGGCGCTGACCGGGCACATGAACATCAGACCGATGCAGATGGCCACGGGCAGTGCGGACCAGAAGAACCAGTGACGGGCCTTGCCCCACTTGGTGTGGACACGGTCCATGACGTTGCCCATGATGATATCGGTGATCATATCAACGAACACGCCCACAGACAAAACCATGCCGATGGCTGCGGGGTTCACGCCGAGGTAATCGGTGAACACCACGCTCAGGTAGCTGGAAAACAGGGTATAAGCCATGCCCTGGGTGCCGAACTGAGCAAAGAATGCAGCGATGTAGTTCTTAATGCTGGTTGCGGAAAATGCTTTGTCGCAAGGATGTTCGAAACAACCGCGGTGGTTTTTACGGGATCACTCATAACAATAATCCTCTCTTTCTCTTGTTTTGCCGGATCTCCATCCGGCGGGCTCTAATAGATGGGTTCCCTCCCTGTGCCGCCTGTCTGCCCTGAGCCTTTTCAGGCACGAAACAACTCCCTCAAGTTGTTCGTCATTGTGCCTAATTTAAAGCTTCTTTTTTGGCACATCGGCGGCGGTTTATACAAATAACTTACCACTAAGACGGGTGTGTTTGCAATCTCTTTTTCGCATGACACGATTCGTTGTATGTATCAAACGAATTGGTTGTGATCGTGAAGCCTCTCAGAAGTTGAAATATGGGAAACTCGGCACAGATTGATTCATAGACGAAAACTTATTCAGCGAATTGAAGTACACCCGGAAGTGGCTGATCTTGCCGTCCACCAGATAGGCCATATATAGAGCTCCCGCTGGGTATAGTGGCCCTCATGGCCGCTCCACAGGGTGCGCAGATAGCAGTTTGCCTCCACCAGCAGCCATTTTCCATCGGGAGACAGATAGCTGGGTGTAGTCTCCGGGCCGACCATATCCACGCACATCTCAAACATCCATTTGTTTTCGATGTCAAAATCGGCCCCGCGGTATGTCTCCGGCATGGAATAAGGCACGTTGGGGCAACACCATGACGATGTCGCTGGCATAGATCGGTTCCAGCGCACTGTCAAAGTTGATGGGGTTGACGAAGTTGTCATAGACCCGCTGGGCGTTCTGCTCCACCGTCAGCCTGAGTGGCACCCCTCCGGCATGCGGGTGTTCTCCGCATCGGGATCCGGATCATAACGGAAGGCGGGCAGTTGATATTCAGCGCACGGTAGAAGGCCAGCGGATTGAAATAGTCCTTCATATAAACGATCCTGCCGTCGCGGATGCGGAACATGGCGGCGTGCTCATTGGCATAATCGCACTCCCGCAGCGCCCAATAGACTCTGCCCTTTGTGAAGCGCACTGCCCAGACCACATTCTCATCGGTGGTCGGAATAATGGTGGGCTCCGTCACGTTTTCCAGCTCCCGCACCGTATTGCGCAGCCAGAAGCGGAAGGCGTCAAACTCGAACCGGTCCAGATGCTGGAGCATTCCCGGGGGCGCGTGGGGAAATCCACCACAAGGTCGGGGCAAACAACTCATCCCAGCGCTCCTCCCAGAAATGGCTGGTGCAGAACCGGCGCACCAGCTCAGTCTGCGGCGTGGACGGATAGTCCACTTTGGGCAGGAATACCATAAAATGACCTCCTCATACTTTTCTGATGCGTCCATCATAGCAACGCCGACCGTCGGGCGCAATCCCTCTGAGCGGATCGTGCCGTGCCAATTTTGCATAGTAAGTTTTAAGCATTTATTTTTCGTCTTTGTGCGAAACATCCAAAAATCGGATAGGCAGTCCCGTTTTTGGAATTGGACATTCTGATTTTCCCTGTTGTAGAATAAGGACAGTTATAGTCGGCCGTTTGAACTGCGGCCCACAGAAATATTGGACGAAACGAAAGGATGATCTTCGTGAGCAACAAGTATTCGCACCTGCTTTCCCCTTGAAGGTGGGCACCTGCGTGGTCAAGAACCGCATGACCGCCGCCAACTATAAGAAACACTTTATCCAGGGCCCCGAGGAATATCCTACCGAAAATGTCATCACCCATTTTGTCAACAAAGCCCGCAACGGTGCGGCCATTGTCTGCTTCCCCGGCATCGAGTTCGCCTCCCGCGTCCCCGGCGACCACTATATGCCCCTTATAACGTCTCCAACAACTTCAACCAGCACTATGTGTCAGGTGGCTGACGGCATCCATCTTTATAACTCCCTATGCCTTGCGCCGCTGATGCTCAACCTGCCCATGACCGTCGGCTCCTCCTTCAAAGCCCGGCGAGGCCCCGGAGTTCTACGACGTGTCTGACGGCGTGCTCAGTATGTACATCATGGGCGATCCCTTCTGCGAGATGTTCGGCCAGCATTACTCCAAGCCCTATCCCAAGGAAGTATTGCAGGACGCCGCCAAACTGGCGGTGGATCAGGCGCTGCTGCTCAAGAGCCCGGCATCGACGGCATTATCATCGGCAACACCTGCTTCCTGAGCCCGCTGACCAATAAGCGCAAGGACGAGTACGGCGGCAGTCTGGAAAACCGGATGCGCTTCATCATGGACGTGTGCCGCGCCGTCAAGAAGGCCTGCGGCAAGGACTTCCTGATCTCCACCAATATCACCGTGCCCGAGGCCCAGGAGGGCGGCTGGACGCTGGAGGACGCCATTGAAGCATGCAAAATGCTGGAGGGTCTGGCGGACATCGTCGGCGTCTACGGCGACGAGATTGACCCCGCCATGTCACCCAGTTTGAGCCGAAAATGCCCTACGCCGAGGCCTGTGCCGCCATCCGCGCCGGAATCGCCGACCGCCCCAACCGGGTCATCATCGAGACCATGGGCGGCTATACCGATCCCGACGACATGGAGTCCGTCATCGCCGAGGGCAAGGCCGACCTGATCTCCATGGCCCGTGCCTTTATCGCCGACCCTCAGTTCGGCAAGAAGGTCTACGAGGGTCGCCTGACGACATCACCCCTGCCTGCGCTGCAACAAGTGCCACCGCCCGGCGCCCACGATCCCTGGATCGACGCCTGCTCCGTCAACCCGACCTGGAGCTACGAGCATAAGATCGACCGCATGTTTGACGCCCCGACGGAGTCAAGCGCGTCGGCATCGTCGGCGGCGGCCCCGCCGGTATGCGGCTGGCCATTATGCTGACCGAACGCGGCCACAAGGTGGATCTGTACGAAAAGAGCGAGCGCTTGGGCGGTCTGCTCAACTGCGCCGACCACGTCTGGTTCAAGTGGCCGCTGCGGGACTACAAAAACTATCTGATCCATCAGACCTATAAAGCATGGCGTCAATGTGCATCTGAACTGCGCCCCCACGGTTGACCAACTGAACCGCGAGGAGTTGATTATGTCATTGCCGCTGTCGGCTCCCGCCCCCGCCATGCCCCCCATCCCCGGCATCGACGGCCCCAATGTCATCTCCGCTGTGGCCGCCTATGACAACATGGACAAGCTGGGCAAGCGCGTGGTCATCGTCGGCGGCGGTGAGATCGGCGTCGAGACCGGAATGCACCTGAGCGAAAACGGTCATCAGGTCACCGTTCTGGAAATGACCGACACTCTGGCTGCCGACTGCACCCCACCCACTACCGCTCTCTGTTCATTCGGGCATGGACCCGGGACGAGGACGAGCACGGTCTGGTCATGACCACCAACGCCAAGGTCACCGGAATCTCTCCCGAAGGCGTCTCCTATGTGGACGCGGACGGGCAGGAGCATCTGGTGGAGGCCGACAGCGTGGTCATCTCCGCCGGCATGAAGGCCAAGACCGACGAGGCCATGACCTATGCCGAGGCCAAGGGTTGCTTCTATATGCTGGGCGACTGCAAAAGGTGGCCAACCTGATGCGGCTGAACCAGTCCGCACTGGGCATTGCCGGTCTGATCTGAGCGCCGCATATCAACTCACGAAGCGTAACCTCACTATGAAAACTCATCCCTGCTGAAGGCGGCAAGCGGCCTTCACATTGCCTGCGGCATCGCCCCTCGCTGCTGACAATGGTCTACTTTACTGTTTTCCAGGTATTGCTGGCCGCCGACGAGGACCCGGATGTCAACATTGCCATTATGGCCTGCTATATGCTCACCGGCATTATTGACAGCCTGCTGGAGATCATCGCCGGCAAGGATGCCCTCAATCAGGACAGCCTGAGCCTGTGCCGTTCACTGGGTATGAGCGTCATCCCCCTCAGCATTGTCACCGTTATCACCGGCATTATGACGGGTCAATTCTGGTACCCCTATGTGATCGCCGTGGCCATCACCGTGCTCTATCTGGCTGGTGTGCGCAAGACGATTCTGAGCTGAGTGCGCTCCCCCTTTCACTCCGCTTTTCTCTCTTGCGGGACGTTCCCCCGCCCGCAGTTTCTCTTTTCTCAATCAAAACACCCCTGACCCGACGGGTCAGGGGGTGTTTGATCTCAGAAATGCCTTCATTTCCAAGAAAAGATGCCTGCCGCTGTGCGCAGGTAAATGCACAGAATACTTTGAGGCAGACCAAAGCGCCCGGATGCATTGCATCCGAGCGCTCTTTGTGTTTTATTCCGCTTTTTCGTTCAGATAGCGATGGACGACCTCGAGGAATCTGGCCAGCGCCGGGGACTTATTATCCTTGCGCCAAAGCAGGATCAACTCGCAGTTGAACTCCGGATCCGCCAGCGGTACCACCGCCAGATTGTCGTGGATCGTATTGGCTACCACCGAGGGCAGAGCCGCCACACCGGAACTGACATTCAGCTGCATCAGCATATCCTCCAGCGACGCAAAGGGGAATTCTGGTCGCCGCAGTGACAACGCTGTTTTCAAAATCCTGCGGATGCACGCACAGGTGCAGCCCATCCTGGCCAAAGTAAAACTCCTGATCCCTCAGCTCATCAATGTGAATGCCCGTTTCCGCCTTCTGCGCGGCCCAATGCCGCTTACTGCACAGGATGCTAAAATGTCCGGTGCGACCGCAAGACGTTCATAGGCCGGATCCATATGATCCCAGAAGGAGAAGGTCAGGCCAATATCTATCGCCCCAATGTCCAGCTGATGGGGGATCTGGTCGTAGCTGGTACGGCTGAACTCCAACTGAGATTCGGGTAAATCTCCGCCGTCTTGTCCTGAAGCTCAGTCAGCACCGGCACATAGGCGGGGATGGAGGTGACCCGCAAGGTGCCCATAGTCCCCCGCCCGGCGGTCTGCACCCGCTTTTTGAGCTGCTCAATGTACTCCAACAGCTTGACGCCCTCCTCCTGCATCACGCGCCCGGCCTCGGTAAGTTCCACCGAACGCGGGCCGCGGATGAGCAGCGTGACACCCAACTTCGTCCTCCAGCGCGGCGATCTGACGGCTGATGGTGGATTGACCCACATAGAGCCGATCTGCCGCAGTGGTAAAATTCAGGCAGTCCGCAACCACAAGGAAGCGCTCCAGTTGTTCGATCTTCATCTTGATGTCTCTCCTGATCTCCCAAAAAGTGCTGTACGGCACTTTTACAAACACTCTCTCACGCAAAAACGAATCGTGCAATCTTATTTTTTACATAGCATTATGATTATAACACGCCCATTTCTCCTTTTCAACCGCACCGCCTGAAAAGAGTGCGCTTAAGACAGAACATTGTGTGCAGAAGAAGGAAGAAGAGAGGAAGTTGCAGCTTATTCGGTCGGGTTCTGGATTCGCGCAGCGGCTTGACTTTGCGCAGGATGAAAACGCCACGATTCCGAAAATGGCCATATAGGCAGCAGCAAAGAGGAATGCGGGTGGGATAGCTGCCCCAGTCGATGATAACGCCGAAGAACAGCATACCGACGGCCATGCCGCCGTCAAAGCCCAGCCAGTAGGTGGAACTGGCCGCGCCGCTTTGCTTTCGGGAGCCATCTTCATCGCCATGGCGTTGAAGGTGGGGGTCAGCATAGACTGATAGATGCCCATGAGCACGGCAGACAGAATGAAGGCCCACTCGCTCAGCGTGAAACCCAGCAGCGCATAGGAGATGACATTCAGCACAATAGCAATGGTAGCCACGGTGGGGGCGCAGACCGTCGAACTTGGAGCCGAAGGCAAAGCGGACGCCCACGCTGACCAGTGCGTTGATGATGTAGTAAAATGCCGACGGTGGAGAACTGATAGTCGGTGGCAAACACGATCATATAAACACCGGCGCCGGAAGAAAAGGCGGTGAAGAACATCATCAGGGCGGGCAGCAGAGCGCGGCGCTCGATGAAATCGGTGATATGGATGCCGGTGGGCTTTTTGCGCATCTCGGGATGGATGGCATAGAGTTTCTTCTCATAGTTCAGGGACAGGCCGATCAGCGTGGCCACCAGACCCATCACGCCGCCCACAACCATGGGCAGGGTGTAATTCTGACCGGCGCCGCTGGCCGCCACGACGCCCACGCCCATCATCAGGGCAAGGCAGAGGCTGGGACCGATCGCATTAGTGACCATGGAGTGCAGGGAGTAATAACCGATGCCCTGGCCCACCTTATCCCGGGGCAACACCTCGGCGGCCACGGCGTTGGAGGTGGTGGAGTTCAGCGCATTGCCGATGCCCTGAATGACCTTGAATACCAGCAGCATAATGAAGGTGGACTGGACGCCCATCACGAACAGTGAAACGCTGATAATACCCGCACCCAGCACCAATGTCACCCGACGGCCGAAGCGGTCGGAGATATAGCTTAAGCAAAGAAGCGGCAGCACACACTGCCGATTGTGAACATGGTGCCCAGCAGACCGCTGTCTGCGCCCGGAGCGGCCCAGGCCGTTAATGACATAAAGGGGCAGCACCGTGTTGGTGATGCTCATGGTGAACTGACAGAGCAGTGCGTAGATCAGGATGCGTATAAAGCTGCTGTTCCAGATAGAGGTAAACAGCTCTGTTTTCTTTTGAAGTTTCCATGGGATGGTTTCACCGCTTTCTTTTTTTCTTCGTCCTGCCCGTCGGGCAGATGATTTATATTATTTTCATTATACATGATGTTTTCTGCATCGTACAATCTCGTTTGTGGATAATAATACACAAACGCCTTTGAGCCGCTTATCCGCAAAATAGATGGTTCACTCCCTTTGCATTGACGTCCGGCACAAAATCAGCGTATACTTACTATTGAACTCTAAAGATCGGCGAAATTCGTCATTTTATAAGGAGGAACTCTGAATATGAGCAAACGCTACGCAGCGCTGTTGTCCCCGGTGCGCATCGGCAGCACCGTCCTGAAAAACCGCATGGTGTTCCCCAATGCCTCCCCCACTTCCTGCAGGGACCCGAGGATTTCCCCGCCGAGGGCTATGTGTCCTTCACCGGCGCTCTTGCCCGCAACGGTGCGGCCATCGTGACGCTGGCCGAGTGGGATCACCCCCACCCAGGACAATCCCAAGCTGGACATGGGACATATGCAGTATTTCGACATGAACAATCCTGCTGTGCACAACTACATCAGCCAGATGGCCGATGAGGTGCATTTCTACGGCAGCAAGCTGATCCTGTCCACCGACCTGAAGTTTCCCAAAGGCTACTCTCTGAACGGCGGCCCTGGCCACGGATTCCCCGGTATGCCCCCTGAAATGACCGAGATGATGCCTGCCGCGCGAATGCACGAGATCATTGATGCCTTTGTGGAAAAAGGTCACCCTGTACCGCGATCTGGGCAGACGGCGTGACCATGCGGGTGGACTCCTTCATGGTGCCCGCTGAGCACGAGCGTCAGACGAGTACGGCGGCAGCGTGGCCGGGCGGATGAAGCTGGTCATCGACGCCTATGCCGCCGTGAAACGCGCCTCGGCCCCAGTTTCATCACCGAGGTTCAGTGTCCGGGCGAGCAGCCCATGGGCTATACCGGCGAAAGCGCCATCGGTTACACCATTGAGGACACCATCGAGTTTGCCAAGCTGGCCTGAGGATGTGGTGGACATCATTCAGCTGCGCGAAAAGATATGTGCATCTCCCCACCCCACCGGCTACACCTTCCAGAAGGGTGACCCCTGCGTGGGCTACCCATCGCCCTGAAGGAGGCCGGGCCACATCCTGACCGAGAGCCTATCGGCGGTTTCTCCAGGATCCGGAGGAGATCAACGAGCTGATCGCCTCCGGCAAATTAGAGCATGATCGGCATGGCCCGCGCCTTCTTCAGCAACCCCAACTACGGCGAACTGCTGGCACAGGGCCGGGGTGAGGAGATCACCCCCTGCCTGTGGTGCAACAAGTGCCATGGCACCATTCTGGCGGACAAACCTGATCCCTGGCTGAGTGTGTGCTCCGTGAACCCCCGCTTCGCATCGAGCACAAACTTCGCAATTCGTCTGCTCAAGAACAGCACCGGCTCCAAGCGCGGGCCATCATTGGCGGCGGGCCCGTGGGCATGCGCTGCGCCATCATGGCCGCAGAGCAGGGGCATAGCGTCACCTTGCATGAAAAGACCGGATATCTGGGCGGCCAGCTCTACCAACGCCGAGTCCTACTCCTTCAGTGGCTGCGCTGACTTTAAAACTGGGAGAAACGCCGCATGGGAGGAGCTCGGCGGCGTGTCACCGTCCATCTGAACAACGCCCCCGATCCCGAAGCACTGAAGGGCGAGGGCTATGATGTGGTCATCGCCGCTACCGGCGCCCAGAGCCAACCTGCCCCGGAGCATTCAGGGGCTGCGTGATGAGAACGGCAATACGCTGGTGCGCAATATGCCACGACATTTCGCTGGCAGGAATCCGGGAGCTGGGCAGGCACGCTGTCATCTGCGGTGCCTCTGAGACCGGTATCGAGACCGGCCATGTACCTGGCCCAAAACGGCCACGAGGTCACCCTGCTGACCTGTCAGGTGAGAGATCAATGACTGCTCCAAACTGCACTACATCACTCATGGCGTGGGTCAAGCCCAACAACGACGGCTCGGCGGGCCACATGGCTCCCGCCTGGGAGAAATTTGAGGACGTGCTCATGGCATCACTGAAGTGACCACCAAGTCCGTGGACGGCAACACTGTCACCTATATGGATAAGGCCGGTGAGGAGCACACCATCACCGCCGATGACGTCATCATCTGCGGCGGCGTGTCCCCCCGCGTGGACGAAGCCATGCGCTATGCCGACTGCGCCGACACCTTCCTGATGGCCGGCGACTGCAACGGCTGCGGCAACATCCAGCGCGGCATGCGCGATGCGCTGGCAAAAGGTCAATATGATCTGAATTGACTGCCCCTGCCTGTGCTCTACATTTGCAGGTTGATTAAAAGCCCGGAGGTTTTCCGCTGGAAATTTCGGGCTTTTTATTCTATTTTCCGTCTGCACCCGTTCACTGCTGTCCGGGGCTTGGGGATGGTCGGTGGAGCAAAAGCGGATGTCCGGGTAGAGCTCCTGCAGGCGTTCGATCAGCACTCGCAGTCCGGCGCTTCCATCGTCGCTGCGCCAGGCCGCTGAGCCTGACCGTGCCAATTTGTCAAAGCGGGTAAAGGCCGCATCCGGGTAGCTCTCCTGATCGACCGCCCGATACCACTCGCCACCCGGCCCTGGCCTGCACATTGAGCATCAGGTCGCTGGGGGAACCTGCGCATCAGGCGCAGCTCTACCCCACTGGTGCGGCGGAACACACGGTGTCCAGCACCTGCTGCGATGCTTCGTGCCCCCTCGGGGAGGGCAATATCGGTCAGCCGCACCCTGCGGCGTCAAATGTTCCGCTGGGCCAATGGACTGCGGCGACTCACCGCCAGCAGCAGCTCAAAGGGGCGTAGAGAAAATTCACGCCGGCGGAACGCTCAATATTCTGATCTGTCGTCACAGCCGGCATCGTACTGCCGCTCCGCAGCCGGGCGATTAGGCTGAATAGCTGTCCTGCGACAGCCTGTAGCGCAGCGGCCGCTCCGGCGCAGTGCCCAGTCGGCAGAGCAGCCCGGTCAATTTCTCTGGCAGGCGCTCATCCCGGATACCACCCCCAGCACCACCGTCTCCACGTCCGGTGCTGTCCGGCGATTCGTGACTCCTCGATGGCCCGGTTGACCTGTGAAAAGGGGATCTCCACCTTTTTGCAGCAGGCGATGCCCCCGCCTCGGTCAGCTCCCACCCGGTGGGTCGTGCGGTCGAAACAGTCGGAAGCCCAGCTCTTTTTCCAGATTGGCAATATACTTGGTCAGATTGGGCTGTGAGAGGTGCAGACTGGCCGCCGCCCTGGAGAAACTGCGGCAGTTTGCCACCTCCAATAAAATATCTGATTTGCTGTATTGTCATAAAAACCAGCTCCAAATCCTGCTCTATTTTCACCAGAATAGCACAATTATCTCTGTGTTTCCAGTCTTTATTCTATTTTGGAAAAACAGAGCGCAAAATCTATATTTCCTCCTGCCCTCCGGACAGGTACAATGGAGAAAAAGGCGGCTCTGGTCCGCCGGACACAGGAGGCAGAATCATGGAATACGAAGTGCTGAGTCCTTGGTCAGAGGTGGACACCTCCGTCCTGACGGGCCTGACCCCCCGGCTGGACACGCTGGAGGGCAAGACCATCGGCATGTATGGCGACTTTTATGGCGCTGGCCACCAAGATGCTCCATGGTGGAGGAGGAACTGACGCGCCGTTATCCGGGCATCCGCTTCTCCCTATCTCCAGTACGAGGAGGAGACCATGAAATTACAAAGGACACGGCCTTCCGGCCGAAATTTGAGCAATGGCTCGGCGGAGGGATGCCACCTCTGAGCTTTTACGGCAGCGTA
>VOFG01004496.1_pt1 | contig 15771 bp, 31 predicted proteins | sample 5384171 | NCBI WGS metagenome assembly VOFG01 (sample SAMN12384726, study PRJNA508395) | human gut metagenome | isolation source: healthy gut F | host: Homo sapiens
ACAATTAATGTAGAAGAGCTGACAATAGAGAAAATAGAAGAATTAATAATTTCTATAAAGAGTAAACTTTTAGAGGAATCTCTAGAGAATGAAATAAAAAATCTTATCAGCAGATTTTGGTAGTTTTAGGTTACAAGTATGAAAATGAGACTATACAACAGACCTATGAAAAAGTAAAAAATTTAGTTACTGAATCATATGAGATTTCGAATTTTTTCTTATGATGTGTTTGTATCGAAACTTAATGCCATTAGTAATATTCTTTCAAATAAGGAATTATCTGATTTAAGACAGAGTCTAGACAAAGATAATAAAAAGAATTTAAATCTTGATATAGAAATAGAAAAACTTCAGAAATTGAAAGAAACTGCTTCTCAAAGAGCACAAGATATTAAAGAGCTTGTTGAGAAACTTTCAAAGGATGAGTACGAAAGGTAGGCCAACGCTTAGTAAGTTTTATAATAAGTTGGCAAGATTTAATTCTAATGAAGGAATTAATATCGTTCAGGAGAGCGAAGGAATTTCATTAATTGATGATAAAAAGAAAGAATATTGTTAATATTCTAAGTAATGGTCAAATTAGTGTTTTCATGCTATCTTATTTTTCGCAGGTATTAATGCGAGAAATTCCTATGAAAAGATGAAGCTTTACTTTATTGATGATCTGACTGCCTGCATGGATGATGTGAATATGCTTGCATTTATGGATTTACTTAAGTACCAAATGACGTCAAAAGCAACTATGGAACAGTTGTTTTTATTACATGTGATGATCGCATTAGTAGATTATTAAAGTATAAGTTAAGTGGACGTGGGATTGAAATATGTGAACTTATAGAAGAAGATTTTATATAAATAAGAATTTGGGAATCACAAAAATTTTTTATATGTGTACTAATCTCTAAAAATTCTAGTAATATCAAGGATTTTCGGGTTCGCAGATGCTGTTACTATAGCACTACTACACTGATGAGTCTCAATGTGACGCAAAAATCATAGGGAAGTTCGATATTTTAGAATTGCATATTTAAGAGAAAAAATAATGATAAGAATTATGTGAAAGTGAGGCGGTGAGTGTGTTAATGAATACACAGGAGTATCTCTCTGTTATTGAAAATATCAAGAGTGAAATCAGGTCTGCGTAATATCGCGCGGTAGTTCATGCGAACGCAGATATTCAGATCGCTTTCCCAGAAAGCAAAGGGATATTCTGTCCGCAATTTAAAATACATGGCAAAATTTGCTGAGACTTATTCAGAACGTGAATTTGTGCAACAGGTTGTTGCACAAATTCCGTGGGGGCATAATATTGTTCTTTTGGATAAAATTAGTGACATGGATGAATGTAAATGGTATATCAAAAGTCAGCAGAAAACGGCTGGTCTCGAAATGTTCTTGTTCATCAGATTGAAAGCAAACTGTATCAACGACAGGTTTTGTCAGATAAGATTACAAATTTTGAACATCGTCTGCCGTCTCCACAAAGTGAATTGGCAGTACAGACCATGAAAGACCCATATGTCTTTGATTTCATTCCTTTCGGGAAGATATGCTTGAACGAGACGTTGAACAGGCTTTGGTTTGAGATGTCACAAAGCTTCTTTTGGAGCTTGGAACAGGTTTTGCGTTGTTGGGAAATCAATATCACTTAAATGTCGGCGGTGAAGATTTTTACATTGATTTATTGTTCTATAACCTGAACCTTCGGTGTTATGTGGTTATTGAACTGAAAACCGGTGACTTCAAAGCCGGAATATGCTGGTCAGCTAAACTTTTATCTGTCAGCCGTGGACGGCATTTTGAAAAAAGAGCAGGATAATCCGTCTATTGGTTTGCTTCTGTGCAAAAGCAAGAACAATGTGAGGTGCAGAATATTCGCTCAAGGATATTTCAAAACCCATTGGTGTGAGCGAATACAAAATAACCAGTAGTCTGCCGGATGCTCGGAAAAGCAACTGCCATCTGTTGAAGATATTCAGAAACGGATTAAATAAAGTTGGTTTGCTCCACCTTTTTGGATTTATGGAGGATTATAGAGATTATGATTAAAATACTTTTCATTTGTTTAGGCAACATCTGCCGTTCCCCCATGGCAGAATACGTAATGAAAGATATGATAAAAAAGCAAATTTGTCGGACCAGTTTTACATAGCATCTGCTGCTACTTCCACGGAAGAGATCGGCAATTCGGTCCATCGGGGAACCAGGGCGAAGCTTGCTCAGGCTGGGATTGCCTGTGACGGGCATCAGGCAAGACAGATGACTAAGGCAGATTATGACAAGTACGATTACCTGATTGGAATGGATGAATGGAATATCCGCAATATCAAGCGGATCACTGGCGGAGACCCGAGGGAAAGATATTTAAAATGATGTCTTTTGCAGGAAGCAGCAGAGATGTGGCAGATCCATGGTATACCGGAGATTTTGAGGCTACATGGAAAGATATAACAGAGGGCTGTCAGGGGCTTTTCTCCTCCTCACTGGACAACCACCCCGCAATCTGCTATATTAAACAGAAAGGCCATATATCACAGGGCCCATTCTGAAATGAAAAGGAGATAAAAACAATGGCAAATCCAGTTGTTACGATTACAATGGAAAACGGAGATGTGATCACAGCGGAATTATATCCGGAAGTAGCACCAAACACAGTAAATAACTTTATCAGTCTGGTGAAGAAAGGTTATTATGACGGTCTGATCTTCCACAGAGTCATCCGTGGATTTTATGATCCAGGGCGGATGCCCACAGGGAACTGGTATGGGTGGCCCAGGCTATAGCATTAAGGGCGAATTCAGCCAGAACGGTGTAAAAAAATGATTTAAAGCACACAGAAGGCGTTTTATCCATGGCAAGATCCATGATGCCAAACTCCGCAGGCAGCCAGTTCTTTATCATGCATAAGGCAGCTCCGCATCTTGATGGCGCTTATGCAGCATTCGGCAAGGTAACAGAGGGAATGAACATTGTAGATAAGATCGCAAATGAGCGTACCGATTATTCTGACCGTCCGTTAAAGGAGCAGAAGATCAAATCCATGACTGTTGAGACTTTTGGCGTGGATTATCCAGAGCCAGAGAAGTGCTGATCGATCGGGAAACGATGGGATCAATATTAAAATGGCAGTAAAACTCCAAAATGGTTCTCACAGGAGATAGAACAATATGAAACAGGAGCGCGCTCTTTTAATAGAAGGAAGAAAATATACGCTTCTCATATCTGATGAACCGCAGGCCCTTTTGAGGCGAAAGCTTCCGGAAGGGCTGTTTTAGGCTGTATGAGCAGTGGGAAAACAGATGAGAAAGCCACAGACAGCTGGGATTTAAAGGGGATTTCCCTATGTAATTCCTTCCATAGAGTATGCAACAGATGAGCTGGCAGAGCTGATCCTGCGCCGTTATTTGGGGCTTCCTTGGTCTGATCGATGAAACAGAAAGATTGGTCATCCGTGAATTTATAAAAGAAGATGCGAAGAATATACCGGAAGAAGAATATGGGAAGGAAGAAGAAATATTTCGTGATCCAGATAAGCTGGAAGCTTATATAAAGAACCAGTATGGATTTTACGAATATGGAACATGGGCTGTGCTAAAGAAAGCTGAAAAAAAAATGCAGTTAAAAGGATAATGCAGTTAAAAAGGATAATACAGTTAAAAAGATAATACAGTCCTGATCGGTATGGCTGGTGTTGGCAATCCACAGATCCCGGAAACTGCTTTTTGCAGGCTCTTCCGGCACTTCCGGACGGTTTGTGCTGGCTGGAACTGGGATACCATATTTTTAAAAACTATAGGAAAAATGGTTATGCAAAAGAAGCGGCAATTGCCATTCTTTCCTATGCCCATGAAGTTCTTTCCGCCAGACTTTGTGCCTGGATCGAGAAAAACAAGGCTTCCTGCACACTGGCAGAAAGCCTTGGAATGGAAGCAGTAAAGATCACTTCTGGTCAAACAGCCAGTGAATGGCCCGAAGGGTATCTTCTGTATGCTGAGAAGATGCAACAACAGCCAGATAAGGAGAATGGATCACGGCTCCTGTAAGCTCAGAAAAATCCGTTGGATCCAGGGAAATAGCGGCAGCTATAGACTGGCCGCTTCCATTGTCTGTATAGAAGAAAAGTCCTTCCGTTTCAGCACGATCTTTTAAATCTTCCGGCAAAAAATCTTCCAGGTTTAAAAATGCATTCTGGGATCCATAGTGCTGGATGGTCTGTGGATCAGCAATTATAATATCTAGATTTCCTCCGGCAGACAGAGCGTATGCGATTTGCCATACTGGCATAAGCATATTGGGAGGACTGGGGCTCATCTGTATTGATGAAAAGATCGGAATTGATCTCGATCGGATCCTTTTTCCACAGCCAAGAGCGTCTTTCAGGCTGTTTTCCAATGGTTCTATAGAAGAATTGCCGCCGGAGGTCATTAACAATGGCAAGTGTAAGCCGTGTGGTAAAAGACTGGCAAATGCTGCTGCCGATCACCCACAACATAGAGATAAAAGTATGATCGCGATCATATGAAATTTATAATATTCTAAAATATACCAGATCTTGTCTTGACAGACATGTGTTTTAGTTTTTCAAGTTCGCTATTCAGGTTTTTCTTCAGGTCCATGGTGTGTTCCTTTTCAGGTCAGCATTTTTTTAGAAAAATGAGTGGATTACGAATATTTTAACATCATTAACTTATAGTATAGCTGGAAAACGCAGATACCTGCAACTGCCCATTTCCTTTTACATTAGATATGATATAATGAGCCCAAAAGAAAAAGCGGCTGCGCAAGCAGACATTTGTTTTTTCCAGGGGCCATTAAGAAGATCCCGCCTGCGCAAGCAGGCAGAAGAGAACGTCAGTGCGTGGATCTGAGTATAAGATACAATGTAATGAACAAAAGAAAAGCAGACGGCATTGCAGGTACAGATGTTTTCATGGGGCATTAATGAAAGATGAGGATAAACTATGTTACAGGGATTTTTTAATTTATGACAATCCGGTCTGGCGCTTTATTGGAAAGCTGGGAAAGATCTGGTACTTTTGAATCTTTTATGGCTGGTCTGTTGTATTCCGGTATTTACAGCCGGTGCAGCTACCACAGCAGTATATTACGTAACCTTAAAGCTGGTGCGCGATGAGGATGATTCTACGATAAAATCCTTTTTCCGTTCCTTTATCCAGAATTTTAAACAGGCTACAGCCATCTGGTTGTCGATCCTTTAGCGGGATCGCTGGTTGCTTTTGATCTGTGGTTTATTATGGGAGGAGCGGCAGCAGGTATGTCTGGTACTTTAAAGACCATACTGACAGCTGTTTTTGGTGGAATGACCCTGATCCTTTTTATTTATCACTACCTACGTATTCCCTCTTCAGGCAAGATTTTACAATACAGTAAAGCGTACATTATTTAACGCGCTTTTTATGTCAGTCCGTCATATGGGACAGACCATTATGATGCTGGTAGTAGATGGCTTTTTAGTCGCAGCCGTATATTTTGCTTTATTTGTAATGCCTCAGGCAGCCATGCTCCTGCTGTTATTTGGTTTTCCGCTGATCGCATTTGAATTCCTATATCTTCACACCGATCTTTAAAAAGTATATCCCGGAAGAAGATAAGCAGGGCCATGAAAGTGGACTTTTTCCTCCGTTGTTAGATGAAAATAATAAAAGAGATCGAAGATGCAATTCCAGAGTTTAAAGGAAAATAAAGAAACTATATATTTATATATCAGAGATAAATCGAAGGGGACCAGCAGCAGGTCCTCTTTTTTCTTTATGAATCATAATATGATGTACCAGGGTGTCAAAAGTGCAATAAATTGCGTTTGTGCATTTTTCGCACAAAAAGATTACAATTTATACTACGTAGCAATTCGGTTGGACACGCCGAACACCGAAAACGAAATAAAATGGTGTGAACACGCCATTTTATGGGAGTTTGAGGGTGTTCGAGGATTGCGGGAATTGCATAGCAATGGAGCAATCCGGTTACATCAGTGAGTGGCAAAAATTTACTTTTGACACTCACATCATAATATTTTTTTAATATTTTTTGATGTTTAGACTCTTGAAAAATAGTTAGAATTAATGTATACAATATAATGTATTATAAAATGTACAAAATAATGAATGTGATCAGGAATGTTTTGAGGATTACGGGAGCACGAAGTGCCAGGTATCCGATAGTATTAATGAATCGAGAAAAAGGGGATAGCAGCTATGATCAAACATTTACGCCTGAAGGCATATGGAAAGATAAATCTGGCGCTGGATGTACTGGGAAAAAGGGACAACGGGTATCATGATGTCCGTATGATCATGCAGACTGTAGGACTTCATGACAGGATCGAACTTTACAGGACAAAGAGCCAGGTATCCGTCTGGAGACCAACCTGTTTTACCTTCCGAACAATGAACAGAATCTGGCACCGCAGCGGCTCTTTTAATAGAAGAATTCGGAGTAAAAGAGGGGGTTTCCATACAACTGAAAAAAGTTCATTCCTGTATCGGCAGGAATGGCCGGAGGCAGTACAGATGCAGCTGCGGTCCTTTTTGGGGTCAATAAAATGTTTGGCTTGGGCTTAAGTATAAAAAGAACTTATGGAGCGTGGTGTAAAGCTGGGAGCAGATATCCCATACTGCCTGATGCGTGGAACGGCACTTTCAGAAGGGATTGGCGAAGAATTAACACCGCTTCCCCAGATTCCACAATGTCAGGTGCCGATCGCAAAGCCGGGATCAGCGTTTCTACAAAAAGTGGTTTATGAAAGCCTGGATGCTATGGAGCTGAAAACCAGAAGACCATCCGGATATTGACGGTATGATAGAAGCGATCAACCGCCAGAATATCCATGAAATAGCCGGGAAATTCAGGAAATGTACTGGAACTGGTAACAGCAGGTAAATATCCTGTGATCGGTGAGATCGAGCAGGTGATGAAAGCAGAAGGGGCGGTCAATGCCATGATGAGCGGAAGCGGTCCAACGGTCTTTGGCCTGTTCACCAATCCTCAGGCAGCGCAGAATGCTTACGAAAGGCTTCGCTACGGCGATGCAGCAAAACTGGCAAAACAAGTATATCTCACCAACTTCTTTAATGTAAAACGGAGTACATATAAAATTTAGAAAGTAATGGTCTTAAGCGGGAAAATAATTTTAAAGTCAATATGAATGAATACCTGCCTCTTCGTGCTGTTGTATTTAATACACTGCGCCAAAGCTATTTTAAAGGGAGAACTGGCTCCAGGAGAAAGACTGATGGAGAATCCAGCTGGCAGAAAATTAGGTGTAAGCCGTACACCGATCCGTGAAGCGATCCGTAAGCTGGAACTGGAAGGCCTGGTTCTTATGATCCCTCGAAAAGGCGCCGAAGTTGCCAAGATCTCTGAAAAAAGCCTTCGTGATGTTCTGGAAGTACGTCGGTCCTGGAAGAACTGGCCATCGAGCTGGCATGCCAGAGAATGACAGATGAAGAGATCGATCAGATTAGAACAGCGCCAGAATGCTTTTAAAAATGCTATTCATAAAGGAAATGCCATGAATATTGCAGAAACGGATGAGGCATTCCATGATGCGATCTATCTGGGAACCGGAAATGACAAGTTGGTTGCAATCTTAAAATAACTTAAAGAGAGCAGATGTACCGTTATCGTTTGGAATACATCAAGGATGAGGATAAACGTCGATCCTGGTAGTTGAACATGAACATATTTTAGCAGCTATCAAGACCCCGCAACATTGCAGAAGCAAAAAAAGAATGCAGCCAGGGAACACATTGATAATCAGGAGATCACTGTTTCAAAGAATATCAAGGAACAGGAAGATGTACAGCCTGTGCGCGGCCGTGGAAGAAGATAGCAGGAAATGTCCTGTGGGGGTACAACTGATAAAAACTCTTTTACAAGGTCAGCCACAGAAGAACTCTGTGAAAATATGGAAATGTATAGAGAAGAATATAAAATGGAAGAGAATAAAGTAGAAGAGAATAAAATAGAAGATAAAACAGAAAAGACTTTCAAAGAACTCTATCTTGCCGGTGAGTATCGGCTTTGATGAGATCGACCGTTATATCAGCCACTGGAACAACAGTGATGATGAACGTACACTGGCTGTTTATCTGGGACTTAATGCTGATGAAGAAGATGTCTGGATCGATGAAAGTGACGAGGCTCTTCAGGAAATGTTAGATAAGCAGAAAGAGAGAGGCTAAGCTTTCTGCTTAAAAGCTGTTTTGCAGCATCTAAAAGTCCAAGATGCAGTTCTGGTCTTGGGGCAGTTTCAAAGACAAGGGAATATCCCTTAGAGGATGTTTCTTTACAACAGGATCCGGATCAGGAAAACACAGTCTGGGGATAGAGGACGCACCACCAGTTGCGTCCTTTTCCTTTGCCTATGGTAAGGCGTGCTGCATCATAGTAGCCGCAGGGAAAAAAATGCATTTCCATAGGTCCTTGCAGGAAAATGGTCATGGCTCAGGTTAAGGTCTACCGTTGCTTTACGTCCATAATAGGCCAGTGTCTGTTTGGCATTGAGAATAATATCTTCCCTGCGGGAAAGGGAGCCGAAGCAAGTTCTTCTTTTCCAGCATAAGCCGGGGCATTTTCCTGTATATAAGAAAGAACCTGTTCGCGTACCTTCAATTTTAGCTGCTGGTCAGTTTTAGAGTTGCTTTCTGCTAAAAAATATGAAAACGCAGCACATAAGGGGGCAATACGGCTGGCATCTGCTTCCTGTTTGCAGGTATTGGCAGAAACAGCGATCAGGAAGGCGGTGAAAAAGCAGGCAAGAGAACAAAGCCATTTACGGCAGTCAGTTACAGATTTCATGGATAAAACTTCCTTTCAAGATTTTTCGTTACAGTTTATCCATGCTTCTTGTTTTCATGAATATGGAAACAAGAAGATGTCATGGATGAACTGTAACAGATTTTTTCTAATTGTATTTATTTCCACATATGCTATACTGTAAACGGTAAAATCTGAGAAAAATGAGATTTTGAAGATTTATTTTAAAGATCTGTTTTAAAGATTTATGGAAAGAAAAGATGTAAGTGAGGAGATATAGAAATGGAAAGAAAAACAGCAGCAGTCATTTTCGGCGGACACAGTCATCAGAGCATGAAGTTTCCTGCATGTCAGCAGCCAATGTGATCGACCGTATCAACAAAGAAAATATGATCTGCTTCTTATTGGTATTACAATGGACGGACATTGGATCAAGACAGATTCTGTGGATGATATCAGAAGTGGCGAGTGGAGAAATGGAAAGGTATCTGCAACCATCCTTCCGGATGCCACTAAAAAATGTGCGATCCTTATGGATGGAGACAAAGTAACAGAAGTAAAACTTGATCTGGTATTCCCGGTCCTTCACGGACTTCATGGTGAGGATGGAACCATTCAGGGACTTCTCGAACTGGCAAGGATCCCATATGTAGGCTGCGGCGTACTGGCATCTGCAATAGGCATGGATAAACTGTATACAAAGATCATTGTGGAAATAATTTAGGCATCCGTCAGGCAGATTACGAGCCTGTTATGAGTGAGCAGTTAGCTGATATGGATGCAGTAATTGCCCGTGTTGAAAAACATTTTTCATATCCTGTATTCATTAAAACCATCTAACGCAGGCTCATCTAAGGGGTGTCAGCAAGGCAGAAAACAGAGAAGAACTGGAAAACGGTTTAAAAGAGGCTGCAAACCATGACAGAAAGATCCTGGTAGAAGAAATGATCGTTGGCCGTGAGATCGAATGTGCTGTATTTGGCGGCGGAAAAAGAAGAAGTAAAGGCTTCCGGTGTTGGTGAGATCCTGGCAGCAGCAGATTTTTATGATTTTGATGCAAAAATACTATAATGCCGAATCTAAGACAGTAACAGATCCTGAACTTCCAGGCAATGCAGCAGAAGAAGTAAGAAAGGCAGCTGCAGCTATTTTTAAAGCAGTAGATGGATATGGACTTTCCCGCGTGGACTTCTTTGTAAAGGAAGATGGAGAGATCGTATTTAACGAGATCAATACCATGCCGGGCTTTACCGCGATCAGTATGTACCCGATGCTGTGGGAAGCAAGAGGCATTAACAAAGAGGAATTAGTAGATACGCTGATGAGCCATGCTTTAGAGCGCTTCAAGATCGATCACAGGTGCTTTCAGAAAGAAAAGAGGGTTACATGACAAAGATGTATTGATCACTATCCGTGGGGGTACATACAGTGGATGAAGAGGATAATGATGTGGAGATGATCGTCCGGGGTGATTATTACCAGAAGAACGGGAAACATTATGTTTTATATGAAGAACTGATAGAAGGCTTTAAAGAACCGGTAAAGAATATCATCAAGATCACGTCAACATCTATGGATATTACAAAAAAAGGAACAGCCATTACCCACATGCTGTTTGAAAAGAACCGGAAAAAATGTTTCCTGTTACAGCACACCGTTTGGTGAGATCGTAGTGGGGATACAGGCCAACCACTTTGCAGTGGATGAACAGGCAGACAGCCTGAAGGTAAATGTGGACTATTCCCTGGATATTAATTACGAACATATGTCAGACTGCCGTATCCTGGTAGATGTGCAGTCCTGCCAGTAAACGGATATGTTGCCTGATGGTGAACATTATCATAAAGTGAGTTGTGCATAATAAAAAACAGCCGATCCCATCCGGGAGCCGGCTTTTTTTTACGCCCCATATTTATGCATCTTTACGGAATCTTGCGAAAAATCCCTTTTTCTTTTGGCGGAGTTGGAATAGAACCTCCGCGTACACTTTTGATCTGGGTGATGTAAATACCGCTTAAGATTACCTTTGCTTCTGTTTTAACAGGAAGGCACTCAAATACTCTTGCATCAGCGATCAGTGTAACGATCTTTGGTCCGATCTTTGCTTTAACGACCGGAACCTTGGTCCAGCGCATGTACTTTGGAGTCTGGTCAACTACCATTTTTGGAAGACCTGCCTGAGTCAGTTTCAGTTTCTTCTTATCAATAATAAGAAGAGATACGGTCTGTGCAGCTGCATCTAACATCTGCTGCTGTTCTAACTGGCGCTTCTGGAGCTTATTTCAAGGAAATACAGGATAGCCAGAACGATAGCTGCAATGATGAGAATCACCAGCAGTATGTTTAAAACGGTATTTAACATAATGTATACCTCGAATTGTAGTGATGTACTTTCGAAGTCTTTCCTGCATCTGCTTTTTGCGGCCGGTTTTTGCCGGGTACAGCTGACAAAGAAATCTTCCGCAAAACCAGGCAAAAAAGATTCCGTGAGTACATAATGTGGTCTTAGCAGCCTGAACGAACATGCCCCAAGACATTCCAATATAGTATAACATTTATAACGAAAAAAGCAAGAAAAATTGTTGACACCTTGACAAATGTATGTTATTATGGAGAGTGCATTATTGTGGCGTTCTGGGCTTATTGCGCCCATTTGCTGACGCCCGATTACCGAGAACGACAGCAGTGGAAAAAGGGACAGAAAAAGAAAGAAAAATCCCGGAAAACTACTGCAACCAAATAAGAAAACAGGGGTGAAACATCAATGGAGAAAAGCAGGATGCGTCCGGTACCGGCCGGGAAAAGCGTAAGAATGAGCTATTCAAGGCAGAAGGAAGTCCTTGAGATGCCAAACCTGATTGAGATTCAGAAAAAGACTCCTACCAGTGGTTCTTAGCCGAAGGACTCAGGGAAGCTTTTGATGATATCTCTCCGATAGCAGACTTCGCAGGACATTTAAGTCTGGAATTCGTTGACTTTACATTATGCAGAGATGATATCAAGTATACCATCGAAGAGTGCAAAGAACAGGATGCTACTTACGCCGCACCGCTTAAAGGTAAAGGTCAGACTGTACAATAAAGACAAAGATGAAATGAACGAACACGAGATATTCATGGGTGACCTGCCTTTGATGACAGATACCGGTTCCTTTGTGATCAACGGTGCTGAGCGTGTTATCGTCAGCCAGCTGGTACGTTCCCCTGGTATCTACTACGGGATCGGACATGATAAGGTAGGTAAGGAACTGTTTTACATGTACCGTAATTCCTAACCGTGGTGCATGGCTGGAATACGAGACAGACTCCAACGATGTATTTTTATGTACGTGTAGACAGAACCCGTAAGGTACCAGTGACTGTTCTGATCCGTGCTTTAGGTTACGGAACCAATGCAGGAGATCTTAGACCTGTTCGGTGAAGAACCAAAGCTGCTTGCAAGCTTTGGAAAGGATACATCTGAGAACTATCAGGACGGTCTGTTAGAGCTTTACAAGAAGATCCGTCCGGGCGAGCCGCTGTCTGTAGACAGTGCGGAGAGCCTGTTAAACAGCATGTTCTTTGATCCAAGAAGATACGACCTGGCAAAGGTTGGCCGTTATAAGTTTAATAAGAAACTGTCCTTTAAGTTCCGTCTGAACGGACAGGTGCTGGCAGAAGATGCAGTTGATACCACTACCGGTGAGATCAGTGGCAGAAGCCGGAACGATGGTTAGATAAAGAATCTGCCATGAAGGTTCAGAACGCCTGCTGTTCCGTTTGTATGGGTAGAAGGAATTAACAGAAAGCAGAAAGTATTTTCCAATATGATGGTTGAACTTGGTGCTTATGTATCCTTTCGATCCGGAAGAAGTTGGCGTTTCTGAATTAGTATATTATCCTGCGCTTGCTCCAATCCTGGAAAAAATGCAGGTGATGATGAAGAACTGCTTAAGGAAGAATCCGAAGAAATATCCATGACCTGATTCCGAAGCACATTACGAAGGAAGATATCATCGCTTCCATCAACTACAACATGCATCTGGAAGAGCATGGTTGGTACATCCTGATGATATCGACCACTTAGGAAACCGTCGTATCCGTGCCGTAGGTGAGCTGTTACAGAACCAGTACCGTATTGGTCTTGTCCCGTATGGAGCGTGTTGTAAGAGAACGTATGACAACTCAGGACATGGACGGCATTACACCCAGTCCCTGATCAATATCAAGCCGGTTACAGCAGCTGTAAAAGGAGTTCTTCGGAAGTTCCCAGCTGTCCCAGTTCATGGATCAGAACAACCCGCTGTCCGAGCTGACACATAAGAGACGTTTATCTGCCTTAGGTCCTGGTGGTCTGTCAAGAGACCGTGCCGGATTCGAGGTACGAGATGTACACTATACACATTATGGCCGTATGTGCCCGATCGAGACGCCTGAGGGACCGAATATCGGTTTGATCAACTCACTGGAATCTTACGCAAGAGTAAACCAGTACGGTTTCATGAAGCTCCATACCGTAGTAGATAAAACCGACGCAGCTAATCCAAAGGTTACGGATGAAGTTGTATACCTGACAGCAGACGAAGAAGACAACTTCGTTGTTGCACAGGCAAATGAGCAGTTAGACGAAGAGGGCCGCTTCATCCATAACAACGTATCCGGTCGTTTCCGTGACAGAGACATCGAGTTCCAGAAGAAGCAAAATCGACTTAATGGACGTATCCCGAAGATGGTATTCTCTGTTGCAACTGCCATGATTCCATTCCTTCAGAATGACGATGCGAACCGTGCTCTGATGGGTTCCAACATGCAGCGTCAGGCAGTGCCGCTGACCAGTAACAGAGGCTCCTTAGTAGGTACCGGTATTGAAGGAAGGCTGCTGTTGACTCCGGCGTTTGTGTTGTTGCAAAGAATGCAGGTGTGGTTGAGCGTTCCGCTTCCAACCGCATTTTGATTCATCAAAGAGATTCCGATGGAAACCGTGATGTATATCATCTGACTAAATTTAAGAGAAGCAACCAAAGCAACTGCTACAACCAGAAACCGATTGTTTATAAGAATGATCACGTAGAAGCTGGTGAGGTTATTGCAGATGGTCCTTCTACCTGCAATGGTGAGATCGCCCTTGGCAAGAACCCGTTGATCGGATTTATGACATGGGAAGGATATAACTACGAGGATGCGGTACTGTTAAGTGAACGTCTGGTACAGGATGACGTTTACACATCTGTTCATATCGAAGAGTATGAAGCAGAAGCACGTGACACCAAGTTAGGACCGGAAGAGATCACCCGGGATGTACCGGGTGTTGGTGAAGATGCTCTCAAAGGATCTGGATGAACGCGGTATCATCCGTATTGGTGCAGAGGTTCGTGCCGGAGATATTCTGGTAGGTAAGGTTACCCAAAAGGGAGAGACAGAACTGACTGCTGAAGAGAGACTGTCTTCGTGCTATTTTCGGTGAAAAGCAAGAGAAGTACGTGATACCTCCTTAAAGGTACCTCATGGTGCATACGGTATCATCGTGGATGCAAAGGTATTTACAAGAGAAAATGGGGATGGCTTGTCACCTGGTGTAAATCAGACCGTGCGCATCTATATTGCACAGAAAGAAAAATTCAGGTCGGCGATAAGATGGCTGGTCGTCATGGTAACAAGGGTGTCGTTTCCCGTGTACTGCCGGTTGAAGATATGCCATTTTCCAAACGGACGTCCGCTTGACATCGTGCTGAACCCTCTGGGCGTGCCTTCCCGAATGAATATCGGACAGGTGCTTGAGATTCATTTGAGTCTTGCTGCAAAGCGCTTGGCTTTTAACGTTTCCACACCCCTATTTCGATGGTGCAAACGAGAATGATATCCAGGATACTCTGGAGCTTGCAAATGACTATGTAAGGGTATTCTAGGTCCTTTAAGGTACTCTCTTAAAAGAGCTTCAGTCTAGCATGAGACTGGTGGGCAGTGGGATACGGTGAGACGGATCTGAGACTAGATTATAAAGATAGTCAGGGGTACACATTTGAGGGACAGCTTTTAGAAAAACGGATTCTAAAAGCAGGAGTTCGATGCTGAGAGCGAGGAACTTGTAGATGTTGAAGAAGAACCTTCTGAGGAGGGAGCCGGTATTTGCTGGCGAATCAGCAGAGAGGATTTCGATGAAGAATAGACGGAAGAGACGTAAATAAATGCCAGAGAATAAGACAAACTGAGGGTATCAGCCAATTACATTTGATGCGATCAAGATTGGTCTGCCTCTCGATGAGAGAGAATGATCGCGGTGAAGTACCGGAAACCATTAGCTGCAGAACCTGAAACCGGAAAAAGACGGTCTGTTCTGCGAAGAATTTTCGGACCGAGCAAAGACTGGGAATGTCACTGTGGAAAATAAAGAAAATCCGTTATAGAGGGTGTTGTCTGCGACCGATGCGGCGTAGAATTACGAGCAGCCGTTTCGTAGAGAACGTATGGGACATATAGAGGCTTGCAGCTCCGGTTTTCATATCTGGTATTCAAAGGAATCCCGAGCCGTATGGGATTGATCATGATCTATCTCAGAGGCCTGAGAGTATTATATTTTGCATCCTACATCGTATTGGATTCCGGCGATGCGAGCTTTTTATACAAACACAGGTATTGACCGAGACGGAGATATCAGGAAGCTAAAGAGAAAAATATGGAAGCAGCTTCCGTGTGGGCATGGGTGCTGAGGCGATCAAAAGAGCTGTTAGAGGCCATTGACTTAGAAAGATGCTGCTGAGTTAAAGGCAGGCTTAAAGGATGCAACAGGACAGAGACGATGCCCGTATCATCAAAGAGACTTGAAGTAGTAGAAGCATTCCGTGAGTCGGAAACAAACCAGGTGGATGATCATGGACGTGATCGGTGCATCCCGCAGGCACCCGATCAGATGAACAATTGACGGAGGACGTTTTTGCAACATCCGATTTAAATGATCTGTACAGAAGGATCAATAGAAATAACCGTTTGAAGACTCTTAGGCTTGGCGCACCGGATC
>VOFG01002944.1_pt1 | contig 15770 bp, 35 predicted proteins | sample 5384171 | NCBI WGS metagenome assembly VOFG01 (sample SAMN12384726, study PRJNA508395) | human gut metagenome | isolation source: healthy gut F | host: Homo sapiens
CGACCGCGTCCTTTGCGTCATCAATACCACAACCGGCACAACAGCAGATCTTGCAAGTCTTTCAGAAACATTCATTTTGTCGACTCCTACTTTCATTTGCGATGATTCCAATAAACATCCATGCGTTTTCTGCAGATCATCTCTCGTTCCTTCTCCGTGCAGTCGGACAAAGGAATTTTCCGTGCGCCGCAACTGCTGATAGTTGCCGTCCCCCAGCAGCCATGGAATATCTGTCCCCATAGCAATTTCTTTATCCCACGATCCCGCGTGCCAAGTCAAAATAGCGTTTCGTACTGGGAAACGGATATTCCTCTTCCTCCCGCACGATATGGAGCGCAGAAAGATCGAACCAGACGTTTGGGAGCGTCCCCAGATGGTCTGCTCCAGCCATGCGGACCAGAGTTTTTTTGGATCGCGCTCTGCCGTGCGTGAGGGGCTGCCTGGCCAGCAAAACGATTTTCAATCCCGGATGACGCTTTTGCGATGGACGCGATCTGATCTGTCTGATAAGAACCATCGCCTGGCCGCCGAGGTCAAACGAAACCGTTTTCCACCTGCTTCCATGGCCTCCCAAAGCCATCGCAGCTCTGGCGCATCCAGCTGTGCAGGATAGACACCGTACGAGGCCCGCCCGCCTCGGAAAATTCGATTTTAATGTTTTCAAAAGCGGTCCTTCCAGCTTTTTCAGTATAATACTGCCGTGCCGCCGGACACCAGGGGTCAAAAAAGCGGAGGCAGTAAACTGCTCGGACCGGTCGCGGCGTAGCTTGGGCTACATACTCGCTCAATCTCCATAGCACGGACAAAGGATCAAGACGGCTTTATCCACCTGTCCCTGCCGCATCTCATACGGCAGCATCTGCAATGTATGGCTGGTTTTTCGTTGATCGCCGGCAGCACATGCTGTGCGTGCCGTCTCCGCATCGATCCGGCCATATCCCTCGCCAACACGGCAATCTCCTTGTTAATCAACTGCTCGCGCCCGCCGCAAGCCGCAGACAGCCACGTCTGGGGATCCAGCTCATACGCATCAGAGTTGCAGCCAAAGCAGTGCACGCCCGGCTGCGGCAGATTTCCATCATCGTCTTGATGGAATCCTGGAACGGCGCAATGACATCACAACCGCTGTCGATCAACTGGTTCACAGATGTGGTCTGCAGGCCAGTATCCGCCCACGACCCGGTAAAGACCGCGGTAATATCAATCTCAGGCTTGATCGACTGCGCGCCAAGTGCAAACGCGTCGATGGCAACAATGACATCCGGGATCGGCAGAGAGCCAATGAAGCCGATCTTGTCCGTTGTCGAATACATGGCGGCCAGGACACCATTCAGATACCAGACATCCTGCACTTCTCCATGGATGATGGAAAAGTTTCCGCCGGCGTAATCCGTGATCGGGAGCGAATAGAACGCTACCTCAGGATGACGCAGCGCGACATTGTGCGAGTATTCGAGGAATCCAAACTGCGAGGGGAACAGAATGGTGCACCCTGTGCAATCAGTTCTCCATGACACCTTCTGCTGCTTGTGAGGTTGTAGGGACGTTTTCCCGATCTACGACTTAACGCGCTCTTCAAACAAGTTCACCAAGCCGGGCACCAAAACGTTTAAGCCATAGTCGTCTTTGTTCCGCTCAGGATAATGCCAAGCCTCTTTGCCCCCGCACCGGCTTCTGACGTCGCCCGTCTGTTCCGTCTGCGTCTGGTGGTGTTCGCCCGCGATGTTTTGGCTTTTGCGCATACACCATGCTGCAAGCTGCGAGCAGAACCAGTACCAACATCATTGCAACTACTTTTTTCATTGTTTTCCCTCCGTCCTTTCTTTTAAGTAATAATTTTCATAGTTAAGGTTCCTGCATCGACGGCTAACGTCGAACAATTGCCAGAGCGTAATCTGCACAAACAGGTAGGGCATCACTGCCGTCACATACATGGAAATGGGCACTGTGGATCTGGAAGAATATCTGCAGCGCCTGTGCCAGGCCGAACAGATACGCCGCAAGGTATGCTCGCTGCGGCTTCCACGAGCAGAGGATCACCAGAGAGGAGGCAATAATTCCCCGTCCGTTGATCATGTTGTTTGCCCAACTCATCGCATAGATCACGCTCATATGTGCCCCGCCGATTCCAGCCAGAACACCTGCAAAAATAACCGCTCCGTATTGCAGAACCACCGGGTTATACCCGTACGCTCTTGTGACATCAGGCCGTTCCCCCACAGAACAGAGCACCAGCCCCGTTCTTGTTTTTGTCAGGAACCACCAAGCCAACACTGGAAGTACATAAGCGATATACGTCAGAATATCCTGCTGAAAAAAGGCCGGCCCAATCACCGGAATCTTGCTCAGAACCGGAATGGCGAGGGAAAACGACTTTCCAAGGCTGACGCCGAGCTGCGATCTTCCAAAAAGGTGGTCAGGCCCTGCGCAAAGAAAAATCAGGATAAACCCGGTCGCCATCATGTTGCTTTTTCTGGAGATGGAAAGAAACGCTTGATCAGCCCGCACTGCCTGCAATCGCTGCGCACAAACAGCCAAAAACAGGTTTGGCTCCCGGCTATTGCTACGGCAAAGCCTTACACATGCGCCAGTTGGCCAGCATGCTTTCCTTCTACGCTCAGGCTGGTGATGCCGGTTCGTTGGCCAATCAGATCTCCAAGCAGCGCGTAAATGATGGGGAGTTCCTGCATGACAAATACAAATGAGAATCGTTGTCGAATTCGTTCATGCCTTTTTCTTTCGCTCCCACCGTCATAATTGTCCGGCAAAGAGCAGAGCATGATCAAAATCTGCGTGTCGCCGCCGGAAGCGGTGTTGATCTCCATGCCGTTACCGGCGACGGTCAAACCGCCGATCAGTAAGGCGGACAGGATCCGAAAGCAAAAGCGGGTTGTTTCCGGCCATTCCGCAAGCAAGAAGCCCATAAAGCCCATGGTCTCACGCGCCACTGATCGCATACGGCCCTCGACGCCGACGACCATGACCGCACCGGCAAAGGCCATGAAAGTGCACTGCAACAGAACACCCAAGTCTGTATTTTCTCACCTGTAGCACCTGCGTAACAGTGCAGCCATCCTGGTTTTCCGCCGGTGTACGTACCACCGACCCCACTCTTGTATGATAGATGATATACCAGGTCAAGCCTGCCATGGCAATCGCGACAAAGATACCGGCGTTCATTTCTTGTTCCAAAACCAAGGTGTGAAAACGCAGCTGGGGCGCGAAATTTCTACGTTGCGGAATAATTCCATCCATTTGGATCGCGAAGGCTGCCAAACAGCATGGCGAGATCAGGTAGGTCGCAACATGGTTCGCCAAGGATTGTCGTCGGGATCTCGTTCATTGCAAGCTTCTGCTTCAGAAAAACACCGACGCCTGCATACAAGCCCCGGAATCGCGCAGCCAGCAGCATCAGCAGGATTCCGATAAACACCGGGCAGATTTGCCGGCACTGTGCTTCCGGCAACAGCGGTTCCGAGAGCGGCAATCGCCATCCTGGCCTTCTCCGCCTGCGTTGGCCAAAGCCAACACGGGCGGAATGCCGCAAGACCCGTCAGGATCAGATACGCCGCACGGACAATTACTTCGCCAAAGCCGTAAGCCGAACCAAAAATAGATGTAATGATGGTCTGATACGCCACAAAAGCGGCGATTTGCCCTGCGACAGGAGGCAGCACGGCAAACGCGATCAGAGGAAACAGGACGCAGATCAGAATCCGAACTGCCAAGCTGTCTTGAAGTTGCAGCGGCTTCTTTTGGCCTTATTCATGTGCGTTCTCCCTTGAAGCATAATTTTCCGATCTCATTCGGCGTACATGCGTCTACACAGTACGGTCAAACGCAGTGTGAAGAACAGGACCAGGATCGGTCGCACATCGTGAACAGCTCGAGGATATCTTCGGAAATCCAGGATCGTACCCACGCCCTGTTTTCAGGCCGGAACAGTGTCTGGTGGACTGCGTACTGTGGCGATGTCCAGTCCCCGGCGGATAACTGGCAATTAACAGGCGCAGTCTGGAGATAACGACTTTTTTGAGCAAACGCCATTCGCTGCAGATTGCCGCCAGAAAGTGTCCCCGGTGCAATTTTTCTGCCTGTAGGACGGAGGTCTTGACCTCAGAATGTGTCTGCAGCTGACTGCGCATTGCCTGCCAGTCCCGCTATCACCATGGCGGTAAAATCGGATCCAGGCCGACCAGCGCCATGTTTTCCAGAATCGAAAACGTCGGAACAACGTTGTCGCGAATGGGATCCTCTGTCACCATTCGAGGTGGCGGATTCTATGCGCAATATCCGTTGTGGAGATAATATCTCGTCGTTTGCGCTCAGGGGGGATACCGCTCTGCAGCTTCGCGCTCCGTATATGGCCTCCGCCAGTTCTCTGCCCATTTCCGGATATGCCACGGCAGTACCCAGGATCTCTGCTTTGTGCATTTCAGAGCTGACATCATGCAGAATCAACTGATCATTGGTCATCCTTTATGCTGACTCCGAGCACAGCTGCCGCAATTGCCACGCTACTTCGTTTTCCTCACTGCATTCCGGGCGTTCAGCTCAAAGTTGACCGGAACATTCCCCATCATTGCCGAGATGATCTGCTGCTGGCTGAAGCCATCTCTGCGTTCGAAGGGCACGAACATGTTCGCCCTGACGCAGAATCGTGATCGGTCCGACACGGCAAGAATCTCGTCAATTTGTGCGTGATCAGGAAGATTCCATACCCCTTGTGCGGAATCCGCTCAGCATCTGCAGAAAAGCCTGCACTTCGTGCGGTGCCAGCACGCTTGTGGGCTCATCGAAAATCATCACACGGGTCTGCGGATCCAGCAGAATCTTCAGGATCTCCACATGCTGCCGCTGTCCGAGGTCAAGCTTCCAAACCTCCGTGTCAGGATCCACGGAAAGGCGATACTCCGCAGAGATTCGATTAATTTCATCGCGGAAGCTTCTTTTATTGATCTTCCACCCGGCAGAATGGAGGGAAAGGAATACATTTTCCAGAACTGTGAAAGCAGGAACGAGCCTGAAATCCTGAAACACCATTCCGATGCCCTTCTCCCGGGCTTAATCGTCGGATTCCAGCGCTCCATTTTTTTCTCCGTCAATATACAGATTTCCAGCAGTCGGCTGATAGACACCATAGAGCATCTTCATCAGCGTACTTTTTCCCGCACCGTTCTCGCCTGCTATCGCATGGATTTCACCGGCGTGGATTTCGATGTCAATCTCAGTTTGCCGTCAATTCTCGAATCGTTTCGTGAGTTTTCGCCCGTAAATCGGTTCCACTTGCCGTTCCTCCTGTTTTATCATCTCTGCTCACTATAGATCACAACATGATTTCCATGCGGATCAAGCAGGGTAAACGCCCGCGTTCCGTCCTTGCAGCCACAGGGTTCCTGCAAAACCTGAACCAGCGGCGCTGCCTTTTCTCATGATTGCCTCCAAAGCAACTGTCTGCATCCTGTGCTTCAAACATCAGCGTCTCTCGTTCCCCTGCGGCATCGGATCCTTTCTGCAAAGTACCTCCAGCGTTCCGTCCCCGGATCCGATTACAAACTTATGTCCCCGGTCCTTTGTTCCGTAGTCCCAGGTATAGCATGCACGGAGCCTGAGGATATCCCAGAATGCCAGGCTCTGTTCATAGTCCGCCACATCTACATACGCCACTGCGCGGTATTCACCACGGAACATCCCTTGAACTGTCGGCTGCCAACCATGCTGGTACTCCATCACATCACGGCTCCAGGAGAAGATCACAATCACGTTTTTATCCGATCGAGTATTGAACAATGTGATCCCATACGGGCGATCCGCGATATGTTCATAAACATGTCCCCTGGCTTTTTTTGCCAGCTGCAGTCATCAACATTGTCCGCCTCCAGCATAATCGTCGTCGGCCCCTGTGGAAGATTGGTGCCGGACGGACGCAGCTCTACTGCACCGCCTGCTGCAGCAAAGCGGCAGCCCTCCATTCCGCCGTCCCAGACAAACACAACAAAGGTGCGCGCACAGCTTGAACTCCTGCTGCGCAAAGCAGAACCCGGCGAGCGGCTGCCCTCAGAGCCTGCGCTTGCGAAGCACTTTGGCGTCAGCCGAACAACGATTCGGGAAGTCATGAGTCAACTTGAAGCAGAAGGTTTTATCCAGCGCAGGCAGGGGAGTGGCACCTACGTGAGCCGTCAACCGCTGCTGGAGGATGAAAGCCTGCTCCATTTTGTCGATTTTCCGACCCTGATCTCCAAGCAGGGATACACACCAGCCATGCAGCAGCTTGGATTTGTGCAGCAACGTGCCGGGACGTTCTTCTCCACCCGTTTTCACATCGGTGAAGAAGACCGGATTCTCACCCGGCGCTGCCTGTACACGGCAGATGAGCATTTTTGTGTACTGGCTGAAGACAGCTTCCCGCTTGCGTTCCTTTCAGAAAGTCAATGTGTGCATCTGCTGGAGTCAAACAACACCGATCTACGGCTTTTCCTTTTTTCGCGCAACCGGCCGCGCCGCCTGTCAGGACGAAACCACAATCTCTGTCGCCCGACCAGAAGACTACCCGTTCCTTGAATCCCTGCTTGAGAACAAGCAGCATTTCTGCTCTTTCTGAGCAGTATGTGTCTGGATAATCACAATGAACCGTTTATCAGTTCGCAGATTTACTCGGACACAGACTATATCAAGTATCAGCTGAACCGCAGGATCGTCTGAACTCAGTGATTGCTGTGATACAGGTTGATCCGGTTCCCGCACGGATCCTCAACAGCAAAAATACCTTGTACCGTAGCTCTGTGTTACAGGCTTGCTCACAATCCGGATGCCTTCTGCAGCCGTAAGCTCCTGATAGGTCTGATCGACATCTTCGGTTTCCAGATTGACGATCACAGGGGCCGGTCTTTCTGTCATGTGCCTGACAGAGTACGCTGATTGTACCGCGACCAGCCCGGAACTTTGCGCCGCAATCCTGCGCGCTTTCGTTCCAACTGTAATATGGCTTCTGTCCGAGCAGCGTTTGATAGAAGTCTCGGCAGACAGAAAAGTTTTCCTCTTCGGTGTATAGAAGGATTTGAATGTCTCCTGTAAATGCTGTCATGTTCTTATTCTCCTTTTTTGTAGACACAGACGCCGTCAATATATTTTGCACAGATGTCTCGATCATCCGACCTGGTAATTAACCGTTCTATCCGCTCATACGGTGTCCGCTGCACGCCGTCACAGAAGCGGCTGTCATCCAGAATCACCGCATCAAAAGCAATATCCCGGCTCAAAAGCTTCCGCTTTTCCAGAGTGCGCCGCCGCCTTTTGTTGCAAGGTAAAATGCATTGGGCAGAGACAGAACTTTCCGCTGATCCATATTGCGCGCGCTGTTTTGGAAGCCCAAAAGACTTTAGACGCCAAAATCGCTTCAAAGATCGTTCGGAACATATTCAGGGTATTGCCGCCGCCGACATCCGTGCCCAGTCCGACTGCAATTCCAGCATCGAGATATTCCATGATTGGTGCTGCGCAACCGCAACTGTTCATATTCGACTGTGGACAATGTGCTACCAGCACATTGCGTCTTTTCAGCGTTTCCACCTCTTCGGGGAGGAAAAAACGCAGTGCGCCATCACAGCCTGTGTATGCGGTCCAAGCAAACCAGCACGGTCATAGGCCTGCGCATAATAATCAAGATCCGGTGCAAGCTCGTGCACCCAGTCAATTTCATCAAAGCCTCTGAAAGGTGCGACTGCACCGGAACATGGTATTGCTCGGCAAGCTTTCCCAGTTGCTCTAAACAGCTTTCCGTACAACTCGGGAAATAACGCGGTGAGGATCGGGTAGATTGCACCAATACCATCTTTCGTTTCCTCCAGCCAAAAGGCGGGTCTGTGCAATTGTTTCTCTGTTGTTTCCAGCAGTCCGGCTGCACAGTTTCGATCCATATTGACCTTCCCGACGTAACCTGCAAAGCCGTACTTTGCCAGAGCTTTCATGAGTCTCTGTCGCTGTGCGGCTGGTCGTGGCATAGTCATAAGTTGATAAAGGAGCGTGATTGCGTGAAAAAGGGTGTCATTCTGAAAGTTATTAGTATTGTTTTTGTTCTCATAACCATTTTAGCAATCGCCTGTGCTATTACAGTCACAGGAAGTGGCTTCTTGGATTTGAGCAATATTGTGAAAGCCGTATGCATCGGAGTTGCCGTAATTTGCGGTATTCTTGCATTTATAACTTGGAAATACTCTAAGTCAAAAGCGTGACCAATTCCAGTTTAACGAACAGGAGATGATGATCGCATGAAAATCCTATATGAACTATCTTGGCTATGGGAAACGCTGGGCATTGCACTTGTGGCTGCGGCTGTCTGCATTGCTTGTGCAGCGCTGATCTGCAAGGCAGCGAAAAAGAAACTCGGCAAAAAGGTGCATCACTGCGAACAACTGCGCAGATGGTACCGTTCTTCTCGATTTTCTCTATATTCATTGTTTCTTCCCCTTCAAATTCCGATTTGTCTCGTGCTGGCAAACCCCACCCGCAGCACGATTGTATCCGCTTGTCTGCGTCTTTTGCAGGCGCGTTAAATGCCGAAATGCTCTTTCAAAACCCGGAGGACATAGTTGACGGTCGTTTCTTTGAACTTTGTGTCTGCATAGCGGTATTCAAAATATATTTGCGAAACGGTCGCAGCTGACCTCGCGGCATAGCCCCAGCATGGTTGGCACAAACAGATCCACCGGTACAACATTCAGCACAAAGCCTCGCAAGATACGTATTCACGCATTCTGCGATCACGGGGTCGGCGCCGCCATGACGGCCAACGATGAAATTCATATACATTTTCCGGTCTGCATGACCTTATCCGCCGCGTGAATCATATCGGTATCCGTAAACGGCTTGTCCTTCAGCTCGTTTGGGGCACAAAGTATTCTGCCCAAGTAAATGTCCAGATCGCTGATCTCCCGGCCGGATGCGCCCGCCTGATTCACCGGATGAACCTCCACCCGAACATCCGCCTCCTGCGCCAGATATTGGTCAAACAGCCCCGCAGTCACCAGAGTCAGAACTTCGCCCTCGTGATTTTCGGCGAGTAATGTGTTGATGCAGGACAGAAGCTGCGCCGATGCCTGCGCGCCAGGTGCAATCGCGAACCGGGTCATCCGTTCCTTCTCCGCCTTGACCAGAAGCAATTTTTGTAGATCGCATAGGTCAGCCCATCAAATGCCTTTGCGGAAGTATCCACAAACGGAAGCTCCGCGCACAGCTTGTTCAGGATGCTCTGATCGCGCCCCCCGAACGGCGTTTGACGTGCTGAGTTCAGGGAAGCGGGCGGGCTTGTTCAGGGAACGGGCTCGTTGCTTCCGCCCAATGCCTTATTCAAAACTTCCATATCAAACGGCACGATCACGCCGTGGCAGATGCTTCTGGCATCGTATGCCCCCGGAAGCGCCGACTTTGCTTGAAGGCAAAGCGGATTGACAGATTCATCCGTTGCCTTGGCCGTCAGGGCCGTGACCAGAATGTATTTGTAAGAAGCAAGGTGCGTGTGCTCCAATACATCATCGACCAGATCCCGGCATGCGCAATCAGCGGAACATCGCCGCGGCGGGCGTTTTCATAAGCACGATACACCGTGATTTTTGCACTTTCCACACTCAGCTTCATTGTGCAGCCTCCTTTTGCCGAAAATCACTTCCGCGACCGCAGCGGCAACGGACTCTGCCAGCCGGCATGGAACCGCGTTCTCGATTTGGGTATAGATTGCGGACTTGCTTCCGCAGAATTTATAATCCCGCGGAAACGTCTGAATCGCGGCCGACTCCATAATTGAAATCCTGCGGAGCCGCTCCGGCGCAGGCCCGGCCGCACCTTCGATTTCTCCGCGCCGCAGTCTGCCGATATTCCCTGATCCAGTCTTCGCGGAGGGATCTCTTAACAGCGCTTCATCCATGATCGGCGTCTTATTTCCGCCCATCGACGCAGGAAGGGTTGCAGAAACTCCGTCCAAATTGAGCGGACGCCCCAGACCGTTAAAGATCATGCCGGCATAAGGGCTTTTCCGCATGACAGGCGTAACCGCAAGCGTTATGCGCGCAGTGCAGGTGTGCGGATTTCCAGCAGAGCCGATCTCCGGCAGGCTCTGAAAAAGATCCCGCAACGTACCGGCCCTGCATTTTTCGCTGTAAGGAGGTCTTAAATACCGCAGCATCCATGGGGCGCTGCGCTGCCGACAAAGAACACCGCTCTCTGCTCTGCGGAACGCCATAGTCCGCAGCATTCAGCACCCAATCGCCCGCAGGAATACCCCAGCTCGGAAACACGCTCCATGTATCGCCGGCGGATCGGCTCCCCACTTCTTGAGGACGGCCAGTGCCTTTACATTTTCCATCACAAACGCCCTTGGACGCAGCAATTCCACAACATCCAGAAAACGTCAGATCAGCTGACTGCGGGCGTCATTCTGCTCCATTTTCCGGCAACCGAAAACCCCTGGCAAGGCGTTCCGCCGAACACAAGGTCGACGCCCCCGGTACTGCTTCAGCTCGTCCATATGCTCCGCCAGATCGCCGCGGATCAGGCGTACCTCCGGATGATTGGCCGCGTGGGCATCGCAGGCATCCCTGTTCAGTTCATTGGCACAAAGGATGCGGACCCCCGCATGCTCAAAGCCGATATCCATTCCGCCCGCCTCGGTGAAAAGCGACACGGCGGTGATTTCACTCATTGTAAGATTCTCCTTGCTCTATGTGTCCGGGGATGCAGCGCATGCGCCCTGTGAAATGAATCCTTCCGTTTCATCGAGGGCGGCTTCCGCCCACCGCCGGCAGCACGGTATGAAACACGCGGCCGGATTCGGGCGGCGCCTGGTCAGTCTTCTGCGTGGCTGCGGTATTGTTGCTTATAACGCAAAACAGTCCATTTGCCAAACCAGCCCAGCAGCAAAATAGACGCTGGATGGTCCGGCAGTCCCGTCCGCCCTTTTCAGAACGTGTACGCATACCATTCCTTATCCGTCTGTGCAAATCCAACCGACCGGAATATCCGCTGGCTCTGCGTGTTGAAGACATAGATGTTGGCCGTGACCTGCGCCATGCCCTTCTTCCTTTGCCAGCTTCAGCAGCTCCAGAACGCCGTGCCGCCCAATATGCCGGTTCTGATATTCCTTGCAGACAACAATCGCGAGTTCGCCGCTGTCGCGCAGCGAAATGTCCCCGACCAACGTGCCGCAGTATTCGATGTAATAGCAGCCGCCGTGTGCCCAGATAGTCGTACATCCGGTGCAGCAGCTCCAGATCGTAGGGCGTATCCCGGTCATCCACCTGCTTGCAGACATCCGCATCCTGGATACCAGGGAAGCGATGCCTCGTCATTCCGGTAATAGGGGATCAGCCGGATCTCTTCGTCTACGATTTGCTCTTTTCATGCGTTTCGGAATTCCTCCTTCGGTACTGCGTCTTGCAGCTTCTTGCCCATCTCGATCCGCACCTCGTGCCGTTCCGGGTCGTCGTTGGAGTAGGCATACAGGTCGAAGCCAATGACCGAAAAGCCGTTCTTCCGATAAAACGCGATGGCAGCCTCGTTGCAGGACTGCGTCTCCAAACGAGCATCCGCGCGCCGCGGGCACGCGCCGCCTCTGTGATGCACGCCATCAGCATGCTGCCGATCCCCTGTCCGCGCGCAGCCTTGTCGAACACGCAGAGGTTGCTGATCCGAAAGCGGTTGTTCCAGCTTTCCATGGAGCCTTCCGCAAAGCCGAGCAGCCGCTCCTGCTCGAACGCGCCGAACGCGGCCGGCGCTTCCAGCCATTCGCCGAACATCACATCGTCAAAGGAACGCTCGACCGGCCTTCAAACGGCGTATATGATCCGAAAGCCCCTCCGCGGCGGTGATCTCATAATAGCCGTTTGTCTGATAGCGGGCGGTGAAGCGTCTGCCCGCGTATTGTGCGTTCTCCAATTGTCTGATTTTCACGGCCAGTGCCTCCTTCCTGCGTTTGTTACACATTTTCCGCAGCTTCGCCGATCATCGCGCGGAAGACCGCCTCGCGGTCAAACGCGCCGGACGCAAAGCCCGGGATTTTTGATGGCCTTGCAGATGCCGACGCTGAAGCCCGTCAGAATCCCGCTGATCTCCGCGTCGGAATAGGCGCAGCCGCCGGTCACGATCAGCGTGGCCAGGCTGTGTACCACGAGCCAGAGATCCCGAAAATAGCGTTCAGCCTCTGTAGTGGTCATGCAGTAGACGCGCATGAGCGTCGGGCAAACCAGCGCCTGCAATACTGCATCGACTCCATCGCGCGGAATCCCTGCACGCGCGTCAGGAACAGGAGCCGGTAAAGCTCCGGCTCTTCCCGTGCGAAGCGGATGTATTGCTGCCCCACGCCAAGGAACGGAACTTCCTCCCGCAAGCCCGCGTGGGTATATTGGTCATATACGCGGATCGCGGCGGCATAGACAGCCTGCCGAACGCCGTCCATTGAACCAAACGCAGTAAAGACGGGCTGCGGACGTGCCGAGCGCGTCCGCCATGGTCTTGGCCGTCAGGCCGTCCAGCCCTTGCTGCCGCACAACCCGCAGCGCCGCCTCCGTCATCTCTTTTTGTGAACTTGTTCTTCGGAGCCATCGTCGCATTCCTCCATCCGGCGTCTAATCGCCCGATACGCATTTTATGATATATATTTAAAATTATATATTGTTGCCAGCGGTTTTGTCAAGCACACCAAAACGAGCACATCGGTTCGCTTGTTTGCCATCCAACGCTCCTTGTCCACGTCCGGCCTGTAAGCAAAAACCGCCCGCCCCAAAAACAAACTCGCAATCCAGCGGAGCAATTGCGGGGTTGAACGAAGAAATGGGATTTCCGTCGAATCGTGCCGCGCTTTGCGCGGAACGATGACGTAAAAGCCCATTTTTGAGTGCCGCCGTCCTGTTCGAGTCCGACCAGCAAACAAAATTCTCCCAGCCCCAAAAACAAATCCGTAATCCAGCGGTGAGAGGATGTGCTCCATAGCTCAGTCCTAAATTTCAACTTCGGACTCTCCGCGGACTAAAAAACAGTCCACCGGACTGTTTTTTGCGGCCTGCGGGCCGCCGTCCTGTTCGAGTCCGACCAGCAAACAAAATTCTCCCAGCCCCAAACAAATCCGTGACCCAGCGAAGCGGTCACGGGTTTGAACGAAAGAAAAGACCTTTGCTGTCGAGATGAACGAGCTTGCGCGGGCATCTGACATACAAAGGTCATTTCTGAGTGGTGCCGGTGACGGACTCGAACCCGTACAGTGCTGCCACCGAGGGATTTTAAGTCCCTTTGTGTCTACCATTCCACCACACCGGCCTGAACTTTTTATTTTATCATCAATTCCGATGTGCGTCAAGGGTAAACTTCTGTGCGGAAATGCGATTGACAGCCCATTTCAAGCGGATATAATAACCTCAGACAGCAAAAACAATCCAGCAGAATGCGAAGGAAACGATACGATGCGCAACATTCAAGCACGCATTCTTGCATTGCTGCTTGCGGCGCTGATGCTGCTGGGCCTGACGGCGTGCGGCGAAGAGATCGCCGGGCTGACGGAGAACGTTTTCTCTGAACCGGGGATCACTGAAACGGCGGTTTCGGAGGAAACACCGGACGAGCCCGAACTGCCGGACGCGCCGGAGGCCGATCCCGGCACGAGCGACAGTGCCGTCACAGAAGGGGCTTACTACTATGACCTCGAGCACGTGGTGCTCTATCTCGACCGATACGGCGTCCCCTCCCGGACAATTACATCACGAAGGACGAGGCCCGCGCACTCGGCTGGGAGGGCGGCAGCGTCGAAAACTGATCTCGATAGGCGCGGCCATCGGCGGCGACCGGTTCGGCAAACCGCGAAGGCTTGCTCCCGAAGGCGGCGGGCCGCAGCTACACCGAATGCGACATCGACACAGACGGCCAATCGAGCCGCGGCGCAAAGCGGCTGGTCTTTTCGAACGACGGCCTCTATTTTTTACACTGAGGATCACTATGAGACGTTTGACGAGCTGTATGTGACAGAGACACAGGAGGTCGCGTGGAAGTAAAACGCTATGAGATCGACGCCGCACAGCTCGGCGAGCGGCAGCAGGCCCACGCCTATCTGCGCGAGGCGCTCGGATTTTCCGGCCTACTATGGCGGAAATCTCGATGCGCTCTTACGACTGCCTGCGGGAGCTTCCACCCACGGAGCTTCATCTGGACGCGGACGCGCTGGCGCAGGCAGGGCCGTATGCGCAGAAGATCATACAGGTTTTGGAAGAGGCAGCCCGGGACGACCCGCGGCTGCGTGTCATACTGGAAAGGAGAAATCCCAACATGGATCAGATCGAAACCGTCTATCAGCAATGGCTGGATCAGCCAGACATGGCCCCCGCGCTGCGGGAAGAGCTGCGCGGCATGGACGAGGACACCAAATACGACAGCTTTTACCGCGACCTAGAATTCGGCACCGCCGGTCTGCGCGGCGTTCTCGGCGCGGGCACGAACCGCATGAACGTCTACGTCGTCCGCCGCGCCACACAGGCCGTAGCCGACTATCTGAACGGCACGGCGCTGCCCAAGTGCGCCGCCATCGGCTACGACAGCCGCATCGGCTCCGACGTGTTCGCGCGCGAGGCCGCCGCGGTCTTCGCCGCAGAACGGCATCACCGCACATCTCTATCCCCGGCTCGAGCCGGTCCCCGCGCTGAGCTTCGCCGTGCGCGAGCTGCACTGCGGTGTCGGCATCTGCATCACCGCCAGCCACAATCCCGCGCAGTACAACGGCTATAAGGTCTACGGTGCGGACGGCTGCCAGATCACGCCGGAGGCCGCAAACGTCATTTTTGCAGATGATCGAAAAGCTGGACTTCTTCACGTCGCCGAAGCGCGCGGACTTTCGACGCGGCCCTGCCGCCGGGACGATCGCGTATATCCGGACGCAATGCCGAAAAATTCGTCGATACCGTCTACGCCCAGCGCGTTCGGCGATGGCGCGGGCATCGCGGGCTGAAGCTCGTCTACACGCCGCTCAACGGCTCGCGGACTCGAGTGTGTGCGGATGCTGACCAAAGCTCGGCATCCAGAACATGACCATCGTGCCCGAGCAGGAACCCGACGGCCATTTCCCGACCTGCCCGTATCAAACCCCGAGATCCGCGAGGCGATGCAGAAGGGCCTCGAACTCTGCGCTGACAAAGTCAAGCCCGACATCCTGATCGGCACCGACCCGGACTGCGACCGCTGCGGCGCCGCCGTCCCCGACCAAAGGCGGCTATCGCCTGATTTCCGGCAACGAGATGGGTGTCATCCTGCTGGATTATATCTGCCGCAGCCGCATCGCGACGCGGCATATGCCGCAAAACCCGGTTGCGGTCACGACAATTGTCTCGACCGATTATGGTCGACGCCGTGGCGAGCACTATGGCGTGGAGCTGCGCGCGTGTGACCTCACGGGCTTCAAGTTCATCGGCGAGTCGTGGACTATGAGCAGGACGGCACCGGTCTGCCGAAGGCCAACGTATTGGAATACCGCCTCGCCGGCGGCGAAAGTTCATCGTCCGCCCCTCCGGCACCGAGCCGAAGATCAAGACCTATCTCTCCGCCCTCGCCCCCCGGCTGCCGAGGCCGCGCAGGAAGAAGCGAAGCTTGAAAGCCGCGGCGGAAGAAATGATGAAATAATTTTCAAAAAACCTCTTGAAAAACCATTCAGGATGTGCTATGATATCCAAGCTTTTAGAGAGCATATCGGGTGTGGCGAAGTTTGGTATCGCGCTTGAATGGGGTTCAAGAGGCCGCTAGTTCGA
>VOFG01002862.1_pt1 | contig 15764 bp, 17 predicted proteins | sample 5384171 | NCBI WGS metagenome assembly VOFG01 (sample SAMN12384726, study PRJNA508395) | human gut metagenome | isolation source: healthy gut F | host: Homo sapiens
AAGAAATTGCGTCATCGGAATCGCAATGGGGACCTGGACCGTATCAATATTCATAATCGTGGTGAGGGTCGGAATTTGCGTACCCGGACCGACATAATCACCGACGGAGCCGTTCGAAGATTCGATAATGCCGTCTATCTGTGCATAGATCTTCGTGTAGCCCAGATTGAGCTGGGCATTCCGCAGAGCCTGCCGGGCCGACTTCACGTCGGCCTCCGAAGCGGCGTACTGCGCCGTATATTGGTCGAGTTGCGTACCGCTGATGGCATTGATCTTGGCCAGCGGCCGCCCGGTCGAAATTGTTCTTGGCTTCGAGCGCCAGCGCACGGCTCGACTCCAGAGCCGCTTGGCCGAAAGCAGGGCAGTGTAATACTCACTGTCGTCGATTTCGAAAATCAACTGACCCTTGCGCACGGGCATACCTTTTTTATAGTGCCGGGCTACGAGAAACCCGCTCACACGGGGTTCGACCACCACTTCGTTATCGCTGTTGATCTGGGAAATGAAGCTCCCGCCGCGTATAGAGCAAATCGAACTCGGCGACAGCGATTTCGATCTCCATCGGCGGCATCTGCCCGGTATGTCCGGGAACGGGAACCGCAGGAAACCGCGAGCAAAGAGAGCGCGAGCAGGATAAAGGGAATTGAAGACGATCTGTAACACATAGTTTCTGCATTTTTCGAAATACACGGCAAGTTATGTGCCTCAACTTGCGGTCAATTCAAATTTTTCGGAGAATAATGTCCCTTTCGGCCTCAGAGCGAGCCGAGAGCCCGAATCCGCCCCCCGGCAGGAGCACAGCGGACAGCCGCTCCCGCCTCCCGTCGAAAAAACATCCCGTCGCATCCGAAACGAACGAACCGGCCGGACAACATCCGGCATAAATGCCCCGACGCATCCGTCCCGGTTTTTACGATACCGGTTGAATTCCGGAAAAAGGGATGCGGCCGGTTTTGTTTTATTTCCGGTTTATGCTATCTTTGCGAAAATAACTTTTGCCCGGACCGGCCGTATTCGGAAACACGGAACCGCATCGTTCAAGGAATACGCGCCGTTCTCACTCAAAATAAAAAATTTCGCATGAAAAACTATTCCGAACCCTGTTTGCCGCAGCCTGTGCTGTCTGACATTCAAGGCGACAGACGCCTGCACCAACTTCATCATCACCCGGGAGCCTCCTCGGACGGCTCGGTGATGGTCTCCTACGCCGCCGACTCCCACCAGCTCTACGGCGCACTCTACAAAACCTTCGCCGGGCGCTACAAACCCGGCACGATGCTCCCGGTCTATGACTGGGACTCGGGCCGCTACCTGGGAGAAATTCCGCAAGCGGCACAAACATACGCCACGATCGGCAACATGAACGAACATTCGCTCATCATCGCCGAATCGACCTACGGCGGACGCGAGGAGCTGGCCGATTCGACGGGTCGCATCGATTACGGCTCGCTCATCTACATCACCCCTGCAACGCGCCAAGACTGCCCGCGAAGCGATCCGGATCATCGTGGATCTGGCCAACACCTACGGCTACGCTTCGAGCGGCGAATCCTTCTCGATCGCCGACCAGAACGAAGCCTGGATCATGGAGCTGATCGGCAAGGGCTGCGAGCTCGATGCCAAGGGTAACAACACCCGCAAGGGCATCGTCTGGGTAGCTCGCCGCATTCCCGACGGATACGTTTCGGCTACACGCCAACCAGTCGCGCATCACGACTTTCCTGCTCGACGATCCCGAGAACTGCCTCTACGCGCCCCGACGTGATCTCCTTCGCCCGTGAAAAGGGCTATTTCCAACGGCCCGAACGAGGAGTTCAGCTTCTGCGATGCCTACGCTCCGGCCGATTTCGGCACGGTGCGCGGATGCGACGCCCGCGTGTGGGGCGTTCTTCCGCACCGTAGCGGACGACATGGATCAATACACGGACTATGCAATGGGATACAACATGTCCAACCGGATGCCCCTCTGGGTGAAACCCCGCACCAAAGTCGATCCCAAGACCGTTTTCGACGCCATGCGCGACCACTACGAAGGAACTCCGATGGACATGACCCAGGACATCGGTGCGGGCGGACATGCCCTGCCGTACCGCTGGCGCCCGATGGAGTTCGAAGTGGACGGCGTAACCTACCTGAACGAGCGTGCGGTAGCAACCCAGCAGACCGGATTCTGGTTCGTGGCACAGGCCCGGCCCTGGCTGCCGGACGACATGGGCATCCTCTGGTTCGGGGTGGACGACGCAGCGACATCCTGCCTGACGCCGATCTACTGCTCGGCAACCGAGGTTCCCTGAATGTTTCCCGCGAGGGCAACGGCACGATGCTCAAATATTCGCCCACGTCGGCATTCTGGCTCTTCAACCGCGTAACCAACTTCGCCTATCTGCGTTACGATCTGATCGCGGCCGACATCCGCAAGGTGGTTGACGAGTGGGAGAATACCCGTTTGGAGGAGGTCAAACAGATCGACGCAGCCACAGAGGGCGACTCGCCCAAGAAACGGCAGAAACGGCTTACCCGTTATTCGGTGGATATGGCCCGGCAACTCTTCGACCGCTGGACGGAACTCGACCGGTACCTGCTCGTCAAATACATCGACGGCAACCTGAAGAGCGAAACCGAACCGGGTAAATTCCTCGACAACGGCAACGGGCGCGACATTCCCGACAAGATCCAGTTCCCGGGCTATAACGAAAAGTGGAAACGCGCCGTAGTAGCCGACCACGGTGAAGTGCTGAAAGTAATTCAATAAACACATACAAAAAATATGAAATACGATATCATTGTGATCGGCAGCGGTCCGGGCGGTTACGTAGCCGCCATCCGCGCTGCTCAACTGGGTAAGAAAGTGGCTGTCGTAGAGCGTGCCGAGGCCGGCGGCGTATGCCTCAACTGGGGTTGCATCCCGACCAAAGCGCTGCTCAAGAGCGCCCAGGTTTACAACTATTGCAAGTCGGCCGAACATTACGGACTCAACTTCGCAGGCGAAGTGCGGCCCAACCTCGAAAAAATCGTAGCCCGCTCGCGCGGCGTGGCCGAAACGATGAACAAAGGCGTGTTGTTCCTGCTCAAAAGAACAACGTGGAGCTGATCAACGGCTTCGCAAAACTGAAAGGAAACGGCCGGATCGACGTAGACGGCACGGAGTACGAAGCCGACCACATCATCCTCGCCACCGGAGCACGGCCCCGCGAAATGCCGTTCATGCCCATCGACGGAGAGCACGTGATCTCCTCGAAGCAGGCGCTCGTACTGCCCAAACTGCCCGAAACGATGATCGTCGTGGGATCGGGTGCCATCGGCAGCGAGTTCGCTTATTTTTATGCCGCACTGGGTGTGAAGGTCACCATCGTCGAATATCTGCCCCAGATCATGCCCCTCGAAGACGAAGAGGTCGCCAAGACTATGGAACGCTCTTTCCGCAAGTTGAAAGCGACGATCCTTCACCTCGACCACCGTGAAATCGGTGAAAGTAAACGCCGAAGGCAAATGCGACGTCGAGATCGAAGGCAAGAAGGGCACAGAAACGCTGGTTGCCGATATCGTCCTCTCGGCCGTCGGCATCAAATCCAACATCGAAGGCATCGGCCTGGAAGAGTTGGGTATCAAGACCGAGCGCGACAAAGTCCTCGTCGATAAACAGTACCGCACCAACGTACCGGGCGTTTTATGCCATCGGCGACATCGTACCCGGCCCGGCCCTGGCGCACGTAGCGTCGGCCGAAGCGCTCTGCTGCGTGAATGCCATCTGCGGCCTACACTCCGAGCCAGTGGACTACACGACGATTCCTCGTGCGTATTCACCTCGCCGGAAGTGGCTTCGGTCGGTATGACCGAACGACAGGTCAAGGAGATGGGTATCGACTACAAAGTGGGACGCTTCCCCTTCACCGCTTCGGGCAAAGCGACCGCCGCAGGCGACCGCGACGGCTTCGTAAAACTGATCTTCGACCAGAACGACAAGCTGCTGGGCGCACATCTGGTGGGAGCGAACGTAACCGAAATGCTGGCCGAGCCGACGCTTGCCAAATCGCTGGGAGCGACGGCGCAGCAGATCGCGCACACGATCCACGCACACCCGACCATGAACGAAGGAGTTATGGAGGCAGCCGAGGTAGCCTTGGGTGCCGCTATCCACGTATAAATCGAAAATTACCGCAATGCGAACGGGGACGGCCTGCACAGGATCGTCCCCGTTTCATTTGCATACGCCCGTCAAGCGAGTGATCGATGACACCGAGAAGGAATCATGGCCCCGGGACGATCGGCGATTGAATGAAAAGAAAAGCGGCCGAACGAAACAATCGAAAGAAAACCGCCCGAACATAAGGGAAAACAGGCTGCCGGATCGAAGCGAAGGCGGCCTCTACTTTTCCACCGATGAAAAATAGCGGAGAGCGGGCAGCCGGGTTTCCGCACGAATACTTCCGGCGGATAGAGCACATCGCTCAGGAGAAAAGGCCTTGGGCAGGTGCTCCGGCGCTCGACCGCGAAAGATCGCGGCTGGCGACGATGTCGCGGAACTGTTCAACGGTATAACGTCCCCGGCCCACATCGACCAGCGTGCCGACGATAGCCCGCACCATATTCCGCAGAAAGCGGTCCGCACGAATCGTAAAGCAAAGCGTACCGTCCCGGCCGACCGTCCAGTCGGCCCGTTTGAGATGGCAGATATTGGTCTTGTTGTCGGAATTGAGTTTGGCGAACGAGGTGAAATCCTCGAACTCCATCAATACGTCGGCCGCACGGTTCATCGCCGCCACGTCCAGACGGTACGTAATATTGCCACGAAGCAGCTCGTGTAAAGGGATTCTTGCGCGGTTCGATATAATAGCGGTACTCCCGCTCCCGGGCACTGAAACGGGCGTGGGCATCGGCCGCGACCGGCACGATACGGCTTACGGCGATATCGCCGGGAAGCATATGGTTGAGCTTGAAAACGACCTGTTCCGGATCGGCGACGGGAGGAAGTGTCGAAATGCGCCACGTAATAGGAGGCATTCACTCCCGTATCGGTGCGTCCGGCACCGGTCAACAGAATCGGTTCACGGAGCAGGGTAGAGATTGCCCCTTCGATCGTCTGCTGTACCGACGGCATATCGGGCTGCCGCTGCCAACCGCAATAGGCTCCCGCCGTTGTATCTCAATTCGATAAAATAACGCATCGTTTTTCCATTTATCACATCTTGCAGGCAGTCCCCGCATTTCGGGAGGAATCCCAGCCGGCTCGTCCTGAATCTTTCGATCCCGAGCCGAGAATCACGGCTGATCGGATCTCCATTCGCAAAAGAATCCGAACCCATGATACTCTGCAAAGATAGTGAAAGGTGAGAGCAATCGTGCGGGCTTGCACGCAAAGATTGCCGAACCGCCTCCCATCTTCCGCAAAAGATAGTGAAAGCCGACAGAAAACGGGCACTTGTTCCCAGTTTTTCCGAGACGCAACCTATTTAAGACTATGTCAAAAGATAATAAAATCCGGAACGCCAACTCCGCTCCATAAAAAACGAGGTCGAAACCCGATAGGATTTCGCCCCCGCATCTATCCCGCGATTATTTGCGCGGCTTGATGTTCAGTTTCACCGGACGAATCATATTCTCGAGGCTTGAGAATCGTGTCAAGCTCCTCCTTCGAGAGAATACCGTGCTCGAGCACCAGATCATAGACGCCGCGGCCCGTAGCGAGAGCCTCTTAGCGATCTTGGTCGAATTCTTGTAACCGATGATCGGGTTGAGAGCCGTCACCACGCCGATACTGTTCTTCACGTAATCGGCACAGCGCTCGCGGTTGGCCGTGATGCCGTCCACGCAGAGCGTGCGGGATGCGTATCGAAGCCGTTCATCAGCAACTCGGCGGACTCGAAATCGCACTGGGCCATCACCGGCTCCCATGGCGTTGGCAGGCTCCCATCTGGGCCGCCTCGCCGCTCATCGTAACGCACAGCTCGTTGCCGATCACCTGTAGGCGATCTGGTTCATTACTCGGGGATCACGGGGTTGGCCTCGATCATGTTCGACGCCTCGACGAGCGGCAGTCCGGTGATCTCGCGCAGGTAACGGGTGCAAAGCCCGGCGTAGTCGGGGTCGGCGTTGATGCCCGTTCCGATGGCCGTGGCCCCCATGTTGATCTCGAAGAAAAGTTTCATGTTGGCCGTCAGCCGCTCGGTCTCCTCGGTGAGGTTGGCGGCGTAGGCTTCGAACTCCTGTCCGAGGGTCATCGGCACGGCGTCCTGAAGCTGCGTGCGGCCCATCTTGATGATGCCGGAGAACTCCTCGCCCTTGGCGTGGAACGCCGCGATGAGTTCGCGCAGCGAGGCCACCAGTTTCTCGATGCTGCGCACCAGTGCGATCCTCACGGCCGTGGGGTAGGCGTCGTTGGTCGACTGCGAGAGGTTGACGTGGTTGTTGGGGTGGCAGAACTGATATTCGCCCTTTTCATGGCCGAGGAGTTCGAGCGCCCGGTTGGCGATCACCTCGTTGGCGTTCATGTTGGTCGGCGTCAACCTGATGTTCGCCTCAACCGCAGGCTGGCGGATGATGGGCGCTTCGACGCCTACGACGTACGGATCGAAGAGATTCACCACACCCAGAAAAAAGGATGCTCCGGCGGCACGGCCATCACGCTGGCAGAAGGGATCATCAGCGAAATCGGGGCGCAAGACGGGCTGGGTGAACGAATCCAGCGACGATCTCCTCGCAAATCGTCGTCACCTCCCTGCGCGAAGGAGCGGTTCGGGTACACACACGGTAACTTACGAATCGGACGACGACCGGATCGAACTCAAACATACGATCAAAACCGCCGGACACACTGGCTCGGGCGCCGTCGTCGCTGCGGGTTCCTCTGCGGCAAAAAGGGTGTCTATACGATGGACGACCTGCTGGAAATAAACGATACAGAACATGGGAAAAATCAAGCTTTCTTCCGCAACAAATGGGTGGGATTCACCTGGCAAAGTATTTTATACATCCTCTGGTTCGTCCTCTGGACAGGCAACTGGTGGCACTGCTGGGCAGTCAATAATGCTGAGCCTTTATGCGTTATTTCTACAAGTACGTCTGGCGGCACAACGCCGAGATGTGTGCAAGAAAAGCAAAGTTACAAAGCCGTTTACGAATGGGTGAATGCGATCGTTCGCCACCGTTGTAGCGTCGCTGGTACATCTTCTTCTTTCAGATGGCTACGTGATTCCCTCGTCGTCGATGGAGAAATCGCTGCTGGTGGGGGACTATCTCTACGTCAGCAAGGTGGCTGACTACCCCAAATGCCCAATACCCGGTATGGCATTTCCGTTCGTACACCATACGATGCCTTTTCGAAAACCAAATCGTTCTCGAAAGCGTCAAATGGCCTTATCACCGCCTCAAAGGGACTGGGCCGAATCGAGCGCAACGACGTAGTGGTATTCAACTTTCCGGCAGGCGATACGGTGCTGCTCGAGCGGCAAGGATGTTTTCGTACTACGACGTGCTGCGGCAGTACCAGCAAACTTTCGGACGTCAGGCCGGCCGCGAACGGCTGATGCAGGAATACACGGTCATCACGCGCCCGGTGGACAAGCGTGAAAACTACATCAAACGCTGCATCCGGCCTCCCGGGGGATTCGATACGAATCGAGGAAACGGCGGTTTACGTCAATGGAAAGCCGCAGGAGCCCGTCGCCGGAAAACAGTTCATGTATCTGGTGAAACCACCTCTTCCGATCACCCAATACGCATCGACAATCTGGGTATCACCGAATGGAGCAACAAAGGGCACGCTCTACTACATGGCGCTCACCGACGAAAAAACGCCGCAGAACTGGAGAAGCTGGACAACGTCGCTTCCGTACAGAAATACACGCCCGCAGTCCCAATTTCCGATGTCTTTCCGCCAGGATCGCCGCTATGGGAATCAAGGACAACTATGGCCCGATCTGGATTCCCCAAGCGGGAACGGCCGTTGCGCTGACGGCCGACAACCTGCCCCTGTACCGGCGGATTATCGAAACGTACGAAGGCAACGACCTGGTGTGGACGAAGAAGGGAAGATCTTCATCAACGGCGAACAGACCGACACCTATACTTTCCGGATGAACTATTACTGGATGATGGGCGACAACCGCCACAATTCGGCGGACTCCCGCTTCTGGGGATTCGTTCCCGAAGACTCACATCGTCGGCAAAGCCTCTTCATCTGGCTGTCGCTGATCCCGAAAAGAGCTTCCCCGCGAACATCCGCTGGAACAGGATGTTCACCAAAGTCAAATAAAAACAAGGGTAGTCGTGACCTCGACAGTTATCATACGCTTGCCGGGCCTGGCGGAAGCCATCTACAAAGAGAAAAGCAGCAAGTTCCTCGCTTATGCCTATCCGGTCGAAAGCGAGGGAGGAGATTCGCACGCTGCTCGATGCGCTGCGCAAGAAATATTACGACGCGACGCACCTCTGTTACGCGTGGCGCTGGGTCCGCACGGCGAAACGTTCCGCGCCAACGACGACGGAGAGCCTTCGGGCACGGCGGGCAAGCCGATCCTCGGTCAGCTTCTGTCCAACGAATTGGTCAACTGTTTGATCGTCGTGGTGCGTTATTTCGGCGGTACGAAACTCGGGGTGTCGGGCCTGATCGGTGCCACAAGGAGTCGGCGGCCGAAGCGATCCGAGCGGGCCAAAATCGTGGAGCGGACGGTCGATAAGGTCGTGGAGGTGGAGATTTTCGTACCTGGCGATGAACGACGTGATGCGCGTGGTCAAGGAAGAACAGCCCCGGTGCTGACACAGCAGTTCGACAACCTCTGCCGAATGACGCTGGCTATCCGGCAAAGTCTCGCAGGAGGTATGATCGGCAAACTGGAAAAGATCGGGGGGCGTGACCCTCGAAATGAAATAATATCGGTCCGCCCGGAACACGCGCACGGCGCAGGGACCGGATCCACGTAAAAAACATGACAAAAGAACAAAAGTCCATTTATATAAAAGGTGCAAGGGGTGCACAACCTCAAAAACATCGAGGTCGAAATTCCGCACAACCGACTGGTCGTCATTACGGGACTTTCGGGTTCCGGCAATCGACCCTCGCTTTCGACACGATCTTCGCCGAAGGCAGCGCCGCTACGTGGAGAGCCTCTCGGCCTATGCCCGACAATTCCTGGGCAAGATCAACAAGCCCGATGTGGATGTCATTACGGGTATCGCTCCGGCCATCGCCATCGAACAGAAGGTCAATACCCGCAATCCGCGTTCGACGGTCGGCACCACGACCGAACTGTACGACTACCTTAAACTCTCTACGCCCGCATCGGACACACCTTCGCCCGTATGGGACAGGAGGGGACCAGGGGAGGCCCAGCAGCCGCTACACCGCCGGACGACGTGGCGCAATATATCCTCTCCTGCCCGAAGGCAGCCGCGTGGCCGTCGCAGCGCCGCTGCAACTGCGCGAAGGGCAGGGCGTTATCGAAAGCTGACCCTGGTGCTGGGCGAAGGCATCCTGCGCATACATGCGGCCGGGAGAGACTCTGCCGTCGAGGATTTTCTGCCCCGCGTGGACGGAAACACCGTGCCGAAGATATCTCGATCGTAGTCGATCGTGCCAGTTTCGCAGGACGGCGACCTGCCGACCCGCCTGCGGGGATTCCGTAGCCCGTGCTTTCTCCTATGGAAACGGGGTTTGCCGAATCGTCACGCCCGAAGGCGTCAAAGAGTTATCGGCCCGGGCCGACGGCATCGGTAATTCGAGCCTCCCGACCGAACATCATCTGTTCAGCTTCAACAACCCGCTGGGCGCCTGCCCCCGACGTGCGAAGGAATTGTTGGCAAGACATCGGCATCGACGAGGACCTGGTGATTCCCGACAAACGCAAAACCATCTACGAGGACGCCGTGGCCTGCTGGCGCGGAGAGACCATGCGGGCGTGGAAAGACCAGCCGTTGCCTACAAGTTCGATTTTCCGATCCATACGCCGTTTACCAGCTTACGGCCGAACAGAAACGGGCTCCTGTGGCGCGGCAACGAGTATTTTCACGGCTTGAACGATTTCTTCGCCTGACATCGACAGCGAACGGCGCAAGATCCAGTTCGGGTGATGAAAGCCCGCTAGCACGGGCAAGACCGTCTGTCCGGACTGCGGCGGCTCGCGCCTGCGCAAGAGGCCTTTACGTCAGAATCGGCGGCAAAACCATCGCCGACCTGGTCGCGATGCCGGTGGAGACGCTCGCCGATTTCTTCGCCTCGCTCGAGTTGGACGCTCACGACACGAAAACCGCCGCACGCATTCTCACGAGATACGCAACCGCCTGCAATACCTCACCGACGTGGGGCTGGGCTACCTGAGCCCTCGACCGGCTCTCCTCGACGCTTTCCGGGCGGCGAGAGCCAGCGCATCAATCTTTCGACCTCGCTGGGAAGCAACCTCGTGGGGCTCGCTCTATATTCTCGACGAGCCGTCGATCGGCCTGCACCCGCGCGACACGAACCGTCTGGTCGGTGTGCTCGAACAATTGCGCGACATCGGCAACAACACGGTGATCGTCGTCGAGCACGAAGAGGAGGTGATCCGCGCCGCCGACTGGATCGTCGATATCGGTCCGGAGGCGGGCTACAACGGCGGAAGGTCGTCTTCAGCGGACCGCTGAAAGCCTTATTGAAAGAGGAAAAAAGCCTGACGGCCAGGGACTACCTTACGGACGCCGCAAAATCGCAGTGCCCACCTCGCGGCGAAGCCCGGCAGCGTGGATCACCGTGAAAGGTGCCTGCAGAACAACCTGAAGAATATCGACGTGCGGATTCCCGCTCGGGGTGATGACCTGCATCACGGGCGTGAGCGGCAGCGGCAAATCGTCGCTGGCCAAAGGCATCCTCTATCCCGCATTGCGGCGCCTGCTGTTCGGTACGGGGCTCAAACCGGGCGATCGACGCCATCGAAGGCGACCTTTTCGATTTTTCGTTCGGTCGAAATGGTCGATCAGAACCCGATCGGCAAATCCTCGCGGTCGAACCCCGTGACCTACATCAAGGCCTACGACGAGATCCGCAAATCACGCCGACCAGCCCACGCCCAGCGGTCGGGATTCAACCCTCGCTACTCGTTCAACATCGCCGGCGGCCGTTGCGAGAGTGTCAGGGAGAGGATTCATCAAGGTCGGCATGCATTCATGGCCGACGATGGAGCTGGTGTGCGAAAGCCTGCGGCGGCAAGCGCTTCCAAAGATGAGATTCTCGGTCCGCTACCGCGAAAAGTCGATCTACGACATACTGGAGATGACGGTGGACGACGCGATCGCCTTCTTCGGCGATGATAAGAAACGCCACCTGCAAACGGATCATCGAACGCTCCGCCCCCTGCAGGAGGTCGGGTTGGGGTATATCCAGACTCGGACAGTCCTCTCGACGCTTTCGGGCGGCGAGTCAGCGCGTAAAGAAGCTCGCGTCGTTCTGTCGAAGGAGCACCGAAGGCAACGTGATGTTCATCTTCGACGAGCCTACGACGGGTCTCCATTTCCACGACATCAACAAGCTGCTCGACGCCTTCAACGCCCTGATCGCCCGGGGTCACACGATCGTGATCGTCGAACACAACATGGACGTTATCAAGTGCGCCGACTGGGTCGTGGATCTCGGCCCCGAAGCGGGCGACCGGGGCGGCAGCATCGTCTTCGAAGGCACTCCGGACGGGCTGGCCGGATGCAAGGAGAGTTACACGGGCCGCTACCTGCGCTCCGCGAGAAAAACGAATAAGACAACGATGGAATTTACTACCTATACGCTTCCCAACGGCATCCGGGGCATTCACCGTCGGATCAAAGGCAACGTCACGCACTGCGCCCTGCTGGTAAACGCCGGAAGCCGCGACGAGCTGAAGAATCAATTCGGACTGGCCCATTTCACCGAACACGCCCTGTTCAAAGGCACGGAGCACCGCAAGGCTTACCAGGTGAACTGCCGGCTCGAAAACCTCGGCGGCGAACTCAACGCCTTCACCACCAAAGGAGGATACGACGATCCACGCCACGACCCTGCGAAGCGACTTTTCGAAGGCTGTGGAGCTGATCGCCGACGTCGCCTTTCCATTCGACTTTTTCCCGACCGGGAACTGGAAAAAAAGAGAAGGAGATCATCTACGACGAAATCAATACCTACAAGGACTCTCCGGCCGACATGATCTACGATACGTTCGAAGAGATGCTTTTCGCCGGGTCGGAGCTGGGACACAATATTTTAGGCCGGAAATCGAGCCTGGCACGCTTCAGCGGAGAGTCGATCCGGGAGTTCGTCGCACGCACGCACACCACCGACCAGCTGGTTTTCTCGTCGATCGGCAACCTCTCGGCCAAGAGCGTCGAAACGACCGTCGCCCGCTACCTGAACGACATCAAAAGTTCCGCACGGATTTTCGCGCCGGCAACCCGCCGCCGTCGAACCGTTCTCCCGAATCGTTACCAAACATACGCACCAGACGCACTGCATCATCGGTGCTCGGGCGCAGGGGATCAACGACGCGGGAGCGGCTGCCGCTGGCGCTGCTCGTCAATCTGCTCGGCGGCCCCTTCGGCCAACTCCCATGCTGAACGTGCTGGTGCGGGAGAAAACGGCCTTTCGTACAACATCGAAGCCTCTTACACGCCTTACAGCGACAGCGGCATCGTGGCCATCTATTTCAGTTGCGACCACGACAACACGGATCACTGCATCGAGCTGATCGAGGGAGAGCTGGGACGGCTCCAAACCACGCCGCTCTCGGCCCGACGGCTTTCGATGGCCAAGAAGCAGTTCATCGCCCAGCTGGCGATCTCGATGGAGAGCAACGAAGGTTACATGCTCGGTGCGGGCAAAGAGTTTCTGGCGCACCGCGAGGTCGATACGATGGAGGAGGTTTATCGCAAAAATACAGGCTCTCACGGCCGAAGACCTGACCGCCGTAGCTTCGTCGGTCTTCTCCTCACCATCGCGGCTCATCTATAAATAACGGTTTTCAACGACCCGACACACAATTATATATTATGGACGCACTCGAACGATATATTCACGATTTTTCGTCGCCGGAAGAGGAACTTCTGCACGAACTCGACCGCCAGACGCATCTGCAGGTCGACAGCCGCGCATGCTCGGGGCATATCCAGGGTAAGTTGCTGGAGCTGCTCGTGCGGATGTTACGGCCCCGCAACATCCTGGAAATAGGGACCTTTACGGGTTATTCGGCCCTCTGCATGGCCGCCGGGCTGGAAGAGGATGGCGTGCTCGACACGGTGGAGGTGGACGACGAGCTGGAGGAGTTCGCCGCCTCGTTTTTCCGCCGCAGCCCGCACGGACAAAAAATCCGTCAGCATATCGGTTCGGCACTCGATATCGTCCCGACACTCGGATATACGTTCGACCTCGTATTCATCGACGGCGACAAGCGCGAATACCCAGACTACTACCGGATGCTAATGGGTGACGGAGGAAGCAAAGTGTTGGTGCACAGCGGATCGATATTGATCGCAGACAACATCCTCTGGTCGGGCAAGATCGTGGAGTAACACAACGACCGCCATACGCAGGCGCTGCTGGAATTCAACCGCATGATACGGAGGACGAGCGGGGAAAACGTGCGATCGTGTCCCGATCCGGGACGGATTGAATCTGATCCGTAAATAGGACAGCCGTCTGCCGATAAAGGCAGGGCTGGAAAGGGCAGGAAAGAAAACCCGGCAAGCAAGCGAACGGCCGACAGACAACGGGAAAAACGGCTCTGATAACGACGAAATTTGAAAAATCGACCGATATGGAATTGGAGTGAATTAAAAACGAGTGGACGCATGGATCCGCGAATACGGCGTCCGCTATTTCAGCGAACTGACCAACGATGGCCATCCTGACCGAGGAGGTGGGGGAGCTGGCCGGCGTCATGGCCCGCAAATACGGCGACCAATCCTTCAAAGCGGGAGAAAAGGGAGAACCTGGCGGACGAAATGGCCGACGTACTGTGGGTATTGGTCTGCCTGGCAAACCAGACGGGAGTAAACCTCACCGGAAGCCCTCGAAGCCAACTTCGCCAAGAAAACGGCCCGCGACAAGGAGCGGCACCCGCAACAATCCACAAGCTATGAACCGAAACCCCGAAAAGCGATAATAACTATCCGAGAGGGGGTTCGGGAGAGATGAGAATCACAAAACGCGGACACAGGCTGTGAATAAGCGACCGTCGGACGATGGCTGGAACATTGAAAACAAAATACTCAATTGATAGGTATTCCGGGCGATTACGTTCCCGAATCGTTCCGGCAGGTTGATGTACGACGGGAAGTCAATCGACAAAATACGGCCCTTCCGACAAACCATCTTTCCGGCAAACCGCCCGATAAAACGGGATCGGATACGAAAAGCCCGTAATCCCCGAACAAGGGGCGATACCGCGATAAAATACGGAACTGTTACCTGTAATCAAATACTTTAGAGTTATGAAATACGATTTCGATGAGATTATTCGCGACGGGCGTACCAACTCCGTCAGCGGATCTGGCCACAGACGAACGGGTGCTGCCTATGTGGGTAGCCGGACATGGATTTCCGCGCGGCCCGCCCGTACTCGACGCCCTGGAACGACGGCTCCTGCCACGGCGTTTTCGGCTATACGAAGTCCCCGACGCCTATTCGAAGCCGTGAAAGGGTGGTTCGGCAAACGGCAACGGATTCCGCATCGAAAACGAGTGATCCTCCCGACCACGGGCGTCATTCCCGCCCTTCGGTCATCCTGAAGGCTCCTGACCGAAACCGGGCGACAAGGTAATCAGACGCCCGGTTTACAACTGTTTCTTCGCCGTGCTGGAGCGTACCGGCCGTCAGCCGCTCGCCAATCCGCTCATCGACGAAGGCGGCGCCTACCGCATGGACTTCGAAGATTCAAACGTAAGGCGGCGGACCCGCAGGCTGTTGATCTTCCTGTGCAATCCCCCCACAACCCGGCGGGCCGGGCCTGGACCGCCGAAGAGCTTTCTACCTGCCCGGGGAGATCTGCCTGCGGCACGGGGTAACGGTCATATCGACGAAATCCACGCGACCTGACGCTCGACGGCCATCGCCACATTCCGTTCGCCTCGCTGAACGAAGAGTTTCTGCGGCATTCGGTCACCTGCACCGCCCCGAGCAAGACCTTCAACATCGCCGGTCTGCAAGCAGCCAACATCATCGCCGCCGATCCCGAGATACGCCGGAAAATCGACCGGCAACTCGTCGATAACGAACTCCACGCACTGAACGCCTTTGCGGTCGAAGCCCTGATCGCAGTCTACAACGAAGGCGGCGAATGGCTGGACGAACTGAAAAAATACCTGTGGGAGAACTACGAATACCTGCGCGACTTCTTCACCCGACACCTGCCGGCTCTGCCGGTCACTCCGCTCGAGGCCACCTACCTGGTGTGGGTGGATTGTCGGACGTTGAAACGCCCCACGACGGAAATAGCCCGGCAGTTACTGGAGGAGGAGCACGTATGGATCAACGAAGGCGAAATGTACGCCGGAGAAGGATTCCCTGCGCATCAACATCGCCTGCCCCCGCAAGACGCTCGCCGAAGGGTTGGAACGCATCCGGAAAGTAGTAGGGTAATTACAATTATTGAATTTAACGAAAAGAGAGCCTTTTTAAGGCTCTTTTTGATTCCGAGGAAAATCCCCAACCTATAATCGGGAAATATCCGCATTCCATAAAATTATATGAATATTTTACACCAATTTCAGCTCCTTCTTGATCCGTTCGATCTTGTCGTTCAGTTCGGCCCGTACCTTTTTCGTAATCGGCGACGGAC
>VOFG01004137.1_pt1 | contig 15763 bp, 23 predicted proteins | sample 5384171 | NCBI WGS metagenome assembly VOFG01 (sample SAMN12384726, study PRJNA508395) | human gut metagenome | isolation source: healthy gut F | host: Homo sapiens
AGCGTGATGAGGTGTTGCGTAAGCTTATCGAAATGCAGTACGAGCGCAACGACATTGATTTTTCGAGAAACAAAGTTCCGGGTACGGGGTGACGTAGTTGAGATTTTTCCATCGAACCAGAGCGAAAACGCGATTCGGGTCGAGTTTTTTCGGCGACGAGGTGGAGCGCATTTCGGAGATTAATGTCCTGACGGGTGAGATTGTCGGCCTGCGCGAGCATGTCGTGATTTTGCTGCGTCGCACTATGTTACGACGCGCGATAAAATGAAACGGCGATTGGCGGAATTGAAGCGGAGCTGGAGGAACGCGTCGCATACTTTGAGAGTCAGAATAAGCTTGTCGAGGCGCAGCGTATTGCGCAGCGCACGAACTGGCGATATTTGAGATGATGCGGGAGGTGGGCTTCTGCTCCGGTATTGAGAACTATTCGCGCCATATCAGCGGACGCGCCGCAGGAAGCGCGCCGTTTACGCTTATGGACTATTTTCCGGACGATTATCTGCTCGTAGTCGACGAGTCACATGTCACCATCCCGCAGGTGCGGGCGATGTATGCAGGCGACCGTTCGAGAAAAGAGGCGTTAGTGGAGTATGGGTTCCGGCCTTCCGTCCGCATTTGACAACCGGCCGCTGTGCTTTGAGGAGTTTGAAGAGAGGATTCATCAGGTTGTGTTCGTGTCAGCAACGCCGGCACAGTACGAACGGGACCATTCAGCGCAAATTGTCGAGCAGGTGATTCGGACCGGACGGGCTTGTTGACCCGGAGATTATTGTCCGTCCGGTCAAGCATCAGGTCGACGATTTGGTCAAGGAAATTAACAAACGCACCGAAAAAGGAACGCGTTCTTGTTACAACGCTGACGAAGCGCATGGCGGAGGACTTGACCGATTATTTGAGACTTAGGAATTAAGGTGCGCTATATGCACTCTGATGTGCATACGATTGAGCGTATGGAAATTATCAAGGACCTGCGTGAAGTGTGTTCGACGTACTTGTTGGAATTAACCTTCTGCGCGTGAAGGGCTTGGACCTTCCAGAGGTGTCGCTTGTGGCGATTTTAGACGCGGACAAGGAGGGCTTCCTGCGCAACGAAAACGTCGCTAATTCAGACGGTGGGCGTGCGGCGCGTAACGCAGAGGGCAGGTCAATGGCGTACGCAGACCGTGTGACGGATTCGCTGCAGCGCGCCATTGACGAGACAAACCGTCGCCGCAAGATACAAAAAAGAATTCAACGACGAACACGGTATCGTCCCGACGACGATTAAAAAGTCGATTCGCGACGTGATTGAAGCGACAAAGCCGATTGAGGAGGAAGCAGAAAGCGTAGAGGTTAAGACGGATACAGCGAATATTGAACTGACGATTTTGAAGCTGACCGACCAAATGAATGAGGGCGGCGCGGCAGCTGAACTTTGAAAAAGCGGCAAAACTGCGCGATAAAATACAACAATTGAGAAATGAGGCGTAAGTATGTTTGAACAAAAGAAAACAGACGCCGTTGTCGAATTTCTGCGCCAGCAGCTCGACCCGGTGTTTATCTACTTTGCAGACCATACGTATACGGAAAATATTTTTGACGTGGCGTATTATTCCGAGGTGGTAACGGACGAGTACACGACCTGTTTATTGAAAATAAGCTTTCTGAAATGCTTGGTGTGGAGGTAGAACTCAACAATCTGCGCGAGTGCGACATGCAGTTTGCGGGTGAAATTATATCGGACGGCGATGTAGTTTACTGTAAAAGCGATTTGGAAAAAGCCGGTTTTTAAACAGTATCGCGCGCGATTTGAGTCGATGCGTATTAACCGAGCTATGCTGATTAACCGCATCGTGAGAGCATTTACGAACAGTAAAGAGCGAAGGAGAAGCATAATATGGCAAAAGACAGTATATTTATCAAAGGGGCAAGGGAACACAACCTGAAAAACGTAGATGTGACAATTCCGCGCGACAAGCTTCGTCGTCCTTACTGGGCTGAGCGGCTCGGGCAAGTCGTCTTTAGCGTTTGATACGATTTATGCGGAGGGGCAGCGCCGTTACGTCGAGTCGCTGTCCGCGTATGCGCGCCAGTTTTGGGCCAGATGGACAAGCCGGACGTCGACTATATCGAGGGATTGTCGCCGGCAATCAGCATCGACCAGAAAACAACGAGCAAGAATCCGCGCTCCACGGTCGGAACAGTGACAGAGGTGTACGACTACCTGCGTTTGTTATATGCCCGTATCGGGATTCCACACTGCCATATCTGTGGACGACCCATTGCGCGCCAGACCGTGGACCAGATAATTGACCAGGTTATGGCGCTGCCGTCCGGTACGAAAATGCATATCCTTGCGCCCGTTGTGCGTGCGCGCAAAGGCGAGCATCAGAAGGTATTTGACGATGCGAAGAAGTCGGGCTATGTACGCGTACGTGTTGATGGACTTGTCTATGACTTGACGGAAGTACCAGCATTGGAAAAAAACAAGAAACATAATATTGAATTAGTAATCGATCGTATGATTATGAAAGACGATATTCGCAAACGGCTCGCCGACTCACTCGAAACTGCATTAAAAATTGCGGGCGGACTGGTCATTGTAGATGTAATCGACGGCGAAGAGATGATGTTTTCTCAGAATTATGCCTGTGAACAGTGCGGCGTGAGTATGGAGGAGCTGACGCCGCGCATGTTCTCGTTTAACTCGCCGTTCGGCGCGTGCGAGGAATGCAGCGGGCTGGGCTTTATGATGAAAATTGATCCGGAGCTCGTCGTGCGCGACAAAAACAAAAGCATCAACGAGGGCGCAATCGCGGTGACAGGATGGATGGCGCCGAATATCGAGGACAGTATGGCGGCGGCGTATTACCGCGGGCTTGCGGAACACTATGGGTTTAGCCTTGATACCCCATATAAGGACTTGCCGGAAAAAATCAAAAATATTCTTTTTTGTACGGCAGCAAGGGAGAAAAGTTTAAGGTCGAGTTTTCCCGCAGCTATGGGCAGAGTACGTATACAACTGACTTTGAAGGGATTGTGAACAATCTTCAGCGGCGGCACAAGGAAACGACGTCCGATTGGATGCGTGCTGAGCTGGAGGGGTATATGAGCAACCATCCGTGCCCGTCGTGTCACGGGATGCGTCTAAAGCCGCAGGTTCTTGCCGTAACAGTCGGCGGGAAAAACATCAACGAAGTGACAGATTTATCCATAATAAACGCGATTGAGTTTTTAAAGGCTTAACGCTTACGCAGAAGGAGCAGACGATTGCGGAGCAGATTTTAAAGGAAATTTTAGAACGGCTTGGCTTTCTGAAAAACGTTGGACTGGGCTATCTCACGCTGTCACGCTCTGCCGGGACGCTGTCCGGCGGCGAGGCGCAGCGTATCCGCCTTGCGACACAGATTGGCTCGAGCTTGATGGGCGTGCTTTATATTCTAGACGAGCCAAGCATCGGCCTACATCAGCGCGATAATGAAAAATTGCTCGCGACACTCAAGACGCTGCGCGATTTGGGTAATACGCTAATTGTGGTTGAGCATGACGAAGATACGATGTATGCGGCCGATCATATTATCGATATTGGCCCTGCGCGGGGATTCACGGCGGGTATTTGGTCGCGCAGGGGACGGCTGAGGAGGTTATGCAGGTAGAAGGCTCTGCAACAGGCGACTACATGAGCGGACGCAAATTTATCCCGATTCCGCAGCAGCGGCGTAAGCCGGACGGACGATATCTGACGGTCAAAGGCGCGGCGCAGAACAACCTAAAAAATGTGGATGTGAAAGTTCCGCTCGGGCTGTTTACCTGTGTGACAGGCGTGTCCGGGTCAGGAAATCGTCGCTCGTCAATGAAATCATTTATAAATATCTGGCGCGCGAGTTAAACGGCGCGCGCTCGAAAACGGCACAGTGAAGCAAATTAAGGGGTTAGAGCACCTCGACAAAGTTATCGACATCAACCAATCACCGATTGGACGGACGCCGCGCTCGAACCCGGCGACATATACAGGTCTGTTTTCTGATATTCGTGAACTGTTTGCCAGCACGGTAGAGGCAAAAGTGCGCGGCTATAAGGCGGGGCGGTTCAGCTTTAACGTAAAGGGCGGACGCTGTGAGGCGTGCAGCGGCGACGGCATTATCCAGATTGAGATGCACTTTTGCCGGATGTGTATGTGCCGTGTGAAGTGTGTAAGGGCAAACGCTATTCGAAGGAAACGCTTGAGGTAAAATATAAAGGGAAAGAACATTAGCGAAGTGCTTGATATGACGGTCGAGGAGGCGCTCACGTTCTTTGAAAATCTGCCGCGCTTAAAGCGTAAAATCCAGACGCTCTACGACGTTGGCTTAGGCTATATCAAGCTTGGGCAATCGTCGACGACGCTGTCCGGCGGCGAGGCGCAGCGCGTCAAGCTTGCGACAGAACTGAGCAAGCGCAGCACGGGCAAGACGATTTATATTTTGGATGAGCCGACCACCGGCCTGCATGTAGCGGATGTGCATCGCCTGTTAGAGGTGTTACAGCGGCTGGTCGACGCGGGCAACACCGTGCTTGTTATTGAGCACAACCTGATGTAATTAAAACGGCCGACCATATTATCGACCTCGGGCCGGAGGGCGGCGACGCAGGCGGAGAGGTTTTGTGCGTCGGTACGCCGGAGCAAGTTGCAAAGTGCGAAAAGTCGTATACGGGACAATATCTAAAAAGGTGCTTGAGAAGGAAAAGAACAGAAAATAAAAAAAAACGCCAAAGGCGCAGAAGAACCGCATGAAATATTTATCGATATTTTATGCGATTTTTCTTTACTTATCCGCGCAAAAGAGGTAAAATAAACTGTAATACGTTTGTCAAATGACGAAAGATCAGCATAAATTTAGGAGGATGGATACATGAGTGAGGCAGTACGTCGTATTTTGTTGAAAAAAAGGACGAATTCGCAGTCGAAGCGCAGGGGATGCTTGCCGATTTAAAGGAAAAATTTATCGCTTGACGGCCTTACAGGCGTGCGGATTATCAACCGCTATGACGTTACAGGAATCAGCGATGAAGAATATATGCAGGCGCGCAGCCTGATTTTTCTGAGCCTCCTGTTGACAGCTGCTACGATGAAGAAATTGAAATTGATGCAAATGCGCGTGTCTTTGCGATTGAGTATCTTCCGGGGCAGTACGATCAGCGGGCGGACTCGGCGGAGGAGTGTATCTCTATTTTGACGCAAAAGGCGCGCCCAACGGTCAAGTCGGCGAAGCTTATCGTTTTGGCGGGGACTATCAGCGATAGTGAGTTTGAAGCAGTGAAAAGTTATGTCATTAATCCGGTAGAAATGCGGCTGGCGTCGCTTGAAAAGCCGGAAACGCTTGCGCTCGACGTGACCGTCCCGGAGGATGTTGCGGTTGTCGAGGGCTTTCTTTCGATGGATGACGACGCGCTTGCGCAAATGATAGGCGAGATGGGCTTTGCAATGGACAAAGACGACCTGCAATTCTGTCCGCGCGTATTTTCAAAGATACGGAAAAGCGCGACCCGACGGTGACGGAGCTTCGTATGATTGATACATACTGGTCGGATCACTGCCGCCACACGACATTTGGGACAAAAATTAAATGAGGTTACAATTCCGGACGGCAAACAGCACGTGTATCATTAAGGATGCGTACAAATCCTATTTAGAAACGCAAAAACTGAGCTCTATCCGGATGGGCGCGATACTTGACGCTGATGGATATTGCGCTGATGGCGATAGTGAAAAAGCTCAAAAAGGACGGCGTTTTAAGACGAAGCTGGACGAATCGGAGGAAATTAATGCGTGTTCATCGTTGTCGATGTCGATGTTGACGGAAGGACGAAAAATGGCTAATGATGTTTAAAACGAAACACATAACCATCCGACGGAAATTGAGCCGTTTGGCGGCGCAGCGACGTGTCTTGGCGGTGCTATTCGCGACCCGCTTTCAGGAAGAAGTTATGTATATCAGGCTATGCGGTAACCGGCGCGGGCGACCCGAGTATCACTAATGGATAGACGCTCGCGGCAAGCTTATGCAGAAAAGATTGCGCACAGGTGCGTCGGCAGGTTATCAGCTCATACGGTAACCAAATCGGTCTTGCAACAGGACAGGTTCAGGAAATATATGATGAAGGCTACGTTGCAAAGAAGAATGGAAATCGGTGCGGTTATAGGTGCGGCGCCGAAGGAAAACGTTGTACGTCACGTGTCCGCTTCCGGGCGATGTGGTGATTTTCTCGGAGGAAAAACAGGCCGTGACGGCATCGGCGGCGCAACAGGTTCATCAAAGGCGCATAATGACGAAATCGTTGTTACTTGCGGTGCGGAAGTACAAAAGGAAATCCGCCCGTTGAAAGAAAAATTCAAAGCCTGTTCAGAGACGGAAAAGGTAACGCGGATGATTAAGCGTTGTAACGACTTCGGCGCGGGCGGCGTTTCGGTTGCTATCGGTGAGCTGGCGGACGGACTTGTTATTGACCTTGACAAAGTTCCTAAAAAGTACGATGGACTTGACGGAACCGAGCTTGCAATAAGCGAATCTCAGGAAAGAATGGCGGTTGTTGTAAGACCGGAGGAACGTCAGATAAGTTTATAGAATATTCAAATAACGAAAATCTTGAGGCAACAAAGGTTGCGGTTGTCACAGACGAAAACAGACTTGTTATGAACTGGAGAGGTAAGACAATCTGCGATATTTCAAGCAGATTTTCTTAACACAAACGGTGCACCAAGAATACGGATATTGAAGTTGTACTTCCTGATACTGAAAACAGTTTCTTTAACAAGAAACGACTGACTCTGTAAAAGGAAAACTGGCTTAAAACGCTGTTCGATCTCAATGTCTGCTCGCAAAAGGGGCTTGTGAGCGGTTTGACTCAACAATCGGCGCAAAAGTGTTCTGCTGCCCGTTCGGAGGTAAGCACCAGCTTTCGCCGGCGGACGGTATGGTCGCGAAAATTCCAGTCTTGCACGGCAAAACAAATACTGCGACGGTTATGACCTACGGCTATACCCAGATTTATCCTCGTGGTCGCCGTTCCATGGTTCAATGTACGCAATGGTTGAATCGGTTTCAAAAGCGGTTGCGCTCGGCGCACGCTATGACGATATTTATTTGACCTTACAGGAATATTTTGAGCGGCTTGGGACAGACCCGGCGCTGGGGCAAGCCGTTTAGCGCTTTTTGGGCGCGTATTCAGTGCAGCGGGCGTTAAAGCTTGCAGCAATTGGCGGCAAGGACTCTATGAGCGGCAGCTTTGAGGACTTAGACGTGCCGCCGACGCTTGTTTCGTTTGCGGTCAACACGGTTGCGGCGGACAAGGCCGTTTCGCCCGAATTTAAACAGGCGGACAGTGACGTAGTTGTCGTAAAAGTGAAAAAGGATGAAAACCTGCTTCCGGATTTTGATGCACTGCAGAGAAACTACGCGGATTCATCAATTGATAATAGATGGTAAGGTACGCGCGCCAGCAGCGTGGTAAAGGGCGGCGGACTGTGTGAAGCGGTGAGCAAAATGTGTTTTGGCAATATGCTCGGCTTTACGTTTGATAAAGGAATTAGTAGACAGGAGCTCTTTGCAAAGGAATACGGCGCAATTGTGCTGGAGGTAACGGATACTGCGTCTCTGACAGGGCTTGATTATAAGCTTGTCGGCAAGGTGACAAATAACGGTGTTATAGAAGCATGCGAGGAGAAATGGTTACGCTTTGTGACGCTTGCCGCATGGGAGGGAACACTTGAAAAGGTTTATCCGATCGCAAAGAGCGCAAAGCCGTGCCAAACGTACACCTTTTGCGCGCAAAGAATATTATCACTGCAAGACAGTCGTTTGCAAAGCCGCGCGTATTTATCCCCGTTTTCCGGGAACCAACTGTGAATACGATACAGCGCGTGTGTTTGAAGCGGCAGGCGCAGTTGTCAGATGTTCTTCCGTTTATCAATTTACGCCAAACGATACGGTGCAAACGCTTGATAAGATGGCGCGCGTTTGATTCGCGAGGCGCAGATTGTAATGCTGCCGGGCGGCTTTTCCGGCGGCGACGAGCCGGACGGTTCCGGTAAATATATCGCGACGGCGTTCCGTAATCGAGTACGTGAGGCGGTCAACGACTTATTGGCAAACCGTGACGGCTTGATGCTCGGTATTTGCAACGGGTTCAGGCACTCATCAAGTTTGGCCTTGTGACACACGGGCAAATTATCGATTTGGCAGAGGATGCGCCGACGCTGACGTTTAACATTAGCCCGCCACGTTTCAACTGTAGTGACGACGCGTGTTGTCTCGAACCGTTCGCCGTGGCTTTACGGCACGCAGGTGGGCGACTGTCACTCGATTGCGGTGTCGCATGGCGTGGGACGTTTACGCGAACGACGCATGGCTGGCGCGCCTGATTGAAAATGAACAGATTGCGACCCAGTATGTAGATCAAAACGGAACGCGAGCGCGGATATCCCGTATAACCCGAACGGCTCTGAAGCTGCAATTGAAGGAATTACGAGTCCCGACGGGCGCGTGTTCGGTAAAATGGCACAGCGAACGCTTTGGTGAAAACAACTTTAGAAATATCAGCGGCAACAAGGACCAGCAGCTTTTTGTTTCCGGCGTAAAATATTTTAAGTAGGAGTTTGTGATGGAAAAGGGCTTGGTTCACGTCTACACAGGCGACGGAAAAAGGGAAGACGACGGCGGTTTCGGCCTGCGCTACGCGCGTATGAAAACGGAATGCGCGTCTGCATTATACAGTTTTTAAAACCGTCGCCGAGCGGCGAGGCGCGGTTTATAGAAAGGGCTTAATGACGCGCGCTTCCGCGTGCTGCGTTTTTGAACGGGAACATGGATTTACCTACGACCCGGCATCGAAGCGGACAAAAGCGCTTGCGGGAGGGATACCGTCTTTCTGCGCTGGCGTTTATTAAAACGCTGTATACAGAGCAGGTGTGCGACCTGCTCGTGCTCGACGAGGTGATTTGCTCACACCAACTGGGGCTAATTTCGAAAGAGGAGCTATGTTCGTTAATTGAGCATAAGCCGCACGGGTGTGCGCCTGTGCTCACTGGTCGCGGCGCGCCGGACTGGCTTGTTGTATTAGCGGATTATGTAACAAATATGACCTCAGAAGCATCCGTTTTCAAGATGGTACGGATGCGCGCAGGGAATTGAGTATTAAAGATAAGGAAAGGGAATAGGTGGCTGACTATGGGACTGTTTGGACGAGGGATGAATAAGCCCGGTAAGGGTGTTGAAAAGGACGAGAGGCAAAAGCATCGCTTTTTTTATCTTTTTGACGTTCTTTTTCGTAAATTTATGAAATTTATGCAGATTAACATGCTATTTCTGCTGTTTTCGCTTCCGTATTTGCTGCTGCTTTACTGGCTGTCGCCGCTCAGCGTCTCGACGCTTTCCGGCGTTGCTTTGTCCGGTATCGGCGAATTTGTCAAAAGCCTGCCCGGCGATGACGCGGCTGCGTTTGAGTTTGTACTGCGTCTGCTTTTTGCGCGCTCGGCGTTGTAATTCTGTGGGGGGCGGGGCCGGCGTCCGCTGGGTGCGCGTATGTAATGCGTAATTTTTCACGCGAGGAGCACGCGTGGGTATTCAGTGATTTTGGGATAATGTAAAAGCAATTTTAAACAAAGTATCGCTGTTTTACTGATTGATATTTTGGTGCTGTACGTCAGTATCGTGGCGTTCCACTTTTATTCGTACCAGTACGCGATTACAACGAATAATATGTTTTTAATCGCGCAGGGGCTTTTGGCCTTTATATTGATTCTGTATACGTTCATGCATTATTATATTTATCAGATTATGGTTACATATAAAGTCAAATTCGGAAAGCTTTACAAAAACGCGATGTTATTTGCAATAGCAAAGTTTCCGCAAAAATATTATCTTTACACTGCTGTCGGGCGGGCTTTTGCTCGGTGTTTTCATCCTGCTCAATGTGTTCTCCTTCTTGGCATTCGTAATTGTATTTACAGCGATTTGTAAATTTATTATCGAATTTTACACGTCAGATGTTATTTTGAAAAACACACCGCAGCAGTAAAAAATGATTTATCTTGGAGAGAAAAAACGACTATGAAAAAGAGAGACAAGACGTTTTGGTTGCGCCGGAGCAGATACAGGTGCAGAAGGAATATATTCATAAAATTAAGCACTACAATGCGCAGTTGGGCGCGCAGCCGCTTGCTTTTGTCGTAACATACGGCTGCCAGCAAACGAAAACGATTCGGAGCGAATCCGCGGAATGCTCGCCGAGGCGGGGGCTATGGCTTCTGCGATAAGGCGGAGGATGCGGATTTGATTCTATACAATACCTGCGCTGTACGCGAGCACGCCGAGCTAAAGGTCTATGGCAACCTTTGGTGCGCTCTTTTTAAAACGCAAAAAGCCGGAGCTGGTTATTGGCGTATGCGGCTGCATGATGCAGCAGGAGCAGGTGGCAAAAAAATAAAGCAAAAAAGTATACGCATGTGGACTTGATTTTGGTACACATACGCTCTATACGCTGCCGCTGCTCATACTGTATTGTACCGTATGTACGCGGACGTGAAAGAAGCCGCACACCTGAGGCGGTTATAACTGAAGTTAAGGAACTTGTGGCAAGAGGTTGCAGTGAAATTGCACTTTTAGGACAGAATGTAAATTCATACGGCAAAGACCTTGACACAGATGTTGACTTTTCAGACCTTATTCGTATGGTAAATGACATTGAGGGCGTTGAACGTATCAGATTTATGACATCACACCCAAAGGATTTGAGCGATAAACTTATTGATGCGATTGCGGAATGTGACAAGGTTTGTAAACAACTTCATCTTCCTGTTCAAGCAGGTTCAAACAAGATTTTGAAAGAAATGAACAGAAAGTACACAAAAGAAGATTATCTTGCAAAGATTGAAAAGGTTAAAAAGAGAATACCGAACATTTCTCTTTCAACCGATATTATAGTCGGTTTTCCAACGGAAACAAAGGAAGATTTTGAGGAAACACTTGACGTACTTCGTAAGGTTGAGTATGATAACATATTCTCATTTATATATTCAAGACGTGAGGGAACTCCTGCGGCAAAGCTTGATTTTGTACTTACAGACGAAGAAATACACGAGAATTTCAACAAGCTTTTGGAAGTACAGAATGAAATTTCAAAACGTGAAAAAATGAGGCGTATGTAGGACGGGTTGAAAAGGTGCTTGTCGACGGTGTAAGCAAGAATGACGAAACAACACTTTCGGGCCGTTGTGACAGTTCAAAGATAGTAAACTTTAAGGGCGATAAATCGCTTATAGGAAAATATATAGACGTAAAATTACCGAGGCACACACATGGAGCCTTAACGGTGAGATTGCAGAATAAGAAAGGAATTTAATAATATGAACGAAATAATCGAAAAGACAAGAGAACTTGGAGAACTTATCCAAAATTCAGAAGAAATGAAAATGCAAAGAATGCCGAGATTTTACAAAAAATGATGACGAGGCACAGGCACTTTTAAAGGAATTCAACTTGCAGAGAATGAACCTTGCACGCGATATGCAAAACAACAAGATTTCGCGTGAAGAAGCTATACAGAAGAATAATGAAGCATTTGAAGAAATGCTTGAAAATCGGAATCAATAAAGAAGTACATTGATGCAAAGAAAGAATTTGACGCAATGGTTAATCAAGTTAATCAAATGCTGAATTTCTACATCACAGGACAAGATCCAAACTGTACGCATGATTGCAGCACTTGCGGCGGCTGTCACTAATTTATACACAAATCTAAAGACAAAGGAGATAAAGCGGAATGGCAAAAGAGCAGATGACGCCGATGATGACTCAATATCTGAAAACAAAGGAGGAATACGAGGACTGTATATTATTTTACAGATTGGGTGATTTCTATGAAATGTTTTTGATGATGCCATAAAAGCTTCAAAGGAGCTTGAAATAACGCTTACAGGTAAAGACTGGGACTCCGGAACGCGCACCAATGTGTGGCGTTCCTTTTCACAGTGCGTCGGTTTATATTGCAAAGCTGATTGAAAAGGGGTATAAGGTTGCTATATGCGAACAGGTTGAGGACCCTAAAACCGCTAAAGGTATTGTAAAACGCGAGGTTATTCGTGTAGTGACGCCGGGTACGGTTGTTGATGAGGAGTTGCTTGACGAAAAGAATAATAATTATCTTGCGGTTATATACAGTCAGCGTGACAAATACGGATTTGCGGTTTCGGATATTTCAACGGGTGAGATTTATACAACCGAAATTAGCGGAGCGGACGAGGCACTAAACGAAATAGCGAGATATGAGCCGAAAGAAATACTCTTAAATTCGGACGCGGCGGAAAAATTATCTGCACAGGTTGAGTTGAGATTTCATATAACTCCTGACGAATGTACGGACGATTTCTTTGAAAATTCGGAATTTGAAAAGAATATCCTGCAGCAGTTCGGTAAAAATTCCTTTGTCGGAAATAGCACTTGACACAAAACCTTATGCGGTTCGTGCGGTCGGTGCTATGATTGCGTATTTGGAACATACGCAAAAACAAGTCTTACATATTTAAACACGATTAATACATACGAAGTTAATCAGTATATGGATATTGACGTGAATACAAGACGTAACCTTGAAATAACCGAAACAATGCGTGACAAGGTTAAAAGAGGTTCGCTTTTGTGGGTGCTTGACAATACAGAAACGTCAATGGGTGCAAGACTTTTAAAACAGTGGATTGAAAAGCCGCTTATCAATCCTATTGAGATAAACAAGAGATTGTATTCGGTAAAGGAGCTTACGGAGAATATAATGCTCCGCGACGACCTTTCGGCAGTGCTTTCCGGAACGTATGATATATCAAGAATAATCAGCCGTATTTCGCTTGGCACTGTTACACCGAAAGATTTAATTGCACTTAAAATGACGCTTTTACAGTTACCTGAACTTGAGTACACTTTAAGCAACGTCAAGTCACCGATGCTTGGTGATATGCGTAAAATTTTGATTTGCTTGAAGATGTGTGCGATTTGCTTGAAAGAGCGATAAATGACGAACCGCCGGCACTTTTGCGTGACGGCAATGTTATAAAAGAGGGCTTTAATGAGGAAATCGACAATTTGCGTATTGCAATGCGTGACGGTAAAAAGTGGCTTGCGGCACTTGAAAATGAAGAACGTGAATCAACGGGCATAAGCAAGCTGAAAGTCGGCTATAACAAGGTTTTCGGTTACTATATAGAGATTACAAAATCGGCGATAAAGACGTACCCGATTATTATATAAGAAAGCAAACGCTTGCAAACTGTGAAAGATACATTACTCCGAAACTAAAGGAAATCGAAAACACAATTCTCGGTGCATCGGAAAAACGTGACGCTTGAAAGCTATGTTTTTGAACAGGTCAGAACAAGCGTGAGTGAGGAAATCGAGCGTTTGAAAAATGCGGCACATATTATCGCAACGACTGACGTACTTTTGTCGCTGGCACAGACTGCATACACAAAACAACTTTACCATGCCCGAAATATCGGATAACGGCAAAATCGAAATTACGGACGGACGACACCCTGTTGTTGAGAAAATGTCAAAAATTCGATGTTTGTACCGAATGACACTCTTTTGAATAACGATGACGACCGAATGATTATTATAACAGGTCCGAATATGGCAGGTAAGTCAACGTATATGCGACAGGTTGCACTTATAACTCTTATGGCACAAATCGGAAGTTTTGTTCCTGCAAAGTCGGCTAAAATCGGTATTGTGGACAAGATTTTTACAAGAGTAGGTGCTTCTGACGATATTTCGTCGGGACAGAGTACGTTTATGCTTGAAATGACGGAAGTAAGTCACATTTTGAAGAATGCAACGTAAAATCGCTTATTATTCTTGATGAAATCGGACGCGGTACAAGCACATTTGACGGATTGTCGATAGCTTGGGCGGTTGTTGAGTACATACAAAATAAGCACAAAATCGGCGCAAAGACGCTTTTTGCAACGCACTATCATGAGCTTACCGAACTTGAGGAAGAACTTGACGGTGTTAAAATTACAGAATTGCCGTAAAAAACGTGGTGACGATATTACGTTTTTGCGTAAAATCGTCAGAGGCGGAGCGGACGACAGTTACGGTATTGAAGTTGCGGCACTTGCAGGTGTTCCGAAAAAGAGGTAATCAACGGTGCAAAGAAGATTTTGAAAAAGATTGAGAATGATGAAATCGTTGTAGAACATACGGCGAAAAAACACGAGGATACAACGAATCAAATCGGTTTCGGTGACAGTATAGCAAACGAAATTGCAGACGAACTTAAAAATATGGACGTCACAACGTACACGCCGATTGAGGCGATGAACAAAGCTTTACGAATTGGCAAACAGAGCGAAGGGAAATATAAATGCTTGTGGCTGTTATCGAACACAAGTATTAGCGGTTGAAAGGATTTAAGATGGGAAAATTCATGTACTGAGCAGTGAAGTTTCAAATAAAATAGCGGCGGGCGAAGTTGTTGAACGTCCGTCAAGCGTTATAAAGGAACTTGTTGAAAACAGCATAGATGCCGGTGCAACTCTGATAAGCGTGGAGATAAAAAAGGCGGGCATATATATGCGCGTCAGCGACAACGGCAGCGGTATGTCGGAGGAGGATGCGAAAATATGCGTTTTTACGCCATGCGACAAGTAAGGTGCAGACGAGCAGTGACCTTGACGCAATTTATACGCTTGGGTTTCAGAGGTGAGGCACTTTCAAGTATAGGTGCTGTTGCCGGTCGCTTGAACTTTACAAAGCGACACGAGGATAGAAACAGGCGTATGTGTAACGTGCAAAGGCGGAGAAATACTTTCTTCTGACGAGGCAGGCGCGCCGACGGTACACGATCGAGGTTAGTCGAAAATCTGTTTTATAATACGCCTGCGCGGATGAAATTTTTAAAAAGGACGCAACAGAGGCAGGATATATAACGGATATAATAGAAAAATTTTATATTCGCATCCGGAAATTCCTTTAAACTTATAATAGACAACAAAGAAAAATTGTTTTCACCGGCGATAAGCTTGAAAACGCGGTTTATACAGTTTATGGCAGAGATTATACGCAAAGGGTACAATTCCGTGCAGAATACGAATCGGACGGTATTAAAATTACAGGTCTTATCGGCAAGGGAACGCTTGCACGGCCTAACCGAAATTATCAGAGCTTTTTGTAAACAGAAGATACATAACAAGCAAGAACAATAATCGCGGCTTTAGAAATGCCTATAAAAATCAGATTATGGTGTTTGATACGGTTTATTGGGCGGTAAAAACGCTCTGTATGAAAAAAAACCGATTGTGCCATTGGGCGAGCATCAATAAAAAGAAGCATTTAAAAACAATGATTTCATTGTAGATAAAAAAACTATATACAGGTGCCGATACTGGACAAAACGATAAACATAGTCCACAGCACCACAGGTGCAGGAATATAAGCATGATAGGCCGGAACATGCGTCTGCACCTGCAAAAAGCTGCTAAGGAGCAGGTAACGATTCAGCCGCCGGCTGCCTTTCAGGAAGCGCACGAGTGCAATACAGTCCTGTTCTCCGTACCGGAAGCATCCAATAGTGTATCAGAGGAGCCGCCGAAAGCGACGTCGTAAGCATGTGAGGACCGTACACAGCCGGATTATAAAATCGTTGGGCAGTTGTTCGGCACTATATCGTACTGGAAAGCGGCGGCGAGGTACTTCTCATTGACCAGCATGCGTGGCGCACGAGCGGCTCGCAATACGTAGAACGAAGCACAATG
>VOFG01001786.1_pt1 | contig 15754 bp, 23 predicted proteins | sample 5384171 | NCBI WGS metagenome assembly VOFG01 (sample SAMN12384726, study PRJNA508395) | human gut metagenome | isolation source: healthy gut F | host: Homo sapiens
TAAAGCTTCATTCAAAGATTGATTTCACGAATGCGAGAATCAATAGACGCATATATTTCTGCGCGCTTGGAAAGGACAGCATTCTTCAGATCTGCTCCTTTGGTTTGTAACTCCGCAACCGCTTTCACGGACAATCCCAATGTGCGAAGAACAAGAACATTTTTAATATGAGAAATTTGCTTTTCGGTATATTGTCTGCGAGATGAAGTTCCGACCGTGGTGTTTTGAATGATGCCTTTCTCTTCATAAAAGCGAAGCGTCCTGATGTAGTGCCGAGCATCTTACATACTTCGGTGATATCATATAGAGATTTTTGATACATATCCTCACCCCCCCTATATTATATCATACCACTTGACGTTGCGTCAATGTCAAGTATAAATTTTACTTTTTAAGAAAGGACGATCCAATGGACACCAGTTAAGAGAAGTGGCGGACTATGTCCGATACTTTAACGAGCATAGCAAGTGTTATAACGTTTTGCTGAGCCAATCCGAGATTGTTTTTTTCTTTAGGGATGTATCCCTAATACCTCAATTTAGAAAGGATAAAACAAATGAGCAAAACAGAAAAATGACCGAGCGCGTCACGGTCAAAATGGACGCAAATCTGAAAGCTTCAGCGTGAGGCAGAGCGGTGCGGCGGAGATATGTCGGCGTATATCCGTTCTTTTTGATCGAGAACCGTCTCTCGCAGGCGGCGGGAACTTGCTACAACTGCATTGGTAGGCTTGAAAAGGCGTTGGATGCAGAGGATGCTGGCTATGAGCTTCACGCCTTTATCCGCTCCAAGTACAAGGCAAAGGACGGTGAGAGCTGATGGCAAACCTCGCTATGGGCGGTGAGAGGGACGATCCGCGACGTGGTGGCTTACGTCAAAGACCCTGAACAAGACTGCTAATCCCGATTATGATCTTAAGAACGTATTGACCATGCAGTCGATAACGACAAGACTGAAAAGCAGTATTACGTTACGGACTCAACTGCTCACCCCATTTCGCCTTTGAACGTATGACGGCAAAAAGGAACGATACGCGGGCAGCGCGGCGGCATCGTCGGATATCACGGTATCAGAGCTTCGCCGGAGAGCTTACGCCCGAAGAGTGTCACAAGATCGGTGTACTGACCGCCAAGCGAATGTGGGGGAGACCGCTTTGAGGTCATTGTGGAAACTCACGTCAAAGGCTCGTCGGTTCTGCACAACCATTTTGTGATCAACAGCGTATCAGTCAAGGACGGCAAGAAATACCGTTGGCAGAAAGGCAGTTACCGGCAGTTACGCAAAGTTTCGGACGAGCTTTGCCGTCAGCATCAATTATCCATCATCGAGAATCAATGCCGAAGAAGGTACCGAGGCAGATATGGATCGCGGAAAAGCAAGGAAAGGTCACACGGCATCATATTCTGCGGCACGATATTGACCGCGCTATACGGAGCAATATTATTGCTACAAGTATTTCTTGCAAGCCTTGGAATATCTTTACCAGGCTATGTTGTTGTTCGAGACAGCAAATATAAGCACCTCTCGGTTATCACCGAGGGATGGAGCAACCCATTGCAATTGACAGTTGGGAGCAAATTATACTCTTTGAAGCCATTGAGAGGCGAATCGAGATAATCTTCACAAGGAGCCAGTACCGCATATCCGAAAACCGCAAAGGCGTGTGGTGTGAGCTTGAAAAGCAGATGAAGGCACTGGAACGGTATTCCACTATCGAGATACTGTTTACATCTGTTTGGCGGACCGTATGGATACATCCGTGTTCAAAGAACAAAGAATGCCGCCGAAATATGAGATCATTGCGCAGGAGTGATCAACAATGATCGTTATTGCCGTGAGATCCGACTTTATGAGCTGGTATGATCTTCACACCACAGAGGATGTCACCGCGTTCCGTGACAAACGAAAAGCCGAGCTTCAAAACTTGAGCGCGAGAGAAGGCGGTTGACAACGCAGACGTCGCCTTACCATCCCTGTGGGGACGAGAAACAGAAAAACAGCGCCGAGCGAAGCGCGATCACAAAAAATGACGAACGTCCGCAGGGAGATGAACCGGTGGACGATATTTTGTCCGATTCGATAAAGCCCCGCTAAAGCGATACGCCGCAGGTGCTGCTTGTTTGCGGAGGAACGCCCGTGCCGGATAGAACCAAAACAAAAGTCACAGCGACAACAGGAGAGAAATGTATAAGGAAATTAAAAGAACAGATCACCGAAACCACGCAGTATTATTCGCTGCGCAACGTACACCCGAGGGCAGAACAGCCCTTCCAAGTCCGCGACGATGGAGGAAATGCAGGAGCTAGAAAGCATCCGAATGAACGGTGTCCTCAATCCTTTGATTGTTACACCAAGAGCGCGGAGGAGGTTATGAGATCGTGTCGGGGCACCGCCGCTATGCCGCTTGTCAAAAGCTTGGTGTGGAGACTATTCCCGTTATCGTCCGTGAGCCGATCCCTACTTTGTATGATCGGATTCCAACTTAAAATAGAGATACTCCACAGCCTTTCCGAGAAAAGCTTCACGCATACAAGGCGAAGATGGAGGTACTGAAACCGTCAAGGCTCGCAGATACGACAACTTCGTCGCAAACTCATGCGACAGCAGTGGGATGCCGCTACCGAGATTCGGCAAGGCGATACAACGAGAGCCGAGACCAAGTATTCCAAGTTATATCCGCCTTTGACTAATCTTATCAAGCCGCTGATGGATATTGTAGACAGCGGTCGAATTGCTTTCACCCCCGCCGTGGAGCGCTTTTCCTATCTTCCGCATGAATTACAGGACAAAATCGTGGAGATCTTTGAGAGACGAGCTCACGCCGTCCTCGCGCGCAGACGGTTAGATTCAGAAGACTTCTGGCTGCGAGGGCAATCTCGGACGGCGGATACCATTGAGGATATTATGGCAAAAAAGCCGAAAAGCCAATCAAAGAGAGATTTAACAACTAATAACAGAGGATCGCACGTCTCTTTCCTCCCACCATAGCACCAAACAGATGGAAGATGCAATTGTGCGGATTCTTTGAAGAGCCAGTTATGTATCTCATCAGTGACGATGAGGAAAGGGGATGAGTTATTGGGTAAGATAAGCTAAATGGAAATGGTTTTTTTGTGTATAGCGCGGTTTTGCCTTGATAACAGGCGGATACTGCTGTCGCTCATGTCTCTAAACATTAGATCTTGAAAATCGTGCGTATGTATGTGCCGATCATCACCGAAAGTTTTTTGATAACGAGAAGAAATGGCGAAGTGAGGAATACGAGGCAAGGAACGTTTGAAGAAAAGAAAGTAGGCGAAGAAGATATAAAGCCTGCTGAGGCTTTTAGTACGCACAACCAAAAGTTGTAAATCCGCCCGTAACAACTTTGAAAAATATTTGCTGTAATATAGCCGGGCGATAAGCGCTTTATCAATCTGTCAAAGCGCGATTGCATTGTATGGAAATTTGACTTGAGAGACAGTACGCATTGAGACAGCGTGAAAAAGCATACTCCAAGAGTCTCGCTGCCAACCATCTGGGGTGGGAAGTGAACGTGGAGAAGGGTTTTTTCCTGATACTTTGCCACCCAAAATCGCGTTTTACTTTGATGTGACCAAGGATGAAATCAAGTAGAAGAAGCAATTTGTGAATATCAGCGACAAAGTAAAATTTGCTGTCAAAACGGTGAAAATCAGAAAATCTGAAATCTGGGAAAAGGCATATTCTGAATTTCCGAAGATTGCCGCGTTATCAGTTGGGTCTGCATGCAATCACAGAGATGGTGTATCCTTGCCCAAGTTGAAGCAGAGCGTAATATTATTGTTTCAGAGGAACTTTGCAGAGATCACGGACACTTCCTGTCAAAGAGAGAAAAATGCTATACAATGTTTGTGCTATACCTGGCCGATATAATCGATAAAAGAAAAGCACTATATTATGCCGATATGAGCGGAACGTTTCATATAACAAGAGAGGATCTGAGAACTACGATTCTCGACGGAGAAGAAGGTGTTAAGGCTTGCCAAAGCTATATGATGTCTTTAATTCATACGGCTGCGCGACGGCATCAAAGTATGATTTCAAAACAAATTTTTCACACCAAGAAGCTATTGAAGCCTATACCTTTGCAATTGATATTCTTAAACGATTGTTTTCAGATGATAATGTTGGTTTTTATGCTTTTGATATATCCTATTACTACCGTCATATAGCTCTAGTATAGAACTGAAGGATGAGAGAACACTCTGAAAGCGCTTGAAAGAAAGCTGTCGATATGCAATTATCGAGGCAAATCTAAAGATATGAATTACAGCACCAATGGTAAATCGTATGAAGCATACAAAAGCAAATACTTCTAAAAATTATAAGGGTAATGCTTGTAATCTCAGATTGAAAGCATTAGATGATAACAGATTTGATCTTCAGGAGAAACGAAGAAAGATTCAAGAAGATAATTTCTGATCTTGAAAAACACGCTGAAAAAATAGTAGTTAAGCCTCCGATAGGGTTAATCCTTGTCGCTATTTTCATTACTATTAAAGTTGGGATACTGAATAAAACAAATAATCCGAACGCTTCTCAAGTAAGAGAATGTTCGATTATTTTCATGTGGTCGGAGTGACAGGACTTGAACCTGCGGCCTGATGGTCCCAAACCACCCGCTCTACCAGCTGAGCCACACCCCGATATTCATGTTTTAAATGCAAACAATAAAACTTTCTATTAATTGACATGAGCAGATTTATTATTCAAAGAAACATAAAGCATCCTATTGACAACAAATAACAACAATATACCCTCCATGCTTGTACATACGGAAGACACAACGTCAAAATACTTCATATATATCCATAGACAAATATAAAAAGACTTCAATTGATAATCACGAAAAAAAACAATAATAAACAATCGCTTTAGAATACAGAATATAAAATGCCCCTGCAAAAAATCACCAACACTTCAAAAAAGCGAAAATATTTTTTGTATAGTATAACTGCAATATAAAATTTCTTGCAAAACAATAAAACAGTCCGCACCCCAAGTTTCATTAAAGTTTAAGCCTATTTGCGCATCAGTCTGACACCGTCTGATGCGCAAATAAATTTAATCTAAAATCAATCATGTACCCTTACTGAAAGAAACAAACATCCGGAACAGTACGCATAACAATATTTGCACCTCACACTATTGAGTTTCCCAACTATGTCGTCATATCCGCGTTCAACATAGTAAATGTCGTCAATTTCAGTTGTACCTGAAGCAGCCAGTCCTGCAATTATCATGGCTGCGCCCGCGCGAAGATCACAAGCCTTTTAAAGCTGCAGCGCTGAGAGGCTTTCCACCTTCTATTATCGCCGTTCTGCCATTTACACGGATATTTGCTCCCATACGTTTCAATTCCGATACATATCGGAAGCGGTTATCCCAAACGCTTTCATTTAAATAACTAACTCCGTTGGCAAGACACATAAGAACACAAATCTGAGGCTGAAGGTCAGTCGGAAATCCAGGATACGGCTGTGTTTTTTATATTTACTCGGTCAAGCGGTCCGCGTCTCGACACGATTACATAATTGTCTTCTTCAATTACGTCAACGCCCATTTCAACGAGCTTTGCTGATATTGATTCAAGATGTTTTCGGAATTACATTAGTAATTCTCAGATTTGCATGTCGCCGCTGCAATCATGTATGTACCGGCTTCAATCATATCCGGAATAATAGCATATGTAACCAACCATGGAGCTGTTTAACTCCCCGTATTTAATTGTATCTGTTCCGGCGCCGCTTATTCTTGCACCGCATGTATTTAAAAAGTTAGCAAGATCAACAACATGAGGGCTCTCTTGCCGCATTCTCAATAACAGTAACGCCATCAGCTTTTACAGCGGCAAGAATAACATTGATTGTTCCGCCGACTGTAGTCACATCAAAAAATATATTTCCGCCATGGAGTCCTCCGAGGTGCGTTTGCCTCGACATATCCTCCCTCTCCCACATTTACTGTAGCTCCAAGACATTCAAAACCTTTAATATGCTGATCAATAGGGCGGACTCCAAAATCACATCCTCCCGGATATGCCACATATGCAGATGAAAAACGTCCGAGTTCTGCCCCCATTAAATAATACGAAGCTCTCATCTTCCTTACAAGCTCATAAGAAGATGTGCCTCCGACAGCATATGTAGAATCAAGCTCTATTGTATTTTTTTCCAATTCTGCGTATTCTTACTCCGACACCGGAAAGTATTTCAAGAGAAACTGCTACATCTATTATATCAGGAACATTTTCGATAATGCAGGTATCGTTAATAAGCAAACAGCCGAAAAGTATTGCAACAGCTGAATTTTTCATGCCGCTCGTTTCAATCGATCCGCAAATCGGCTTTCCTCCGTTTATTATATACTTATCCATAATTATAATATGGCCTCATTTCATAACATTTAATACCACGGATTGCGTGCAAATTTCGTAAAGATATAAAAAAAATAACACTGTCTGCACAAACTGATTAAACAAAAAATATAATTCAATATTGATCACACCAATAAGACAGTTTCTAAGCAAAACAAACTTTAAAAATATGGAGAAACCGCCGACCGGAAAATTGGAGATGAGCTTATATTAATAACAATATTACAATATGACAGTTAAAGCTTAGATATAAACTACAAAAACAGCTGTTAAGTGCTGTAAATAAAAAAAAAAATTCATCAACCCGATTAGTGCGAAAGTTTCACACGTTTTTATTATATCACACATTTATATTTTGAAAAGGTTTTTTATATTTTTTTCATCAGCATACCAATCTTTGTGCAATATAGATACTGCATTCATAATCGATTGGATATTTTTTGTCAAATATGCAGCTGAACTAAACTATACTGTAATTCACATCAGAAAAACATAATATATCCTTACAACCCGCAAATACAACTATCCGTATATTAAAAATATATTCGCTGCATAATTTTTTGTTACATTTCGGAAAATTAATTAGGAATAAAATATGCTACTGCAAGCTCGACCACTCTTCCGTAACTTTCAGTACCAGCCTCCTGGCCTTGTGACTTCAAATAAGTATCATTAACGGTTCCGCTTATTTTTCGAAACAGCCGAATCTTTATACTTATCAAAAAAAATTATTATACGAAAAAAAGCTCACTGTATATGCGCATATCAAGGTCTGACATAAGAGAGGAATAAAGGCTGCTGTCTGCTTTGTAGAGCGCGCCCGCTACATATTCAAAAAAAGATTGAGGTATCCGCTGTATTTTATATATTCATCATCGCTTTCCATACAAACAAGAAAAGCTAAAAAATTTGCTTCATCCTCGTGCTGTACCGCGCTGATGTGAAAGCTCATGCGCCGCAGTATATGGAAGAGTATAAGACGGAAAATTCGTATTAAGATTCGCTTCACCTGTATAATAGGTATATACTCCGGCTATATGAGTATATGTCATAAGCTTGCTGACAGCAATTTGCTTAATTTTAGTATCAATTTTCTGGACAAAATCATTTTTGACGCAAAATGAAGAGTAGGCTTCATTCAGCTTATCGTTCATTTCAAACATAGTGTACGGCATAACAGAAGCACCGCCGTTTATAAACGTGACAATGTCCGCAAGCTCTTCAGCACTTTCTTTCAAAATTCCGGCAGTTTCATACAATTCTTTCTGCGGAAACACTACGTCTTTCAAGTCCAAGCTTTTTTTCAAGAGTGTTCCCATGATATGCAGGCGCAACCAAAAACAAAGAAAGAATAAAGAATAGTAACCACAGACAATACGCCGCATAAATATCTTATCGTACGAAACGATGTAGCATCACGGCTTATGTGTACCGGAATGAAGTATCATAAGGATAAAAATAAAAGGCAGACACAGCAATACGGTTTCTTGCAAGCGAAAAAGGAAACCATCCTGTAATTTTGGCAAGAATAAACCGGACTGACCTGCAAAACCGAATTATTCATAATGTCAGAAAACTCTGTGCTGTATATGCATATAATATGGACAATAATAGCCGCTACGGCTATTCCAAAGAAAATCATTGAAGGCACAGGACAGTATCTACGAAACTTTGAAAATACGCCTCGGTTCTATTTTTTGTATTTTGTTCTCCCATTACTTATTTCCCTTTTTAATATAATACTCAGAATTTGTTATAAATTCAGTTCATAAACCTCTTTATATATTCTAAACTAAAGCCCTCCGGCAGAATTTTTTTTCATATCATCCGGTATCGGAGCATATACTTCAATATTTTTATTTTCACTGTAGGTAACAAAATTAGAGACAATGCGTGCAGCGCCTGTCTGCTTATAATCTTTTTTGGGGGGTGAAGCATTATATCCGAACATCCCCGAATTTTCTGACATGCATTCCGGCGCATACATTCGATCTCCTGCGATCGGATGCCCGATGTAAAAATGCACACGAAGCTGATGAGTACGCCCGGTAACAGGATAAGCAAATTACAATAGTGTACACTGTTCCGTCAATCTCATATTCAAGAATTTTTTTTTTATATTTTGTAAGCGCAAAAATCTCCGCATCCTTCCGACTTAACCTCACGAAAAATAACGCTTTTTCACATCGTCCTATATTTGCAATTATTTCTCCGGTATCTGCAAGAGTATCTTCAAATTTTCCCCGGAGTACAGCAAGATACTTTTTTTCTATCTGCCCAGCCATCATACGGCGTGACATTTCCGCCGCCGCGAGTCTGTTCTTTTGCCACAGAACAACCCTCGTATCGGCATCAAGACGATTTACCGCCCTGAAAACAAAAGGAATATCCTTTTCTCTGAAATAATCCGCAAGACCGTTGGCCAGAGTATCTGCGCCATGTCCATGCGAAGGATGCGTAGGGACAAAAGCAGGGGCTTATTGCATAAAATCAATGAATCATCCTCGTACAATATATCAAGTGGCATTTTCACCGGAATAATCTTTTCATTCATATCAGAGAATTTGTCCTCATACATTATATCAAGAACATCTCCGCATTTTTAAGCATGCACGGACAGTAACATGCTTTCCGTTCAGCATAATACCGTTTTTCCTGATTTTTTAAATAAGTGACTGCCGAATGCGACAAGCCAAGATCTTTGTAAAGATAATTTTTGAGTATCTCCCCGTCATATGTCCCAGAAATCGTATATCTCATTTATCTGTCCTTTATTATTGGTGTATTTATTATATCATAAAAAGTATTAATAATTCAAGTTTTAAGACCTTAATAATACTTTTTCATATTAGAAAGGTATGGTTATTTATATGAGAAATAACAAAGCTATTATGAGGAAAATAATAAAGCTTACCGTCCGCCTTATGTTTACTGTGATTATAACCTGCAATACGCTCTCATGCTTTTGCCATCAATGCAGCCGACAAAGGCTTTTTCCAATATCTCCCGCATTGTCTGTATTGTCAGAAAAAGCTAACGCTTGTTAAAAGCGGTCTTACCGGAACTGAGGTTGAATTTGATACAGACGATTTTGACAGAATAGAGGGCGTTTCCGTTCCATCCGTAACCTTCATTTCTCTACCTGATCGGGAAACAGAGTGCTTAATTGAAGGAAAAGCTGTAGAATGCGGAATCACTATTGCCAGATCTAAATTATCTGAACTGACATTTACCCCTTCCTCCGACTCCGTTTCGAATCAAGCTTCAGCATCGGAATAGTCGGAAACCAGGCATACGAATGCAAATGCAGTATCTATATGCTTTCCGGTCTCAACTTTTCACCGTCGGCAGAGCTTTGCGATAAATCATTCACCACGTAACTACCTACAGCGGAATACCGTATTTTGGTACAGTACATGCAGTCGATCCTGACGGAGACAGTATGACATACCGCATAACCGAATACCCTCTCACGGTATACTTGTAACAGACGAAATCGAAAACGGAAACTACAAATATGTGTAACCTTCAGGAAGTTTCAGCGGAGAAGACAGTTTCTCATATATTGCCGAAGATTTTTACGGCAATTTTACACCCGAAATTGAGGTTAATATTTCAATTCTGAATTCCGGAAGCGTGCTTTCTTTCAGCAGATATGCAGGAAAATGAAGAGCATAGCTGCGCGCTGAATGTTGTAAACAACGGGATCATGAACGCAAGTTCAGAAAACGGTATTTATCGTTTTAATCCAGATGATTCAGTAAGCAGATGCGAATATCTTCTAATGCTCTACAAAGCTGCAGGAAGAAATATTTCTGTCTCCGAAAAAAGCTCATTTGGCGATACTGACACTCTCTCAGATGAAGAAATTCAATGCATCGAAGATGCCTATAAAACGGATTTATAAGCGGAGAAAGAACGACAACCGGACTTTACATTAAACCGGACGAACCGGTTTTCACGAGCAGAAGCGGCAGTACTTACCGCAAAAAAATAGCTGGAATAGAAATACCGGTCTCTTTGGCAAATCAAACTTTTACAGATGAATCCGCAATACAAACTGATATGATAGATTCCGTACGCGCGGTCTGCAGTATAGGAATCTTTAGATCCGAAGCCGGTGTATTCTCTCCCGACCGTCCTTTAACAAGAGCCGAAGCCGCGCAGGCTCTTGACGGAGTTCTGAGATACATGGCATGAGTCATTATTAACACAAAATATTTTTAAAATATAATAAGCGATCATATCCTCATCGTAAAGCATTTCGGCGGAAATTTGTACTGCTACCGCCGTAAAAGGTGAGTGGAAACTGCCGCCCATAGATAAGAAAGCCTTTTTACTAAAGAACGATTTTGCATGTGAACAATTTTGCACATGAAACGATTTTGAACTTTAATGGTTTTTGAACGTAATGGTTTTGAACGTGATCTATTTTGACATGAACAATTTTGCCGTGAACTTTTAGAGCCAACGTTTTACAGACGGCGGCATCTCGCTTTTTAGTTTATAATACCAATACGGACTGTGTAAAACAGTCCGTATTTTTATATATAATAAAATATCATAATATCCTCTGACTGTCATTCGGTATTTAGCGATCGGGTGAATAAGATTAAACAAATGGTGATAATAACTTAACTTCGCTTTATAAAAATTTTGTCAAAGGTCAATAAAAGTCAAAAAAAATTAGCAATCAAAGGAAACAGATGAAAAATCCCATATAATCGTTCTAAATCAGATTCAGCATTTTAAATTTGACTTTTTGACTTTGACTTTCTTTTGACTTTAACCGTGGCTAATATAAACCAGCAAAAAAGAAAGGAAGCGAAGTAATGCGTATATCAGATACTATAGCCTGTTTGATTGAACAAATGCTCGCGGACGGAAACGGAAAAACGGTACTCCGGCGAAATGATCTCGCTGAACAGCTCGGATAAATACCGTCACAAATCAACTATGTTATTACATCCAGATTTTACAGCAGACATGCGGATATATCATGAGAGCAGGCGCGGAGGAGGCGGATATATTCGTATAATAAAAAAACAGATGAACCGCAATGAATATCTGATGGCATGTTTTTCATGCTATAGGGGATGAAATCGATGAAGCTTCTGCAAACACCTTTATTTCTAATCTGCATGACAGCGGTCTCCTGACATCACGTGAAGCTAAAATGCTTCATACGGCATCAGGATATATTGAAAAACAATTTCAGGGCAGACATGTTTCGACAGATAATTCTACCATAATGGAGTAAAATAACATTGCGGACAACTAAGTATTCAATGGGAAAGCAGAAAAATTTTATAAACTTAAAAGAAAAATGAAAGGAATGTGAATTATTATGCTTTGTACTAAATGCGGAAAAAAGGAAGCAACTGTATATTATAAACAAAATATTAATGGAAAAAATCACTGAATACAATCTTTGCAGTGACTGCGCTGCAGAGATCAGAAAACAGTACAATAACACTGTTGGAGAAAATTTAGGATCATTTTTTAACGGCAGCTTTGGAGAGATGAATCTTCTCGGTTCCCTTTTTCGGAATCAGACCTACCGAAAGACTTTGCACCTGCAAAAACATGCCCGTTCTGCGGAGCAACATACCGTGACTTTGCAGAAAGTGGAAAAGCCGGATGTGCCAAATGCTATGATGTATTCCGCGACGAGTTATCCGATACAATTGTTGGAATTCACGGTCATCGGGAACATGCCGGAAGAGTTCCTAAAAACTACTTCCTCATATGAGCGTGAGAAAAGATTGAGAAGCTGAAAGATAAGCTCAATAGCTGTAGGAAAACAAGAATTTGAGGAAGCAGCAAAGCTTCGCGACGAAATTAAACGGCTTTGAAGATAACTCGGCCGGAGAAGCAGGTTAAGCTTAGTATATTTAACATATTTAACTTTATATTTTGACTTTAATAATTATAAAAAGGAGTTTTCAATATGTATTGGTATGATGAAACCGGAAAAGAGCGATGTAGTTGTAAGCTCCAGAATCCGTTTTGCAAGAAATATTACAGATAAACCGTTTATGTCACGTCTAAATGAAGAAGGGGCAAACGATATCATAAGGCAGGTACGCGACGCATTAGATAAAGATGGAAACTGGAGCTACACCGATTTTGAAAAGCTGCCGGATGAAGAAGCGCAGTCGTTTGTTGAAAGATATGAGGTAAGTCCTGAATTTATCGAATCAAAGCTTCCGCACGGCTACCTCAGAAATGAAAATACCGGTGTCGGAATTATGATTTGCGAAGAGGATCATATACGTCTCCAATGTATCCGCGCAGGTCTGGCCTTAGAAGAAGCATTTGAATCAGCGCGTCAGGTCGACGATATTCTATGCGAGAAACTCGATATAGCTTTCGATGAAAAGCTTGGCTTTCTAACACATTGCCCCACAAATCCTCGGAACTGCTATGCGTGCATCGGTTATGGTATTCCTCCTGCCCTTTCTATGAATCATAGAATCGGCGCGCTTTCGGCCTCGCTTGGAAAGCTCGGTCTGACAATCCGTGGAATGTGGGGCGAGGGTTCAGATTCAGATGGATATATGTATCAGATATCCAATCAAACAACATTAGGAATAGGCGAAGAAGATACAATTAAAAAATTAGAAGAAATTACTTCTCAGATTATGGAACTGGAACGCGGTGCGCGTAACGCAATGAAGTCAGACAATCCGGAACGAATGACAGATCTTGCTTACCGTTCACTCGGGACGCTTCGCAGTTCTTACCTAATGAGTTCAAAAGAATTTCTGGAGTCTGTTTGCATATGTACGGCTTGGACTTTCACTCGGTATTCTGCCAAAGGATGAGCTTACACATGAAAAGTTAAATGAAATCATGGTACACGTAATGCCTGCAACTCTCACGCTCAGTTCGGGCAAACATCTCGGAGAAGTTGAACGAGACAAATGCAGAGCCAAATACCTCCGAGATATTCTCTCCAAATAAAATATTTTTATAAGCATCTTTTTCTATAATGAGTATGGCTCCATTATAAGGAGTTTCAGCGGCTGGATTAGCCATAGAAAAAAGTGAGCGACTCCCGACGCCTGCAAAAGCGAACACCTTTATACGCGAACGCTTTACACGCGAATATTTTTACCCTCAAACACCCTTACATGCGAACACCTTTAACTTTGCGAACACCTTTACACATTAACGCCTTTACAGTTAAATGTCTTGCAGACGTAAACATCTTACTTTAAGTACAATTAAAAGAAAGGAAGGATTTATATGCCAAATAGATTTACAAAGCCGCAAGCGACGTACTCAATAATGCTATGAGCAACGCCCGAACTCTCGGTCATACCTATAGGAACAGAACACATTCTTCTCGGTCTTCTTTCGGTTGAAAACGGAGTGGCATCAAAGCTCCTAACTAATCGCGGCGTCACATTTGAAAAAACGCGTGAGCTTGTTTCCGAAATCGCGGGAACCGGGGAATAAGCGATGAGGCCCCGGCGACATGACGCCGAGAACAAAAAAGACTAATTGAGATAGCAGCAAGAGAATCTATGCGTCTCGGCCAAAACTATATCGGAACAGAACATATTCTTCTCGCAATGCTGAACGAACCGGATTGCGTTGGAATTAAGCTTTTGTCTCTGCAAAACGTTACGACAAGCGATATTGCTGAAGACCTCACTGCATTTTTCAGAGAATCGACAGCAAGTACGGGAGGAGAAGAAACAGCATCGGCTTTTTCGGGCGAACGCGCCGGGACATCCGGAAAAGATGGAGGAACCATGCTTGATCAGTATGGAAGAAATCTCACTGCGCTTGCGCGCGAAGGTAAAATAGATCCGGTAATAGGGCGTGAAACAGAAACCGAGCGTGTCGTTCAGATCCTTTCAAGAAGGACAAAGAACAATCCTTGTCTCATCGAGAGCCCGAGTCGGTAAAACCGCGGTAGTAGAAGGTCTCGCTCAGCGTATCGCCGACGGTTCTGTTCCCGAAACGCTTACCGACAAAAAGATAATTACATGACATTCCGGAATGATTGCAGGCGCAAAATACCGAGGCGAGTTTGAAAAGAACGTATGAAAGGCGTCATGAATGAAGTAATGAAAGACAAAAGCATCATTCTTTTCATTGACGAAATTCATACAATTATAGGGGGCTGGAGCCGCAGAAGGCGCTGTCGACGCCGCAAATATCTTAAAGCCTGCGCTTGCACGCGGAGATATGCAGGTAATAGGTGCAACAACTATAACCGAATACCGTAAGCATATCGAAAAAGACGCTGCACTTGAACGCAGATTTCAGTCGGTAATGGTAGGAGAGCCTTCGCCGGATGAAGCAATTCTTATTCTGAAAGGACTCAGAGATAAGTATGAAGCGCATCACAAGGTTAAAAAATAACGGATGAAGCAATAGAAGCTGCGGTTAAATATTCAGTAAGATATATCGGCGATAGATATTTGCCTGACAAAGCAATCGATCTTATTGATGAAGCTGCTTCAAAACTCAGAATTTCATCATATACAGCTCCCGATTCTATAAAAGAGCTTGAAAATAAGCTCAAACAGATTTCTTCGGAAAAGGAAGAAGCTATAGGAAGTCAGGACTTCGAACGCGCGGCAAAACTACGCGACGAGGGAAAGAAACTACGCGATGAAATAGAAAAGCAAAAACAGAATGGAAAGAAGGCAACAACAGAGATAACCTGACAATAGGTGATCCTGAAATTGCGGAAGTTGTTACCGAATGGACAGGAATTCCCGTTAAAAGCCTTACAGAAGACGAGGGAACGCGGCTCATGCACCTCGAAGAAGAGCTTCATAGCCGTATTGTCGGGCAAAGTGAGGCGGTAAACGCTGTTTCAAGAGCAATACGCAGATCAAGAGTTGGGCTTAAAGATCCTCGCAGACCAATGGGTTCCTTTATATTCCTCGGTCCTACCGGCGTAGGAAAAACTGAACTCTGCAAAGCTCTCGCGGAAATTCTTTTCGGAGATGAAAACGCAATGATCCGCGTTGATATGAGCGAATACATGGAAAACACAGCGTCTCTAAAATGATATGATCTCCCCGGTTATGTCGGATTTGACGAAGGAGGTCAGCTTACAGAAAAAATCAGGCGTCATCCGTATTCGGTAGTTCTTTTGATGAAATTGAAAAGCGCACCCAGATGTATTTAACATCCTGCTTCAGATTCTCGAGGACGGAATTCTTACAGACGCTCAGGGCAGACGTGTTGACTTTAAAAATTCTATTATAATAATGACCTCCAACGTCGGTGCATCCGGACTCATGCAAAAGGCATCAGCGCTTGGCTTCGGAGGAGACGATACTCCTAAATCCGAAGAAGCACGTATCCACGAACGTGTTATGGCAAGCC